>Ga0209063_1000483_pt1 | contig 27033 bp, 21 predicted proteins | sample KloWWTmeKNB19Kit_FD_187177 | JGI IMG/M metagenome (GOLD analysis project Ga0209063, IMG submission 187177) | Active sludge microbial communities from Klosterneuburg, Austria, studying microevolution and ecology of nitrifiers - Klosterneuburg... | ecosystem: Engineered > WWTP > Aerobic digester >... | reverse complement strand
TCAGCCTGGCATCACCAGGCAATTTTTATCCCTGTAAATGGTAATGAAAATCAAACAGACGGCGGATGGAAGATTTCCGCAAAGTGGGAAAAAGAATAAGCATCTGTAAGTTCAGAATAACTTATTCCATTTTCATTCTCGTATTGTAAAATAAAATTGATATTTGAAATAATACATGGCCCTGCTTCTACCCACTGTTTTAGTTGTTGAGCGTTGTTCTCATCCTTTTTTTCTTCAGTCTTTTTTAATTTCTTACTTAGATAGCATTTACCATTACATTGTAGTTGTGGCTTTTCTTTATTGATACATTTCTCCTTTACAATACTGGCACGGTTAACAAAAAACCAAGCTGTAACTGATGCAGAATAAAATGATTGCAGCGAGAATGTAATTAATAATATGAGAGCAATAAACCTTTTCACGAAGGCAAAAGTCATTGCAAAAAGGAAGGATTTTCCTGACTTCAATCAGCTTAATACATGATAAAAGACATCAACGTATTTTATAATTGCTAATATTAATAAGATGATTACAAAACTTATATTCCACTTCATCATTACTACTTACTATCAGCAACCTATCATTGCAATAATCAGTTACTAAAGAATGATACATATCAATACCTTCCTTATCAAGATTAGTGCAAGGCTCATCCAACAAAACAATTGCCGTATCAGAAAAAACACATTGTGCCAGTTTTATACGTTGTTTCATTCCAGAAGAAAAATAACGGATTTGTTTGTTTCTGGCTTTCTCAAGTCCAATTATTGAAATGGCCTTGTCGGATGACATACCGGGTATAAAAGATTTAAATCCCTGATGAAAATCTAAAAATTCAGTTAGTGTCATTTCTTCAATTACTTCTAAATATGGTGCACATATTGAAACATGTTTATACACATTTTCATCAGCACATACTTTATTATTTATTGTAAATTGAATTTTACCTTCGTTAGCATACATCGATCCGCTTACCACTTGCAGTAAGGTGCTTTTCCCTGATCCATTAGGGCCAGTAATTGCATACGATTGGCCTAATTCAAAATTGTAATTGAAATGGCGGAAGATCCATTCCCTGTTGTATCTTTTTCCGGCATCAGATAGGCAGATCATCATCATTAGTGCCTTTGGTAAAACGTTTGATGATGCCACGGCCACTTTCACGGATAAATGTTACGATTTCATCCCTTTCATCCGTAGCTGGCATCTCTTCTTCAATATATTCAACTGCCTGACTTGTATTAAGTCCTTTATTAAATAATACTCTATATATATCAAGTATATGATTAATTCTTTCTATACTAAAGCCACGACGTTTTAACCCAATGGAATTTACTCCGGCATAACTTAAAGGATTGCGGCCTGCTTTAATATATGGAGGTACATCTTTGCCAACTAATGAACCGCCACTAATAAAAGAGTGCTGTCCAATTTTTACAAACTGATGTATGGCACACATACCACCAATAATTGCCCAGTCGCCAATTGTGGCATGCCCTGCTACTTGTGTATTGTTACTGGTTATACAATTATCACCTACAAAACAATCATGTGCAAAATGGCAATACGCCATGATAAGACAGTTCTTACCAATCATAGTTTTCTCCCTATCCTTAGTTCCCCGATTTATGGTTACAAATTCACGGATGGTTGTTCCATCACCTATAAATACATTAGAATATTCGCCTTGAAATTTCAAATCTTGCGGCACTGCGGCAATTACTGCTCCGGGAAAAATGCGGCAGTTTTTCCCAATTCTGGCTCCTTCCATAATTGTTACGTTGGAACCAATCCAAGTGCCATCTCCAATTTCTACATCTTGGTGGATTACCGTGAACGGATCAATTTTTACATTTGTTGCCAGCTTTGCGTTGGGATGAATGTATGTATGCGGATGAATCATGTAGTATTTTAAAGTACCTCCACTGAGTGCTCAGAAGACGGACAAAGGTAACTGATACCAACAAAAACAGAAGTTTTTTTAAGCATATTATGTTAAAAGTCAAAGGGCAAGACGATAATTCAAAGTTGCACCATTGAAATTGCCGGATAAGTCGTAAATTTGCCTTTATCGATGCATAATCCACAAGACATATTAGCATTAGCCTATAAGCAGAATCTGATGCAGGATCAATTGGTTCTTTTACAAGAAAGAGTACAGGAGATTCCTGGTTCGGTGCAATACACTATTAATCGGTATAGCAGAAATCAGCAATGGAATATTGAAGACACTGGCATGCTTGTATATCATTATGAGAAAAAGGCTGCTAAAGAAAACTTCTTAGAACTTCGCTTTTGTGTGAGTGGTAATGTCTATTGCCGTAAAAAAAATACGGAATGCGATATGTGCCAATTCAGCGCATCAAAAACCTGTGTGGAAAGAGCGGACAGTGTGGATGTGGTAAGTTTCAAATTTTCTCCAACACATCTTAGTCAGTTTTTGAAACCAAGAAAAGGTGATTCAATTCTTACAGATGATATATTAAATTTTACGCATCGATCTTCATTTACAAAAATTCTTCCACTGTGTGGCAAAACAAGAATGGTATTGGAAGGTGTTTTAAATCATACCTATACTGACACACTGGAGAATATCTATATCAATGCTCAAACGCAAATGTTACTGTTGTACAGCCTTGATTGTATGCTCGGTGAGAAAGAAATTGATGTAGTAAACTGCAAGTTTTTGGCAAATGAACTGGACAGGGAAAAAATTGTAAAAGCAAGAGAAATCCTTATTCAACATATCGGCGACCCCATTACCATTAAAGAATTGAGCCGTAAAGTTGCTATCAACGAATGTTACCTGAAAAAAGGATTTAAAGAATTGTTCGGCACTACTGTTTTTGATTTTTATCAAAGCCAGCGTATGGAACATGCAAAATATCTTTTGTACGAAAAAGGATTAAGCGTAACAGAAGTTTCTATGCTATTAGGCTACTCTTCTATCTCCCACTTCTCTACTGCTTTTAAAAAGCATACAGGTTTGAAGCCTTGTGAGTTGTTACTACGCAATTAATAAGTCTTCTTCAGATTGGGATCGGTGATAATAATATAATCACCAAGATGTTTAAACTTTTCCCAATCAGGATTGGAGAATGAGCTATCGCTAAAACAACTGATATTTACGATTTTCAATTTAGCATTTCTTTTCTGAAGCTGTGCAGCCGTTCCTAATTTTTCATCAGTATGAAAACGGCCTACCATGTGAAATATCTTTTTATCCTTGTTCCTCTTCCAGAACTTATAAATACTGTTGCTCATACCGGCATCCCAAAGGTTCTGGCTGTAATAGATCTTAGGATTATTGGTGCCCGGACTTCCTCCGCCCATAAACCCCTGGAATTTTTCATAATACTTTCCAGCCAACGTATCGTAAGGTAATGGGGGAAGATATTTCTTTGAGGATTTCGGTAAACCTGCCAAAGAATTCATACCATTACTGCTTACCATACTAACATACCTTCTGGGAGTGTTGGCCGCAATAACCGATAACTTATTTTGCTTAGCAAATTCAACTACAGGTTTATAGTCTTTGTAGTTATTCCATGCCCTTGCCTCTTTTATCATCCGGCTTTCACTGATAAATCCATCCAGATATTCATTTAACACTAATTGACAGTCCGTTTCAAACATTTCCATGCTTAATGCAAGCTTTACACCATATTCTTTATGCAATGCTTTGAAAATAGCCGCTTCCAGAAAATGACCGGCACTATCATTATGTTCTTCGCCAAAAAATAAAACATCAGCCGCTTTGCAATCAATAGCAATTTGTTCTATTGTTGTCGTTTGTTTTGTCTGCGTATTATAAATTTTATAATGATTTTCAATTCCACTTTGGGAAAATGAAAATAGAAATGATAATAAACAGGTTGAAAGAAGAAAAAACCTCATTGTTATAATTTTAAAAAAGACAAATCTATATGTTTAGTGTCAGTTTTGGAAACCGATGAAATTATACAAAGAAATTTCTGGCAAATGGCTTATCGGCTTAAAACACTAAAACAATTTTTACAAAGTTCTTCTTCTATTGCTTATTAAACCGATATTTTTGCCACGACATTTAATAACAAATGAAGCAGACAAACAATAATGTGGACAAAGGTCATATTGAACAAGCTGGTATTTTCGGTCAAAAAACTGAAATCATTTTATCGGTTATATGCGGCATTTTTCTTGGCTTAGGGTTTCTTATTCAAAATGTATTTCCTCAAATACCGGGATGGGTTAGTATTGTACTCTACATTTTCTCATACATTTTTGGGGGATATTATACGTTTATTGAAGCTTACGATGCTATCAGTAAAGGAAAATTTGAAATAGATTTTTTGATGCTGGTAGCTGCTATCGGTGCAGCAGCCCTAGGTCAATGGCCAGAGGGAGCTTTACTTTTATTTCTGTTTAGCCTAGGGCATGCGTTAGAGCATATGGCAATGAATAAAGCCCGAAAATCCATTGAAGCATTGGCGGGATTATCTGCAAAAACGGCTATTGTTCGACGTAACGGTATACAGGAAGAGATTCCAGTGGAACAATTACTGATAGGTGATATTGTAATCGTAAAACCGAACAGCAAAATGCCTGCGGATGGTGTGGTAGTGGCGGGAAATAGCAGCGTAAATCAGGCACCAATCACCGGAGAAAGTGTACCGGTAGATAAAATGCCTGTTGATAATCCAGATGCAGATTTTAGTAATGACAAGAAAAAAGATGCGGCTCATACTGTGTTTGCAGGTTCCATCAATGGTGCAGGCGTATTGGAAATAAAAGTATTGAAGGAAGCAAAAGATTCAACACTTTCCAGAGTGGTGCAAATGGTAAAAGAAGCCGAGCAGCAGCAATCTCCCACACAACAGTTTACTAAAAAAATAGAGCGGTATTATGTACCTGCAGTTTTAATATTGGTTTCATTGCTAATATTTGCCTTTTTAGTTATTGATGAGCCATTCAGTAAAAGTTTCTACAGGGCAATGGCAGTATTGGTGGCAGCCAGTCCCTGTGCATTAGCCATTTCTACTCCGAGTGCTGTATTGAGTGGTGTGGCAAGGGCGGCTCGACAAGGTGTATTAATAAAAGGTGGAAAGCCATTAGAAGATCTTGGTGTGTTAACCGCTTTGGCATTTGATAAAACAGGAACACTAACAGAAGGTAAACCTGTACTTAATAAAATAATTGTTTTAAATGGCACAACAGAAGAAGATCTGCTAACGATGGCAGTTGCCGTGGAGAGACTAAGCGATCACCCATTGGCGTCAGCGATAGTAAAAGGCGGAATGCAAAAATTAAATGGGAAGATTATCCCCGAAGCTACTAACCTGAAAGCTGTAATGGGTAGAGGAGTGCAGGCCGATATCAACGGGAGCAAAGTTATTATTGGTAATGATGAAATATTTAAAGAGAATAACCAATCATTATTACCGCAGAAAATAATTGAACAGGTTACCGCATTGCAGTACGAAGGCAACACTACAATGATTATTAAAAATGATGACAACTATATTGGTATCATTGGTGTAATGGACATTCCCCGACCAGAAGCAAAAGAAGTTTTGCTACAATTAAAAAGAGCAGGTATAAAAAAAATGGTGATGCTTACCGGCGATAATCAGCGGGTAGCAGACGCTGTTGCCAAGCAGATTGGAATAACAGAAGCATACGGGGATTTATTACCTGAGGAAAAAGTAGCTGCGATTGACAAATTGATGGAAAAGGGAAATAAATTAGCCATGATTGGTGATGGAGTCAACGATGCCCCTGCGATGGCGAAAAGTACTGTCGGTATCGCTATGGGAGCTGCAGGTAGTGATGTTGCATTGGAAACTGCAGACATTGCATTAATGGGTGATAAACTTTCCCTCTTACCGTTTGCAATTGGCCTCAGCCGAAAAAGTAAATCGATCATCCGTCAAAATCTTTTTATTAGCCTGGGAATGGTAGCTGTTCTAATTCCCTTAACGATGTCAGGAATAGCAAGTATGGGTCCGGCAGTAATAGGACATGAAGGCTCTACACTGCTTGTGGTTTTAAATGCACTTCGACTTCTTGGATATAAATCAAAACAAAGTTGATGATTTATAAATATTGAAATATAAACATGATGAACGCAGTATCATTTAATGAGTTAGCAAGAAACCGCCGTTCTACTTTTCCCGACCAGTTCGTGGCAGGAAAAAAAGTGGAGGATAATATTATAAATGAAATAATAACCAATGCCAGCTGGGCGCCTAATCATGGCAAACAAGAGCCTTGGCATTTTACAGTATTCAGCGGCGATGGATTACAAAAACTGGCTAGCTGGCAAAGTGAACTATATAAAGAACTGGCAGGTGAAAATTTTAAAGAGATCACTTACTCTAAACTGCAACAGAATCCATTGAAGGCTTCACATGTTATTGCACTTTGCATGAAGAAGACAGCCAATAAAAATATTCCTGAAGTAGAAGATGTAGCTGCAGTAGCTTGTGCTGTTCAGAATATTTACTTATCCGTTACAGCTTATGGTCTTGGTGGTTATTGGACAACAGGCGGGGTTACGTATAAAGAAAAAGCAAAAGAGTTTTTTGGTTTGGATAAAGAAGATAAATTAATGGGCTTCTTCTATATAGGATATATTGCTATTCCAACAACCGGAGTTACCAGAAAACCATTGGAAGAAAAACTAACATGGATTAATTAAACAATTATGCCAAAAAAAATTATTACTCCTGAATACCGTATTCACTATCCTGTAAAAGTTGCAAAGAGTAAGATAGCAGGCAAAGGAGCTTACGCATTACAGTCTATTCCGGCAAAAAGAAAAATCGGTGACCTTGGCGGCGTTATAATCACTATGAAAGAAGCGATGCGTTTGATAAAAGATTTAAAAGTTATCAACTGTGTTGAGCTGGATAATAATCTTGCTTTAAATGCTTCTGCCAACCCAAACGATATGCGATTCATCAATCATTCCTGTGGCCCTAACACCTTTATGCGGGTAATGAAAGACCGTGTGGAGTTTTATGCTTTGAAAAACATTAAGAAAGGAGAAGAACTAAGTTGTGATTATGGAGAAACACATCATGATGGCAAGTTGCCTTGCAGGTGCGGTGCAAAAAACTGCAGAGGATTTATTTAAGCTAAGAGATATAAGGAGTAAATGAGAAAAAGAGTAATTCATAAAATAAATTTCAATTAAGTAGTAAGGAGATGTTATGCGAAAGCTTGTTATTATTTGTATTCTAAGTTTTGTTGTACTTGTATCAGTTTCTTATACAAAAGAAAGCCTACGGGATGTTTATTCTCGTCCATCTTCGCAATGGCCAGCTCCAACAATTGATAACGGTGTTGAATGGAAAGAACTGGGTATACTTCCTGCAAGTCCATTGGAAAATAAAAAGGACTCACTAAAAGATATTATCGAGCTTGGTAAATCTTTATTTTTTGATACAAGATTAAGCGGTTCAGGAAAAATTTCCTGTGCTTCCTGTCATGATCCCAAATTAAACTGGACAGATGGAAAAGAAAAATCTATCGGGCATGAAGGAACGATCAACAAAAGAAACTCTCCCACCATTCAAAACACCTGGTTTTACAATAAACTTTTTTGGGATGGCAGGAGCAGTAGCTTAGAAGATCAGGCATTCGCCCCAATTAACAGCGAATCTGAAATGCATCATGAAATGCCTGAGCTGGTAGGGCAATTAAGAAATATAAAAGGGTACGCTGTTTTATTTCAAAAGGCTTTCGGCTCACCTACAATTAATCCGCATAACTTAACAGAAGCCATCGCCACATTTGAAAGAACTATTGTTAGCAACAAAAGCAGGTTCGATAAATTTCTGGAAGGAGACAAAAAAGCAATTACGAATAGTGAATTAAATGGACTTCATCTATTTCGCACTAAAGCAAGGTGTATGAATTGCCATAATGGGCCCCTATTTACAGATAACCAGTTTCATAATATTGGTTTTTCAGGTGCTGACAATGGATATTATCAGGTATCGCATAAAGATGAAGACATCGGTAAGTTTAAAACTCCGTCGCTTCGGGATGTTATGAAAACCGGTCCATGGATGCATGACGGCAAATCAACAAGCATTAAAGAGATTATAGAGAACCTTAATTCGGGTGATATGGGCACCAATAATAATCCTTTAATAAAGCCATTAAACCTCTCAAAAAAAGAAAAAAAAGATTTACTGGCCTTTTTAAATGCTATTTCAACACCTCCGGTGGGATTTAAAAAACCAGTTTTGCCAGAATAAGCAACTATTTCAAATGAAAAGTTATCTTTGCAAACCAAACTTAAAACAAATAAAAAAACATAATCATGAAAAAATTATTCTTTACGTTGGCTATTGCAGGATTTGCATTTGTAGTAAATGCACAACCACCTGCTGGTGATGCTAAACTCGGTGAATGGTATGGTGAAAAAGTTACAACTGATGGAGCTGTTGCTTTAACAGACGTGGTGGCTAAACTAGCCAATGGTGCAGAACCAATGGAAACAAAAATCAAAGCTAAAATAGTTGAAGTTTGCCCTAACAAAGGCTGCTGGTTAAAGTTGGAATTAAGCAATGGCGAAACAGCGATGGTTAAAATGAAAGATTATGGATTCTTTTTACCTGTAGCAGCAAAAGGAAAAACAGTAGTTATTGATGGCGAAGTAAAAATGAAAACAACATCTGTTGCCGAGTTAAAGCATTACGCAGAAGATGCAAAAAAATCAAAAGCAGAAATTGATGCCATTACTAAGCCTGAAAAAGAAGTTCGGGTTACTGCAAAAGGAATTGTAATAGTAGAATAATGGTTCACACCTATTTTTTAAAAAACTGTTCAGAATTGAACAGTTTTTTTTGTTTAATACTTTTTATATTATAGTATGACTTTCGTCAACATTCCGTATGACTTTTCAAAAAATGGTGTCATTTTTTTGTCAAACAAAATTTCATCTTCACATCATGACAAAGGCATGATAATTCACAAATATTCCTGAAGAACCTTTGCAGTCAATTTTAGAATAGATGAAGAAATCGGCTGCAATTTTAATCACTTTCTTACTGAGAATTTCCGCATTTGCACAAAGCGATACTTTGTTCAACAGAACAATGGATGAAATTGTTATAACCGCTACCCGAACTGAAAGAAAGATAGGAAATGTCGCAGTGCCTTTCAACATCGTTAATAAAAAGACCATTCAGCTTTCAGGTTCATTAAGGCTAAATGATATTCTGCAAGAGCAAACAGGCTTGCAGATTACTGGTGGCACAGGAAGCAATGCAGTTGGTGGTGGCGTATTTGGAAATGGAGTTCAGTTACAGGGCCTTTCTCCAGATCATACAATTATATTATTAGATGGAGAACCTTTAATCGGACGTCAAGGTGGTGTTATGGATTTATCAAGATTTGCTGTTGGCAATATCCGCAAAATTGAAATTGTAAAAGGGCCATCCTCAAGCTTATATGGTAGTGATGCGATGGGCGGTGTTATTAACATTATCACTGAACCAGCAAAGGGGAATAATTTTACTGCAGGTGTCAGAACCGGATCTTTTTTAAATACCGATATCTATACATCGGGTAATATCAGCCAAAATAAAACTTCCTTACTTTATTTTCTAAACAGGAACAGCAGCAATGGTTACGAACTGAATAAATCATCACCTGAAAAAACACTGGAACCATACTTTAATTATACTGGCCAATTAAAATTGGCGCATCAATTTTCTCCAAAAACAAAGCTCACAACCAACAGTCGCTTATTCTACGGATTACAACAAAGTCGTTATGCTATTAACAGCAGCCAGTTAAATGTTACTGGCGATGGTAGTACAAAAGACTTTTTAATAAACCCTGTTCTATCACACCGTTTTAATAATCGTTTACAAACAAACCTACGGCTGATGGCAAGTGGTTACAGCTTTACGCAGCAGTTAGATAGTATCAGTAATAATAAACAATACTATTACGATCGGTTCAATCAGGGTTTTTACAGAGCAGAAAATCAAACTGATTTTTCCTGGAACACAAACAACACCCTGACGATTGGCGGTGGTTTTACATTACAAACGGTGAACACTACCCGTTATAGTAAAAAACAGGAACAACAAATGTGGCATGGGTTTGCTCAACATGAATGGCGGGCTATAAAAAACGTAATCTTTATTTCAGGATTACGATATGATTACAACACTGATTTTGCTTCAAGGTTAAGCCCGAAAGTTGCAGTTAATTATGCCATCAATGAAAAAATAAAATTAATCGCTTCGTATGGCGCTGGTTTTAAAGCGCCGGATTTTCGTCAGCTGTATTTGAATTTCACCAATAATGCAGCGGAAGGATATAGTATTTACGGAAGTAATGAATTTTCTATCTCATTTCTTCAGCAACAGCAAAACCTTGGATTTATTTCAAACATACTTCCATCAGCAAATCTTATTACAAAGCTTAAACCTGAAATATCGGATGGCTTTAATATTGGTACAACTTTGAATCTTATAGCTTCTTTAAAAATTGATATTAATATGTTTCGCAACGATGTAAATAACCTGATTAATTACATACCGGTTGCTACTAATACAAACGGCAGTTCCGTTTTTAGTTATATCAATATAAACAGAGCTTTTACACAAGGTGTTGAATTAAACATCAGTTATAAAATAAAAATGCTACAAATCAGCGGAGGTTATCAACTACTTTCTACCGGCGATAAAGATCTTTTACAAAGAATAAAAAATAATGAAGTTTATGGCCGTGATAAAATAAACGGTGCGGCTAGGTTGATGACAAAATCTGATTATAGTGGCTTACTAAATAGAAGTAAACATCAAGCGAACCTTCGGTTGTTCTGGGAGAATAATGATAGTAAATGGAATGCTTCGTTACGCTTTATTTACCGCAGCAGGTTTGGCGTTACTGATAAAGATGGCAATGGCTTTGCCAATATGGAAGAAGAGTTTGCTAATGGGATGTTGCAGACAAATATGACAATTGGTTATCAACTTAACAAATCGTTCGGGCTACAGGCTGGAGTAAATAATATTTTGAACCATATTGACTCTAGTAATCTGCCCAACATACCGGGTATCAATTGGTTTTTAGGAATACATTATTCAATTAAAAAATAAACAATAGAAATATGAACAAGAGAAATGTGATTTTTGCAGTGTTAATGATTGTAGTTTTTGCAAGCTGCAAAAAAGATAAAACAGACCCTACTCCCTCAAAGGTAGATACAAAGGATTTTCTGGTAAATGGTAATCCAGCTGGTGGCAATTATAATTTTTTCAGTTTTGAAAATGCTGCTGAAGTAACTCAAGTTGATTCTGCAAGTACCAAATGGGATTTCGCAATTCGATTTGAGACTTTTATTGTGAACAGCAATGCAAGTGGCCCGGGTAATGCTGGTGTGCAGATTTTTAACCAGCCATTTGATGCAATCACAACAGCTCCTTCAACAAGTTACAGATATGATACTACTGTTTCTCAAAAAGCAATAAAAGGTGCAGATTGGTACACATACAATCCAACAACCCGTAGCTTTTCACCCATAGCCGGAAAAACTTTTGTATTCCGTACTGCTACTGGCAAGTATGCCAAGCTTGAAATGATTAGTGCAGATCCTGCCGATGATTTAGGCAATCCAGTAGTTCCGCCAACAAGGCCTACAAAAATTAAATACAAAATCAGAGTGGCTTACCAGGGAGATGGCAGCCAAGCCTTCTAATCTAATTGTATCAAAATATATTCTTAACCGCATTCTTTGGGATGCGGTTTTTTTCAGGCTTTACTTTTCGTAACTTCGCACCCATTTTAAAACGGCTACAATTTGCTATGTAGCTGAAAGCGAAGTAGTATGAGTATAAAATACCACGAATTTAAGGGCTTAAATCTACCAGCTTTCGAGCAGGAAATACTGGCTAAATGGTCTGAAAAACAAGCTTTTGAGAAAAGTGTTTCCCTGCGTGAAGGAGCTACTCCTTTTGTTTTTTATGAAGGTCCGCCGAGTGCAAACGGTATGCCCGGCATACACCATGTTATTTCCAGAACTTTAAAGGATTTGGTTTGCCGCTACAAAACCATGAAAGGTTTTCAAGTAAAACGCAAAGGCGGTTGGGATACACATGGTCTGCCGATTGAACTCGGAGTAGAAAAAGAACTTGGCATAACCAAAGAAGATATTGGCAAAAAGATATCGGTTGAAGAATATAACCAGAAGTGTCGTGAAGCAGTATTGCGGTATAAAGACAAGTGGGATGACATTACTAAGAAAATGGGTTACTGGGTTGATTTGAATGACCCGTACATCACTTTCAAAAACGAATACATTGAAACACTTTGGTGGATATTGAGTGAACTGTATAAAAAAGGATTCTTGTATGAAAGTGTAAGCATCCAACCTTATTCACCGGCAGCAGGCACAGGATTAAGTTCGCATGAACTAAACCAGCCTGGAACGTATAAAGATGTAAAAGATACCAGTGCAGTGGCGATGTTTAAAGCAAAGCCAAATTCATTAATTCCAATTCCAGAATCAGAAGAACTTTTCTTTCTGGCATGGACGACTACTCCATGGACATTACCATCAAATCTAGGGTTGACTGTTGGGCCAAATATTAATTATAATGTATTATTGACCACTAACCCATATACTGGCAAAACATGCTATGTAATAATGGCTGAACCTTTGATAAATAAATACTTTGTAACAAGTATTGCTTTTTTCGGGGAAGAGCATGTTGCTTTTTTGGAACAAGAGAAAGATTTTTTAACAAAGCTAAAATACCTTCAGTCAAATGATATATTACCTAAAAAAGGAAACCAATTTGCATTTGTCGTTGGCAACTTCAAAGGCTTGCAATTAGAAGGTCTTGAATACGAACAACTACTTCCTTTCGAAGCCAATTCATTAAAAGCAATACTAGAAATAACACCGGACGCTAAACCATTCCGTGTAATGGTTGATTCATTTGTAACCACTGAAGACGGTACTGGTATCGTCCACACTGCTCCTGCTTTTGGTGCAGATGACTATAAAGTGGGAAAGAAATATAATATCGGAATTCTAACGATGGTTGACAGACAAGGCAAATTTGTAGATGGCCTTGGGGAGTTCAGCAATCGTTATGTTAAGAATTATAAAGACGAACCGGATTATGTAGATGTGAATGTTGACATCAGTGTAAAACTGAAAAAAGAGAACCGGGCTTTTAAAGTAGAAAAATACGAACACAACTATCCGCATTGCTGGCGAACTGATAAACCCATTCTTTATTATCCGTTGGATGCATGGTTCATCAAAACCACAGCAGTAAAAGAAAGAATGGTGGAGTTGAATAAAACTATCAACTGGAAACCAAAATCAACCGGCGAAGGAAGATTTGGCAACTGGTTAGAAAATGTGGTAGACTGGAATTTGAGTCGTTCAAGATTTTGGGGAACTCCATTGCCTATTTGGAAAACAGAAGATGGAGAAGAAGAAATTTGTATTGGTTCTATTGAAGAGTTGAATGCAGGAATAAGAAAAGCCAACGAAGTTTTGGGTGGCGATGTAAATAAGCATTACCTGCATGAAGGTATTCTTGATTTACATAAGCCCTATGTAGATGATATTATTTTAGTTAGTAAATCAGGAAAACCCATGAAAAGGGTTCCTGATTTAATAGATGTATGGTTCGATAGCGGCGCTATGCCGTATGCCCAATGGCATTTTCCTTTTGAGAATAAAGAAACATTTGAAAAGAGTTTCCCGGCTGATTATATAGCAGAAGGTGTAGACCAGACAAGAGGTTGGTTCTATACATTGCATGCAATTGCTGTCATGTTATTCGACAGTGTTGCATACAAAACCTGTGTGTCAAATGGCCTCGTATTGGATAAGAATGGAGTAAAGATGAGTAAACGATTGGGCAACATTGTTGACCCTTTCACCACCATCGAAACTTTCGGTGCAGATGCTACAAGATGGTATCTCGTTACCAATGCTTCGCCATGGGACAATATGAAGTTTGACCTAGATGGCATCAAAGAAGTACAACGTAAATTCTTCGGCACACTTTATAATACGTATCAATTTTTTGCTTTGTATTCCAATGTGGATGGCTTTGCTTTTAAAGAAGAATACATTCCTTTAAAAGATCGTCCTGAAATTGACCGCTGGATTCTTTCATCATTAAATACAGTGATAAAGAAAGCCAATGCTTACATGGACGACTTTGAACCAACACAGGCTGGTCGTGTAATTGAGGATTTTGTAGATGAGCATTTAAGCAACTGGTACGTTCGTCTATGCAGAAGAAGATTCTGGAAAGGCGAATACGAGCAGGATAAGATATGTGCTTACCAGACTTTATACGAATGTTTGGAAACAATAACAAGGTTAATAGCTCCTATTTCTCCATTCTTCAGTGATACGGTTTTCCAAAACCTGAATGCAGTAACAAAAAGATTTAAAAATCCGGATGGTACGATAGTGGAGTCTGTCCATCATGTAAGTTATCCTGATATTGATATGACTCAGAACCCCCTAACGGGGGGCAGGGGGGCTATTGATACACTACTGGAAGAAAGAATGCAACTGGCACAGGATTCTTCTTCACTAATTCTTTCATTAAGAAAGAAAGTGAACATCAAAGTTCGTCAGCCATTACAAAAGGTATTAATTCCGGTAATGACTGCTTCTATGAAAGAGCAATTGCAAAAGGTGGAAGACCTGATAAAAGCCGAGGTAAATGTGAAAGAAATTGAATACCTGAATCCCGACAATACTTTCATCAGCAAAAAAATAAAACCAAACTTTGTTGCCCTTGGAAAAAAGCTAGGAGCAAAGATGAAAGCCGTGTCGGCAGCATTGGCATTATTCACACAGGACGATATTGCTTTGTTGGAAAAAGAAGGACAATATAGTTTGCCAGTTGATGGCGAACCTGTAATATTACAGATTGCCGATGTTGATATAAGTAGTGAAGACATTCCGGGCTGGACAGTGGCAAATAAAGGCAGCTTAACCGTTGCTTTAGACATAACAATAACACCTGAATTAGCCGCAGAAGGTAATGCCAGAGAGTTCGTCAACAGGATTCAAAAAATTCGTAAAGAAGGTGGTTTTGAACTGACAGATAGGGTAAAAGTAACTGTATCTGAGGCGGATGGGTTAAAAGAATCGTTGACAAAGTATAAAGACTATATTTGCGCCGAAATTCTAGCGGATGAGTTAGAGTTTTCATCAACTAAAATTGATGGTATTAGTATAGATATTAATGAAGTTTTTCTAAATGTGATTGTTTCAAAAAAAGGGTAATACTATGGCTACTAAAAAGAAAGCAGCTCCTAAAAAGGCAATTAAAAAAGCTACTAAACCCGCACCTAAGGCTGCTTCAAAAAAACCAGCAGCAAAGAAAACTGTGAAAAAATCTGCACCTAAAAAGGCGGCTAAGCCTGCTCCAAAAAAAGCAGCTAAACCCGTTGCGAAAAAGCCTGCTCCAAAAAAAGCAGCTCCAAAGAAAGTAGCTAAACCTGCCCCAAAACCAGTGGCTAAGGCTATTCCGAAACCAGTAGCTAAGCCAGTAGCTAAACCTGCTCCAAAAGTGGAGGTGACACCAGAAGTTCCAGCTCCTAAAAAGTCTGGAAAGGTGGATCCGAAATCCTTGGTTTCTATCAAACAAAAAGTAAAACCAGTGATAAAAAAAGAACCTCCGAAGCCCACTAAAGTTGTAATTCCAAAAACAACAACTAAAAGTTCAGTAAAGTATGAACCAGATTTTACGAAATCTGTATTAGACCAATCTATTCCTCAGTACAACGGCCCTACTATGCGTTATTCTGATAATGACCTTGTAGAATTCAGGGAGATCATTACCAGGAAACTGGATGCAGCTAAAAAAGAGCTTACTTATTTGCAAGGTTTGATTACTCGCAAAGAAGAAGGTGGAGATATGGATGAAGGTCGATACATGACAATGGAAGATGGTAGTGTAAGTATGGAAAGAGAGCAGCTAAGCCAAATGGCAAGCCGCCAGATCACTTTCATCGATCATTTGGAAAAAGCGATGATGCGTATTGAAAATAAAACATATGGCATATGTCGTGTTACAGGCAACCTTATTGACAAGGCTCGTCTTCGGGCTGTTCCTCATGCTACTTTAAGCATTGAAGCGAAACAGACAATGAATAAATAAGACTAACTGTTCTTTATAACAAAACCCCATTCAGCAAAAGCCGAATGGGGTTTTTCTTTTAGCATACTATCTTATCGTTGACTTGCAATCAATAAATTCAGATCGGTATACTTCAAATCAAATCGCTGACTGAGATAAAAATTCGTCAATGATCCTTTGAAAAGGTAAATACCATTCCGCAAATGAATCTGGTGCCAAAGAAGATTCTCAAATCCACCTTCTTCGCCTGCTTCTAATAGCAGTGGCATTAAAACATTACTTATAGCTTGAGATGCTGTGCGAGAAAATCCGGAAGGAATATTTGGAACACAATAATGTATTACACCATATTTCATAAAGATCGGATGCTCATGAGAGGTTATTTCTGATGTTTCGAAACAGCCACCTCTGTCTATACTTACATCAATCACTACCGAACCAGGCCGCATATTACTTACCATTTCTTCATTCACCACCATAGGCGTTCTGCCTGTTTGCGATCCCAATGCTCCAACAGCTACTTCACAGGTTTTTAATTGTTTGGCAAGCATTCGTGGCTCTATTACGGAAGTCCATAATCTTTGTCCTATATTATTTTGCAATCGCTTCAACCGGTAAACACTATTATCAAAAACTTTTACAGATGCACCTAACGCCAAGGCAGCTCTTGCAGCATACTCTCCTACAATTCCTGCACCAATTATAATAACTTTTGTTGGTGCAATACCAGAAACACCTCCTAATAAAACCCCTTTGCCATGATTGGCAGAACCTAAATATTGTGCGGCAATCAGCATTACAGCACTTCCTGCTATTTCACTCATGCTCCGGACTATTGGGTAAGAATCACTATCATCTTTCAAATTCTCAAACGAAATTGCTGTAACTCTTTTAGTCATCATCGCCTCCAGAATTTCAGCCTTCATTACAGAAATATGTATAGGCGAAATGATGACCTGATTTAATTGTAATAGAGGTAAATCCTCCTCAATGATTGGTGCACTTTTTACAAGTATGGGAGCTTTAAAAACCGATTCTCGATCATAAACTATTTTTGCACCAGCTTCGCTATAATCCTTGTCTCTGAAATGTGAGGCTTCACCGGCATTGTGTTCAATCATTACCTGATGGCCATTATTAATCAAAACACTTACTGCATCGGGAGTTAATGCAATCCTGTTTTCCTGAAAAGCAATTTCTTTTGGTATACCAATCATCATCCCCTCTACTTTGGGCTTAATATCCAGTGTCTCTTCCAAAGTTTCATAACTGAATGAAGTGCTTATTTTAGGCTTTTGCTGGCTCATTAAATTGATTGCTGGTTAATTATTGGCGATCGGAGATCTATAAAATCAGAAGTTTTAAGCTATTTCAAATGTACTCAATTTTCGGCGATTTTTATGCTCCTTGTTTTCTCATCTACAAGCTCTAAATAAACATGTACTGCAGTATCAGGAAAGATACTTGGAGCTTTTTCTGGCCACTCTACTAGACAGATAAACCCACTAAAAAGACAGTCTTCAACTCCTGCTCTGATTGCTTCTTCTTCATCTTTTAGTCGATACAAATCCATATGAAACAACAACCGCATTGTTCCTTCACAATCATATTTGTACTCATTAATGATGGGAAAAGTCGGGCTGCTGATAACATCTTTCACTCCTTTAACTTCACATAGGGCATGAATAAAAGTTGTTTTGCCAGCACCCATTTGTCCATGAAAAGCGAATATATTTCCACTTCCGGCTTTTTCCCAAAATTCAACTGCGGCTGTATTTATTGCATCCAATGAGTAAATCAATTCCATACTTCAAATTTACAGCGTTATAGCAACCATGTTGTAAACATTTTCCGTTTCTTAAAATACTGGCTATCCTTGTTTAAGTAAATTTGTAATATGGAAACAGTTCAATGGAAAGTAGATGGAATGGATTGTACTAACTGTGCTCTTACTATTCACAAGTATTTGGATAAGCAAGGCATGAAAAATGTAAAGGTGAATTTTGGCACTGGTGATGTTTCATTTGACATAAACGATATAAAAAAAGAGGGTGACCTGGCAAAAGGCATTAAAGGCCTCGGCTATAAAGTAAAGGAAGCAAATCTTTCACATGGACATAGCCATGATGATGAACATGCTGGATTTTTATCAACTCATCTACAACGCTTCTGGTTTTGCCTACCCTTTACCGCTGTGCTCATGCTGCACATGATACCAGGATTGCATATACACTGGCTGATGAATCATTGGGTGCAGTTAGCACTTACCATTCCTGTTTACGTAGTTGGCTTTAGTTTTTTTGGAAAAAGTGCATGGAAAAGTATTCGCAATGGAATACCTAATATGAATGTGCTGATAGCAATTGGTTCTACCGCAGCATTCTTTTATAGCTTATATGGATCGCTTACTGGGCAAGCAGAGCAGTATATGTTTTATGAAACAACTGCTACCATCATCACACTTGTTTTCATGGGGAATTATTTAGAAGAAGCTTCTGTAAATGCGACACAGAGAGAGTTAAATCAATTGGCTAAGTCGCAAAAAGTAATGGCCAATATGATTGCTTTTGATGATGAACATAAAGAACAGATTTTTCCTGTTGAAAATATAGCACTGCGAGTTGGTGATTTGATTTTATTAAAAAGTGGTGAACAGGTACCAATTGACTGCAAAATTCTCTGGGGTGATGTGCAGGTTAATGAAGCTATTATAACTGGTGAAAGTATACCCGTTCATAAAGTAAAAAAAGATAAACTAATTGGCGGCAGCCTGATTAGCGATGGCACTGCAAAAGCACAGGTAACAGCTGTTGGTAAAGACACTGTTTTATCTGGAATCATTAATATGGTAAAACAAGCTCAGGGAGAAAAACCACCTGTGCAGCAACTTGCGGATAAGATCAGTGCCATATTTATTCCTATCGTTCTGGGAATTGCTGCTCTTACGTTGATATTAAGCTGGATTGTTCTAAAAGATTTTACACCAGCTCTCATGCGAAGCATTGCTGTATTAGTTATTGCCTGCCCCTGTGCTATGGGTTTAGCCACACCTGCAGCCATTGCTGTTGGTCTTGGCCGTGCTGCAAAAACAGGAATTCTTTTTCGCAATGCTACCAGCCTCGAAACATTTAAGGATATTAAAAGAGTTGTATTTGACAAAACAGGAACATTAACGACTGGTAAATTTCAAATAGCAGGAATTAATTCTCAAATTGAAGAAGCTAAGTTTAAGCTGACTTCATATAGCCTTGAAAAATATTCCAATCATCCGATTGCAAAAGCAATTACTGAAGAATGGAAATCGAAGGATGAAATCCGCTGGAAAAAAATAGAAGAAGTAAAAGGCTTCGGCATGAAAGCGGAAGACAATGAAGGAAATACCTGGTGGGCTGGTTCTTATAAAATTGCTGACAAACTAACAAAAGATGACACTCACAATGTTTACATAACAAAGAATGATTCGCTAATCGGATGGATTGATGTGAAAGATGAAATACGGCCTGAAGCAAAAGCAGTTATAAATTATCTGCATAGTAAAAACATTGAGACCATCTTATTAAGTGGCGACCGTTTGGAAAAATGCAATCAACTGGCCGCTGAACTAAATATTGATACCGTCATCGCAGAACAAACTCCGGAACAAAAATTAGCCAAGATCACAGAACTAAATGCTGAGATGCCAACTGCAATGGTTGGTGATGGTATTAATGATGCACCGGCATTGGCAAAAGCAACCATTGGCATTTCAATGAACGATGCTTCGCAGATAGCCGTACAATCAGCACATGTAGTATTAATGAATAATGGTTTAAAAAATCTTCCAACAGCTTTAGGTTTAGGAAAACATACTTACCTCACTATCAAACAAAATCTTTTCTGGGCTTTTGCCTATAATATAGTTGCTATTCCTGTTGCTGCCTTTGGATTTCTTACTCCTACTTTTGGTGCATTGATTATGGGATTAAGCGATGTTGTACTTGCCATTAATTCTGTTCGCCTGTTCGTAAAGAAAGTGGTGTAAATTCACAGCATTCCATGGCAGAAATTCATTCCATATTAAAACAATACTGGGGCTATGATTCTTTTCGTCCGTTACAAGAAGATATTATTAACGCAATTCTTGAAGGCAATGACAGCTTAGCATTAATGCCAACAGGAGGAGGCAAATCTTTATGCTATCAGGTTCCGGCAATGGCAAAAGATGGATTATGCCTTGTTGTGTCTCCCTTAATTGCGTTGATGAAAGACCAAGTAGAAAATCTTCGTAGAAAAGGGATAACTGCTTTTGCTGTTTATTCCGGGATGAGTCGTAAAGAAGTAATTAATACTTTCAAAGTAGCAAGCGAAAGCAATTGCAAATTTTTATACGTTTCGCCTGAACGATTAGAGTCGACTTTGTTTAAAGAATATCTTCCTGGCTTAGGTGTAAATCTTATTGCTGTGGATGAAGCACATTGTATTTCACAATGGGGTTATGATTTTCGTCCGCCTTATTTACGTATCGCTGCACTTCGTGAAGAATTGCCGCATGTAACAATGCTTGCATTAACGGCGTCTGCCACTCCTGAAGTGCAAAAAGATATTTGTGAAAAATTAGAATTTCAAAATCATCAAATATTTCGTCAATCATTTGAAAGAGCAAACCTCTCCTATAGTGTATTCAAAGTTGATTCTAAAATCAACAAAATAATTGAAGTGCTGCGAAAAGTCAATGGCACTTCGATTGTGTATTGCAAAAGCAGAAAAAGAACAAAAGAACTAAGTGAGCTTTTGCAATTACAACAAATCTCGTCAGACTATTATCATGCAGGCCTTGCACAAGAAGAAAGAAGTAAAAGACAAGAAGCATGGATCAATAATAAAACAAGAGTAATCGTTTGTACCAACGCATTTGGAATGGGTATTGACAAACCGGATGTACGTACTGTCATTCATGCAGACGTTCCTGATTGTCTGGAAAATTATTATCAGGAAGCTGGCCGCGGTGGAAGAGATGGAAAAACTGCCTATGCGGTTCTATTATACGACGACAGGGATATTCATGAATTAGAAAAATTGGCAGATCTTCGTTTCCCATCTCTAAAAGATATTCGAGATGTTTATCAAAGCATTGCGAATTATTTACAAATACCTGTTGGGAGTGGCGAAGGCGAATATTATGATTTTGATATATCCGACTTCCTAAAGAAATTTAAACTTGTAGGGCACACAACACTGTATTCTCTTAAATCATTAGAGCAGGAGAACCTGCTTACTTTCAATGAACAAGTCTTTAATCCCTCGACAGTAGTATTTACGACTGATAAAAATCAACTGAGAAATATTGAGAATGAAAACGTCAAACTTGATAATACCATAAAAACTTTATTAAGGGCATACGAAGGCATCTTTGATCAGCCTACTTCAATTTCAGAAAAAATGATGGCCGGATTATTGAAAACAGATTATGAAGAAGTAAAAAAGCAACTCCAACTTTTACATAAAATGGGTATCATTGAATACCAGCCACAAAAAGATACACCACAACTTTTTTTATCTATAAACAGAATCAAAGCAGAGGATGTAAGGATTGATATGGCCGCTTACATAAATAGAAAAGAACAGTTTCAACGAAGAATGAAACAAATGTTAGAGTTTGTTGATGAAAGTACAGCTTGTCGCAGTCAGGTAATCGGTTTCTATTTTGGAGATGAAAAAATAAAAGCTTGTGGCATTTGCGACAATTGCCTTCGGCAAAAGGCATCAGTACTTAGCAAAGAAGAATTTGAAACGCTTCATCTCCGCATTATCAATTTAATAAAGCTTGAACCTTTACATACTAAAGACCTGTTGCTAAAGTTAGATGGAGTTAAAAAAGAAAAAGCCTGGAAGGTGATTGAATTCCTTCAGGCTGAAAATAAAATAAGCGTAAACAAAACAGGTTTAGTATCTCTTAACTGATTAAACAGTTTTGATTATAATAATGATCAAAAATGCTACACTTAACATCGTCCAAAAAACTAATCTTTTCATTTTCTAAGGCTTGTAGGTTAAAGAATATATTGTACTAAAAAGTTTATTCAACTTTCCGCTACAAATATTATCAGACAAATGCCAGATAACATACAAAATCTTAACCTGGTATTAAATAGAAAAGGATCAGCTTTGGATCATAGAATGGATAATGCATACAACTGCAAGAGGTGTTTCGCCATTTAAAATTACAAAAAAAAAAAATTAAAACAAGCTCTTCTTGCTTCTTCCACCAAGACCGAGTACCCCAAGTAAGGTCCGGACTATGCTATTTCCTGCAGTACGGGTCATACTTTTTACTGTCGGATCATCAAAAAAGCCTTTTTCCTTTTTAGCTGGTATTTTTTTAGTAGTTTTTTCTTCCTCCTTTTCTTCCCGCTTAGCAGCCTCTTCAAGCTTTTCGGTCAACATTTCATAAGCACTTTTGCTGTCAATCACTTCATTATATTTAGCAGCAATTTTCGACTTACTAACCAAACTATCAATTTCTATCTCACTTAAAATATCCATACGACTTTGCGGTGCCCTAAGCATACAATGTACCAACGGAGTTGGAATACCTTTTTCGTTCAAAATGGTGATTAATGCCTCGCCTGTCCCTAATTGAGTTATCAGGTCTTCCGTTTTATAAAATTCTGTTTCCGGATAATTCTCTGCTGTTTGTTTAATTACTTTTCTATCGGCTGCGGTAAATGCTCTTAAAGCATGTTGCACTTTTAATCCTAATTGTGCCAATACAGATGCAGGAACATCCATCGGGTTTTGTGTGCAGAAATAAATACCAATCCCTTTGGAACGGATGAGCTTAATGATTGTTTCAATTTGCTGTAACAAAGCATCATTCGCTTCTTGAAAAATAAGGTGTGCCTCATCTATGAACATCACCAGCTTTGGCTTATCCAAATCTCCTTCTTCCGGACAACTGGCGTACAACTCTGCCAGCAATTGTAACATAAAGGTGGAGAACAATTTGGGTCTATCTTGCAAATCTGTTACTCTTACAATAGAGATCATCCCTTTTCCATCCTCATTTATCCGCATCAGGTCGTCTACCTCAAAACTCTTCTCTCCGAAAAAAACATCAGCACCTTGTTGTTGCAGTTCAATAACTTTTCTAAGTATGGTCCCTGTAGAGGTGGTGGAAATTTTTCCATAATCTTTTTCCATATCTGCTTTCCCTTCATCACTTACAAATTGTAATACTTTAATGAAATCTTTCAGATCGAGTAAAGGCAATTTATTGTCATCACAATATTTGAAGATCATAGCTACAAATCCACCTTGTGTATCATTCAAACCCAAAATCTTTGATAGGAGTACCGGGCCAAATTCACTCACCGTTGCTCGTAATCTTGCGCCTTTCTGATTACTCAAAGTCAGCAAATCTGTTGGATAAGCCGTTGGCTTGAATTCAATATTCAGTTTCTGACTTCTTTCTGCAATTTTATCATTTGAAGTTCCTGCCGCTGCAATACCACTCAGGTCGCCTTTTATATCCATCATCAATACAGGAATACTTGCATCGCTCAGTCCTTCGGCTAATATCTGTAAGGTTTTTGTTTTGCCTGTACCAGTTGCTCCTGCAATTAATCCATGCCTGTTTAATGTCTTAAAGGGGATTAAAACATCGGCACCGCTTACCACTGCTCCATCTATCATGGCACAGCCTATTTTAAATGATTCGCCTTTGAAGGTATAACCCTTATTTACAATTTCGAGAAAATTAGTGGTATCTGCCATTTGAAATTTTTATTTGCTGTTAATATAAGGTTTTCTATATTTTATAAATTTTCTTTAGCCGATTATCATTTGCCAAATGCATGGCACAGTTTTTACTATATTACTTTGCTAAAGCTACGTAGTATGTAGTATTAAGCAAAAGTAGAGAGCAAAAGGTTTAAAATTGAGGTCTTTTAACAAAATATTCAGTCCCGATACTTGAACCCTTGAAATGCTTTAACTTTATTTGTCACCAATATAAACCACCAGAAAATGGAAGCAAAGAAATCTAAATTATTATTGTGCGAAGATGATCCCAATCTAGGAAGTGTTCTTAAGAATTATCTTGAATTAAATGACTACGATGTAACCCTCGAAAGAGACGGCCGCCTTGGTCTTGCCGCTTTCCAACGGGAAAAATTTGACCTCTGTCTACTAGATGTAATGATGCCGAATATGGACGGCTTTACGCTGGCTGAAGAAATAAGAGATGTAGATCCGGATATTCCTCTTTTCTTTTTAAGTGCAAAAACGATGAAGGAAGATGTAATTCAAGGCTACAAACTTGGCGCTGATGATTATATCACCAAACCATTTGACAGCGAAGTGTTATTACTGAAAATAAAAGCTATTCTGAAAAGGAATGAAGAGCAGAATAAAGAAAGTGAGAACATGGAGTTCGATCTTTCCACTTATCATTTCAACCCAAAATTGAGGCAGCTTATTCATAAAGACATTACGCAAACATTGTCACCTAAAGAAAATGAGCTGTTGAAAATGCTTGCAGAGCATTTGAATGATCTGCTTCCAAGGGAACAGGCATTAAAAAGAATCTGGGGCAGCGATACTTACTTTAATGGCAGAAGCATGGATGTGTACATTGCCAAACTTCGTAAGTATTTAAAAGATGATGAAAAAATTGAGATAGTGAATATCCATGGCAATGGATTCAGACTTGTAGTTCAGGAATAAAATCTGCATCAGGAGAAAATAATATTGTAAATTTTGAAAGGTGTTCGAAAATCGGACACCTTTTTTATTGTGAAAATAAGGAGCCAGAATTTCCTGGTTGTATTTTACCCAAATGCGCATATGCCTTTGCTGTTACTTCTCTTCCCCTAGGTGTTCGTTGCATAAACCCTTCCTGAATCAAAAAAGGTTCATATACTTCTTCCAAAGTACCAGCTTCTTCTCCTACTGCTGTCGCAATAGTGGTAATGCCAACTGGTCCGCCTTTAAATTTATCTATAATTGTAGAGAGAATTCTATTGTCCATATCATCTAGGCCATGTTCATCTACATTTAATGCTTTTAATGCATGTTGAGTGATGCCGAAATCAATTTGCCCATCATTTAACACCTGAGCAAAGTCTCTCACTCTTCTTAATAATCCATTGGCGATTCTTGGTGTACCTCTACTTCTTCTTCCGATTTCTCCAACCGCATCAGTTGAAATCTTCGTACCAAGAATATTGGCCGAACGTTGAATTATTTTATTCAATACATCCGAAGTGTAATATTCTAATCTTGATTTAATAGCAAATCTTGATAATAGTGGTGCAGTAAGCAAACCACTCCTTGTAGTCGCTCCTATTAAAGTAAAAGGATTCAGATTGATCTGTATGCTTCTTGCATTGGGGCCACTATCAATCATAATATCAATGCGGTAGTCTTCCATAGCAGCATATAAATATTCTTCCACAACGGCACTTAGCCGATGTATTTCATCAATAAATAGAACATCATTCGGCTCAAGGCTTGTTAACAGACCAGCTAAGTCACCTGGTTTTTCAATTACTGGTCCAGATGTTTCTTTAATATTTACACCCAATTCATTAGCTACAATTCTAGATAGTGTTGTTTTACCCAAACCCGGAGGGCCATGAAATAAAACATGATCCAAAGCTTCGCCACGAATCTTTGCTGCTTTAATGAAAATGCGAAGGTTTTCTATAATTTGATCCTGCCCGGAAAAATCTGCAATTTGTGCGGGCCGTATCGTATTTTCAAATAAGGCATCTGATGCCGTTAGATTATCTTTATCACTGCTCAGATTTGGATTGGACATGAAATTTTAATTGAATATTTGTAAAGCTAATTATTAATCTATAAAATAACTGTTATGAAATTTGGCATTATAGGTTCGGGAAAAGTTGGACAAACTTTGGCAACAGCTTTACTAACTGAAGGTCATGAAGTAATGCTTGGCACAAGGGATGTTTCAAATCCCGGGGTCATTAGCTGGCGCATAAATAATCCAACCGGATTGGTCGGTTATCTTGTAGAAGCAGCAGCTTTTGGAGAAGGGATAGTACTGGCAGTAAAAGGCTCTAAAGTTGTAGAAGTTGTACAGCAAGTCGGTTCAAGTCTTTTTGCAAGCAAGTTAGTAATAGATGTTACTAATCCAATTGCTGACATTCCCCCAATAAATGGTGTCCTTTCTTTTTTCACTGGCCCTAATGAAAGTCTAATGGAAATTATTCAGGCTAATATGCCTGATGCTAAAGTGGTAAAAGCATTTAATAGCATAGGTACTGATTTAATGTATAAACCAGCTTTCAATGATGGATGGCCAAGTATGTTCATTTGTGGTAATGATGATGAAGCTAAGGAGTTAGTAAAGAATATTCTTACTTCTTTTGGTTGGGATACTGAGGATATGGGAAAAATAGAAGCTGCAAGAGCCATCGAACCTCTTTGTATATTATGGTGTATCCCGGGTTTTATCCGCAATCATTGGTCGCATGCATTCAGGTTAATGGTATAAGCTAAAGCAAATTTTTATTATACCGTTTAATGAAGATATTGTTGAAGTTGTAAGATTAGATCCGGGTCAGGACTGTTTTGTAACCAACCTTTCTTTTCGGATAATTTACATACGCCGGGATAATCACCTTTATAAGTTCCCATATCAAGTATTATCTGAAAGTGAAGATGTGGTGGCCAGTGACCGTTCTCAATAGGTAGGCCAAACTCAGCAAATATTTCTCCCTTTTCTATATGCTGACCTTCATGCAAATTTTTAAGTGAGTTTAAACTAAGGTGACCGTATAATGTAAAGAAGCTAACATCTTCTAACCGGTGGACAAGAATAATCGTTCCTCCGTAGTCACCAAAATCATTATTAAACGCAAAGCTATGCACCAACCCATCCATCGGTGATATG
>Ga0209063_1000480_pt1 | contig 27228 bp, 17 predicted proteins | sample KloWWTmeKNB19Kit_FD_187177 | JGI IMG/M metagenome (GOLD analysis project Ga0209063, IMG submission 187177) | Active sludge microbial communities from Klosterneuburg, Austria, studying microevolution and ecology of nitrifiers - Klosterneuburg... | ecosystem: Engineered > WWTP > Aerobic digester >... | reverse complement strand
TAGACGCCCCCGTCTTACCAAGTCGGGGGCGGGGCCGCTGCGCGCGCCGCCGGCTGGCGCCGCCGGTCGCGCTGCGCTGTCCCTCTTCCCGCGCGGTGAAAGGAGACTGCCCTTGCCCGTTCCCCTGCATCGCGGCTTTCACTCGATCAAGGTCGAATCGGACAAACCGGCAGATCCGCTCAACGGGAATCTGACCCTTTCTATAGGCACGGCGGATGGACTTCACGCTGACTTGAAGTTCCAGGGCGAGTTCATCGATCGTTAACCATGTTTTCTTCATCGCGTCTCCTCTTCGGTTCAGCGCACGACGTATGAGCGGACCATACGCAACGGCGCGTGAGTGGCGAAAGAGCCCGTTCGGGGACACTAAGGGACAGTAGGGGACACTGGGGGACAGGAGGTCGCAGTCAGAAACGGAAAGAAGAGGAGCGGGGATCAAGAAGTATTGAATGTCGAGATACTGCAAATGCTCTCTTTCTCATCGATCACCATTTGTGCAAATGCCGCTCCAGGCCTAGTGGAATGCAGATTTAATTTGGTTCGTTCGTTGAATTAGGAGAAGCGCATTCTCATGAACGATGGAGAGCAGCACACTACGTAGATGCGTTGTTTTCGGCCATCCAATGTAAAAAACTATGGATAGGGCCAAAAAACTCCCACTAGAGATGAACGGCCCTAGTTCATGGCCAACATAATACTCATGTCGGCGCGAAACGCTCCCGCTCAATGCAAATGCAGTGCGACCAGAATTATGACTAGAAATGCACTAATCAACAGTAACGCTTGTTACCTGAGGGGCATATCGCCTGGGCAAAGCAAAAAAATGTAGGGGGGAGCCAGTTATTGTCACCAGAGCACTCGAGACATTCCCTGCATTGAGGGATCAGGGGTAGACAACTTGATGAAGCGCAGCGATGGACATAAAGCTGGACAGGGACCTCACCACATCAGCTTGCTGTGTCGTGCCAACAAGGCATGTTGAGCCATTTTTGTTCTAAAATTCTTGTCCGGCCGAAGCGGGTGATTTTGTAGGCGAAAAAAGGTATTCTGCGGCGGCAAAGTATCATAACCTCTGGTATTACATGAGATCGACGAGACCGCTACGGGTAGAGAGCCTTGATCTCTATCTAACCACTGATAAGACGGAGGGCATAGGTTGCCAATGATGGTGGGGGCACTGGCAGAAAAGCACTATGGCGCTGAGCTGACAGCCGGAGCGCTAAAAGTTCCAGAGAGCCGGATTATTGCTGATCTGCTCCTCCGAGGCGATGCGTCAGAAGAATGGCATGAGACTCTTTATAAGCAGAATGCACTCCAGGCCCGTAACCTTGAGACAGCGAGGCGACTGGGAAGATTGATCCGTCAGCGACTGGAGTTAATGAATGCCGACCTCTGGCGGCTTGTTCGTGATGGCTCGAAAACTGTGGCCACTCATGCGTGTCTCGCCGCTGCCATCAAGCACAGTGCCTTGCTAGGAGACTTCTTAGATTTGGTCGTTAGGGAGCAATACCGCCTCTTCGCCTCAACACTCTCACCCACGCTCTGGGAAGAGTATCTGAATGACTGTCGAGGCCGTGACCCTGTGATGCCGCTCTGGAACGACTCGACGAGGAGACGCTTGCGGTCGTCAGTGTACCAAACACTTGCGCAAGCAGGATTTCTAGAGAGCACACGAACGCTACGGCTTCAACCAGTCCATATCGCCACCGAAGTGCTTGGTTATTTGCGGGACCATCGTGAGGAGTATGTGCTTCGTTGCATCCAGGTGTCTCCGTGAGTGATCTACTGACCGATCGACTCAACAAGATTCTTCCACGGATTATCTCTGATGATTTTTTGAGCGGCAGCGGCATCGGGAACGAGATATCATTCTACATCTTCGACTATCCGCCCGAAGAAGAGCTCCGCGTACGAGCTCACCTTCGTTTCTTGATAGACCACATTCCCAAGCAAAAGCCAGAGCTCCGTTTCACACACATCAACCTGTTCGATCTAGTGCTGGACCACCTAAAGCGCCGTAAATTGCTCGATAAGGCGCTACAGATACAACGGGAGAAGGGTGACGAAGCTCTCAAGGCGGCGTTAGCCGGCCCCCTCCATCCTGAGAAGCTCGCATCGATCTTTTGTGAAGTGGCAAGGCCGAATCAGAACAAGCTTGTTCTAGTATCAGGTGTCGGAAGCGTGTATCCGTTGCTTCGAACCAGCGGCTTGCTCAGCAACCTACAGAATGTGATGGGCCCGATTCCTCTCGTGCTGTTTTATCCAGGAAAGTACGATCAACTGACTCTCAGACTCTTTGGAAAGCTGAGCCTGTCCGCACACGTTGACGGTGCAGCAAAAAGCAAGAAGCCGGAACATTATTACCGCGCCTTCAGATTAGTGCCCTAACAGAGGCTGACTATGAACATTCAGAATCTCTTCGAGCGAGACCTGTTCCGCTCCATCAATGGAGTCGTGAAGGCGGATCAGTTGGACGAATTATCCGTCTGGCAGGAGTTGGACGAATTCGTTGTGACAAAAGAGCTCGATCAGCATCTCCGCCGCTTTTTCTCGACCTATGGTGATGCGATCAAGCACCACCCAGATCCCGATGTAGCAGGAAAGATTGGCGTGTGGGTGTCAGGCTTCTTCGGATCCGGTAAATCACATTTTATTAAGGTTCTGTCCTACCTCTTGCAGAACAAGACCCATACGCATCAAGGGCAGAGTAAGCGGGCGGTCGAATTCTTCGAAAGTAAGATCAAAGATGCCATGCTGTTTGGCGACATCAAGCGGGCGGTCGCCTCGAATACAGATGTCATCTTGTTCAACATTGACAGCAAGGCCGACCACCGCATTGGGCGCGATGCCATTCTTGCCGTATTCCTTAAGGTGCTGAACGAGATGCAAGGCTATTGCGGTGATCATCCTCAGATCGCACACCTGGAACGCCATCTGGAAGGGAAAGGCAAGCTCGCACAGTTCCACGACGCCTTTCGCAAGGCGACTGGCAGCGAGTGGATAGCAGACCGTGATGCATACCACTTTCACCGAGACGAAATCGTAAAAGCGCTCGGCGAAACGCTAAAGATGAGCAAAGAGTCGGCGGAGAAATGGGTCGATGGGGCGGAAGGCAGTTTTGCCTTAACCGTCGAAAACCTCTGTAAATGGGTCAAGGAGTATCTGGACTCGAAGGGGGAAGGTCACCGCCTCATTTTCCTCGTCGACGAAGTGGGGCAGTTCATCGGGATAGATTCCCACCTGATGCTGAATCTACAGACCATTACAGAGGAGTTGGGAACTATCTGTAACGGACGGGCCTGGGTGGTCGTCACGTCCCAGGAAGATATCGATGCTGTGCTGGGCGAAATGAAACAGAGCAAGGCCAACGACTTCTCGAAGATTCAGGGACGCTTCCGGACGCGCCTCTCGCTCTCAAGTGCCAATGTTGATGAAGTGATCCAGTCTCGCCTCTTAGCCAAACGCGAGGAGGTAAAAAGCGACCTCCAGGAAGTCTTCCGCCAAAAAGGGGACATTCTCAAGAATCAGCTCACGTTCACCAATTGCGGAATGACCTTCAAGAACGTCAAAGATGGCGAGGATTTCGTCCAGAACTATCCCTTCGTTCCGTATCAGTTCCAGCTCGTCCAAAAGATTTTCGAGGCGATCCGGAGAGCTGGGGCCACCGGTCTGCACCTATCTCGTGGGGAACGATCGATCCTCGATGCATTTCAATCTGCTGGCAAGCAGGTTGCCCTCGAAGAGGTCGGCATCCTGGTCCCACTCTATCGGTTCTACCCTTCGATCGAAAGTTTTCTTGATACCGTTGTCAAGAAGACCATCGATCAAGCCAAGGACAATCCGAGTCTGGAGCATCCCTTTGATATCCGTCTTCTGCAGGTGTTGTTTCTCATTCGCTATGTCGAGGAGGTCAAGGGAAACGTCGATAACCTGGTGACCCTGTGCGTCACCGAGATCGATGCCGACCGACTGGCGCTTCGTCGTAAGATCGAAGGGAGCCTCCAGCGTCTCGAAAAGGAAACGCTCATTAATCGAAGTGGTGATGTGTGTTTCTTCCTGACCAATGAAGAACGGGACATCAATCGGGAGATCAAGAATGTCGAACTCAGCAGTGGCGAGGAGGCCAAGCTCCTTGGAGAACTCATCTACAACGATGTCTTGAAAGAACAGAGAAAGCATCGCCATCCCGAGAACAAGATGGATTTTGCCTTCAATCGCTTCTGCGATTTGGTGCCGGTTGGGAACCGTCTCGACGGCGTATTGCAGCTCTCGGTTATTACGCCGCTAAATGATGAATACGGGTTGTACGACAATGCCAAGTGCCTTCTGGACAGCTCAACTGAAGGCGGCAGTATTTTGGTTCGCTTGGGCAATGACGCGACTCTTGGCCGCGAACTCCGGACATACCTCCAGACCGAGAAGTATGTTCGGCATAAGAACGATGGCACTCTGCCAGAGTCGGCGAAGCGCATTCTCCGAGACCTATCCGGGAATAACCAAGACCGCCGAGACCGTCTCGTCAAATTCTTAGGCGACATGTTCGCCGGAGCCGATTACTATGCCGCCGGCCAGCCCTTGAAGTTGAAAGCCTCCACGTCATTGGCCGCACTAGACGAGTCACTGGCATATCTCGTCAAGAATACCTTCAATAAGATGGGGTACTTGAAGCGGCTGTCTCAAGAGCCATTAAAAGAAATTCAGGCCGTCCTTCGGAGCAACGACATCGCTCAACAGACGTTGATCTTGGAAACCGATGAGGGCAACAAGCAGGCAATTGATGAGGTTCGCAACTATGTTGGCCTGATGTCATCCAATAATAAACAGATTGTGCTCCAGGACATGATCGACAAGCGGTATTCCCTGCGTCCCTACGGGTGGCCGGAAGACGAAGTGGTGATGTTGATTGCCCGGCTCATGGTCCTGGGAGAAATCAGTCTCATGACGGAGGGGGCGCTGGTCCCACTCAATAAGGCCTACGACGCCATCACGATCCCTGCGAAACGCCGTAAGGTCGTGATCCTCAAGCGGCAAACCACCGACCCTAAGGCCATTCAAGACGCCCGCACACTGGGGAAAGAATTGTTCCATGAGATGGGGCCTGATGGCGAGGATGCCCTGTTTGCCTTTCTGCAAAACAAGCTCAAGAGCTGGCAATCATCCTTGATAAGCTACAAGCCGTTGGCGGAGACCGGCGATTACCCCGGGAGAGACCAGATCGCAGATGGCCTGCTCGCTGTAAAAAAGCTGCTCGCCTCCGATAACAGCTATAAGTTCATTCAGCAACTCACCGAACAGAAGAATGAACTTCTCGATTATGCCGATCATTTTACCAATCTCGAACAGTTCTACGAACACCAAAAGCCCACGTGGGAAAGGCTGAGAAAGGCGTATGACCGTTTTCAGCGAAATCGCCTTGAGCTTGAGAGGGATGCGAAGGCCGGAGTGGCGCTCAAACGGATGCAGCAAATCCTGAATGCGTCGAGTTCGTACAGCCTGATCAAAGAAACCGAAGGACTCATTACCACAGTTAGTGCCGTCAATAACGCCCTCGTGGCTGCAGCTCGCCAGCAGGCTCTCGCCAAGATTGACGGGCACCTGGTCACGGTCACCAGGGACATTGAGGCAGCCAAGGAAGACTCGGGACTTCGTGCTACCTGCATGAAGCCATTGGAAGGACTTAAAGGCGCAGTCCTATCGGAAGAGAGTCTGGCCCATATTACTCAGATAGAAGCGGAGGCGCTGAAAGAATTCGATATTGCGACCTCTCGGATTGAAGAATCTGTTCGGAGAGCCATAGAGCAGTCCAAGGAAAAAGAGGAGCAGCCCAAGCCTGCGCTCAAAAAGAAACGGGTGGTGGAACCGGCCAAGCTGGTCACATCTTCCTATTTGGAAACGCAGGCGGATGTAGAAGCATTTCTCAAGACACTTCGATCGGAGTTGGAGCAGGCACTCACTAAGGATGAACGTATCGAGATCCGGTGAGAAGAGAATCTGAGAGTGACAATATGAACCACACCAAGCTCAAGGCCTACGCCCCGCAAGCGCGCCGGCATTTCATTCAGGCCGTGACAGACCGCGCTGCCTTCTATGGTCTGACTGATAAGAAGATCGAACCCATCACCGAGAACGGTGACGTAGCCATCATCGGAGGCCGCGCCTTTCCTCGCGCTATTGCGTGCAAACGCAAGGCCTTGGAGGAACGGATCGTCCAATACGGCTTCGGGCAGACCATGGATGCCATTGCCTACACCTGGTTTAACCGCCTGGTCGCCATCCGGTACATGGAATTGCACGGGTATCTTGACCACGGCTACAGGGTGCTAAGTCATCCCGATGCGGCGAAGTCGATCCCTGAGGTTCTCGAACAGGCAGAGCATCTCGATCTACCTGGATTGGACAAGCAAAAAGTTATTGAGCTGAAGTTGGAAGGAAGCAAAGAAGCTGAGCTGTATCGGATGTTGTTACTCGCTCAGTGCAACGCGCTATACAGGACGATGCCGTTTCTCTTTGCGTGGATCGACGACGAAACAGAGCTCCTCCTGCCCGATAACCTGCTCCACACAGACTCGCTGATCAGGAAGCTTGTCACTGATATCGATGAGGAAGATTGGCATGAAATCGAGATCGTCGGCTGGCTCTACCAGTTCTACATCTCCGAGCGCAAAGCCGAGGTCATGGCCCGCAAGAGTGCCGTGCCCACGGATGACATTCCGGCCGTTACTCAACTCTTCACTCCGCACTGGATCGTCTGCTACCTTGTCGAGAACTCGCTCGGCCGCCTCTGGCTGCTGAACCGGCCCGGCTCCCGGCTGCGCGAGCATATGCCGTACTACATTGAAGGCGAAACCGAGACCGACTTCCTCAAGATCGCCAAGCCTGAGGACATCCGTCTGCTGGACCCCGCGTGTGGAAGCGGACACATGCTCACCTATGCATTTGACCTACTCTTCCTCATCTACGAGGAAGAAGGCTATGTGCCAAATGAAATTCCTGCGATCATTCTGAAACACAATCTCTACGGTTTGGAGATCTGCCCCCGCGCGGCGCAGCTCGCCGAACTGGCCCTCGTCTTCAAGGCCCGGGAAAAATCACGCCGCTTCTTTCAGGCCGGCACACTTGTCCAACCCCACATTCTCGCCTTGCAAGACATCCACTTCGACGAAGCCGAACTGCGTGACTACGTGGCCGCCCTAGATCTGGGAGACCTTTTCAAGCAACCGGTTTTCCAACTCCTCCATCAGTTCGAGCAGGCCACCACCTTCGGCTCGCTCATCCAGCCATGTCTTGATGAACAGAACATCATTTTCGCCCGCCATGCCATCGAGGCCAAAGACCTCGGCGGCCAGCTCTTTCTCCGCGAGACCCATGGCAAAGTCCTGCGCGTCCTTGAACAGGCGGAAATGCTTTGTCATCGGTATCATGTCGCGGTGGCCAATCCGCCATATATGGGGAGCAATAAATTCATATCCTCACTTAAGAAATTTACAGCCTCCGAGTTCCCCGATGGAAAAGCTGATCTTTACAGCTGCTTTATTTTGCGCAATTTGTCGTTCTTGCTGGATCATGGTCTGTGCGCCATGATCACTATTCCCAATTGGATGTTCCTTGAGTCGTGGTCTGATCTGCGACTCAGGCTATTAAGTGAGTTTTATGTTTCAAGCTTAATTCACAATGGGCGCGGGCTTTGGGGAGCAGATTTTGGAAGTTGTGCGTTCATAGTCGAGACTTCACCCAAGCCCGAAGCTCATGGGTATTTCAAACGTCTCTTTGATGTTCAGGGCGAGGTAAACTCACCAGAGGAGCTCGAACGGCGTTATCTTGATCACGCAGGTAGACCACCATACCTAACGAATGCTCGGCGCATGCTCAAAATTACCGGGCAGCCGATTGCCTACTGGGTCACTGAAACTGTAGCGGAAATATTCCGCACTGCTCCACCGTTGAGTGCGTTCGGCTACCCCAGACAAGGCTTTGCCACCGGAGACAACGAGACTTTTCTAAGGCGATGGCCTGAGGTAACGCTATCGAACATTGGGTTCGGCAAACCAAATAGGACGGCTGCAAAAGAGTCCTGCAAGAGATGGTTTCCCTGCAACAAAGGTGGCGAATTTCGCAGATGGTATGGCAACAATGACTTGGTGGCCGACTGGGGTAACGATGGCGAGCGGATGAGGGGTTTCAATGGCTCTGTGCTGAGAAACCAATCCTATTATTTTAGGGGTGGGATAACGTGGTCCACACTCACTATTTCTCGATTATCTATGCGGCTGTCTCCTGAAGGTTTGCTGTTCGAGAGCAAGGGATCGGTTTGCTTCTTCAACGAGAAGTGGCAGGAGGAGTTTTTCTTGGCTTTCGCGAACTCGCTTCTCGTCGACCGCCTTCTCCTCGCGCTCTCTCCTACGGCCGATTATCATGAGGGACCCATGGGAAGGCTACCCGTTGTTTTGGGTGATCAATCCCACGTCCCGCGAGTCCGTAAGATCTCTGCAACTGCAGTCTCAATCGCCCGTCACGACTGGAACAATTTCGAGACCTCCTGGGATTTCCGAAGCCTTCCTCTACTGAGCGGGGAGACGAAGGGAATGACGCTGGCTACGACTTGGGAGACATGGCGCGACCACTGTGCCGGCGCAATTCGTCATATGCAGGAGTTGGAGACCGAAAACAACCGGCTCTTCATTGAGATCTACGGCCTCGCGGACGAGCTAACACCCGAGGTTCCTGAGGAACAAATCACGCTTGCCCGCGCTAACCAGCGTAGGGACATGGCAGCCTTCCTCTCATATGCTGTTGGCTGCATGATGGGCCGTTACTCGCTCGACAAGCCCGGCCTCATCCTCGCTAACGCAGGCGACTCCCTGGCCGAATATCTGGCTAAGGTTGATCAGCCATCCGACGCCCTAACATTCGCTCCCGACGAGGACGGCATCATACCCGTGCTCGATGGCGAATGGTTCGAGGACGACATCGTGGCTCGTGCACAGGCTTTTTTGCGAGCTACCTTCGGTGAGGCCACGCTAGAGGCTAATCTTCACTTCATCGAGGAATCGCTCGGCAAAGGGCTGCGCAAGTACTTCCTCACAGACTTCTACAAAGATCACCTCCAGACCTACAAAAAGCGTCCGATCTACTGGCTCTTCTCCAGCGGCAAGGAACGAGCGTTCCAATGTCTGGTCTATTTGCATCGGTACCAGGAGGGCACCCTGGCCCGTATGCGCACGGAATACGTCATCCCGTTGCAAGGAAAAATGGTCTCTCGCATTGAACAACTGAGCTTCGAGATCCACAAGGCATCTTCCACGTCCCAACGGAAGACGCTGGAAAAAGAACGAGACAAGCTTCTGAAGCACCAAACCGAACTCCGAGCATTTGACGAGAAGCTGCGGCACTATGCCGATCAGCGGATCGCGTTGGATCTCGACGAAGGAGTGAAAGTCAATTATGGGAAATTCGGCGATTTGTTAGCCGAAGTGAAAGCGGTGACAGGCGGAAGTGATGAAGACTGAAGACGCTATAGAAACTGCAGACGAATCTGGTCGTTGGCATGGGAGGCCTGTGACCTATTGGGCTGGAAGTTGGGTACGCCTGCGTGACCAAATCCCAATATTCCAGATAAGTGATTTTCGAGCTTGCGACGATGGTCCGGCCAATCCCTATATGAAAAGCGTAGTTCGACTTCCACGCACGCACTTCGAAAAAGAAGTGCCTGTTGGAACCGTTTCATCAAGCTATACGCTGGCCCAGCATGTTGACGTCGCTGAACATTGTCTCAAGGGTGTTCGAGACGCAGGGATTTCAACGCAGGAACTGCGGTGTGAAGTAGGGCTCACCGAACTCGGTGAATGGATGAATTTCCGAATCTATTTCCCCGATTCATACAGCCATACACCAAAAGATCAGCAACGAATGATTCTTCGTCTGGAATGCTTCAACTCAGTGGACGCATCGAGTAGCTTAGTCATTCTTCTCGGCTGGTATCGCTTCGTATGCTCGAATGGGCTCATCATTGGGGAAACAAGAACGGACGTTCGAGATATCCATAATAAGAGCATGGATTTGGGGACTATATCTGGCATTGTCTGCGATACGTTGAAATGTGTTCAAAAAGAGCGGGAACAATTTTCATTGTGGGAATCCTTGCCGGTTGATGAGAGTAATTTTGGACAATGGATCAATAAATTATTGTCCCATCAATGGGGAAAGAAAGCGGCTTGCCGCGTGTACCATATTTGCCAGTCAGGCTACGACATCGAAATAACTGATCCATTCTTTCCAGGAGAAGCCACTGAGAAGCCAGTGAAGCGTGTGACGAAAGTTCCTGGCTCGCCGGAGAAAGCGAAGAATATGTACGATGTGAGTTTGGCTCTGTCATGGGTGGCAACAAAGCGAAGCGATTCCGAAGAACGAATTGCATGGCAGTCCTCGATTCCGGACTTAATCGCACGGTTCTCCGTGATCGCGTAACAGCTATGGACACTCGTCAGATTCATGACACGCTCGATCGCATATATAAGGAAGAGGGTTCCAGGATTGTCTTCTGGAACGACCCCGACAAAGAGTTCCAGCCCATTCTGGCTGCGTTGAATCTCGACGGGGTGAACATCCTTCAGCTTAACGAGTTGGGTGCTCTAGAAGTGAAGATTTGTGTAGAGCGGGAGGACCCCACAGGGCGGTATCTTCTCTATTCCCCCAGTGAGGAACCTGATTACGAGAACGATTGGCTTCTCGACGTTCGCCTGTATAGTCGCCCCTTCCGGGCCGACCGCGCTTCGATTCTCCTCAATGAGCTTGGCCTGAAGAATCTCCACCTTCGTCAACATTTAGCCGACCGTCGGAAGTTTTTTGACAATAAAGAACGACTCCAGAAGCTGAAGGGCTTGGTCGAGCCCAATGATATAGCCCGCGACCTGGACCGAAAAATGATCGCCACGGTCGTGAAGTCAGATCAGCCGGAATGGTTCAACATCATCCGTACCCTCTACCATGCCTATACCGATAGCGGCGATGAGATTGACTTGCAGGCGGAACCGACAGCTTGGGAGCAGATCGAGAAGTTTGAGTTAGACAAACCTTTCTGGGAGATGGCCAGGGCAACGTTCGGCTATTCCGAGGAGACTCCGACACTTATGAATCTTCTCCTCAGGCTCTTCGTGACCGACTATGTTCACCATTTGAAATCCGCACCACCAAGTGGGCTTGTACATCTGATCCTCCCGGCACAAGGACGATCGAATGCCGTGGTCTGCCTCGGACAATGGCGTGATAGCAGCAGTAAAGGTAGTAGCTATGACCGACTCTCCGAAGAAGTGGCAGCCCTGATTCACGTAGAAGATTACTTGCTCGGCTTGGAGATCCCTGATCTGCTCGATGTGAAGACCTTTCTTATGGTGGAACGGGGGATTGCCAGCCGTCTGCGTGAGCGTGTGCATCAGACGGCGGATGTGATTAACCCCGATGAAGTGCGGTCAATCGCGACCCGCAGGCAAGCTGGACACTGGGCCTCGCTCATGGTGAACGGTTCCTCGGTGGTGCCGCGACGGGCGCTTCATGCGGTGTATGACGCTTTGGTTGCCGCCGCGGATTTCTTTGCCCTGCGGAACCAGCATCGAGATGGGTTTGCCTTTCCCGATGCGACGGCTCTTTATCGGGCCTACGAGAATCAGTTATTCCGTTTTGACCAGCTGTATCGCCATTTTTGCGAAGCCGCTGATCATGCGGAGGCACAGGGCTGGAACATCCTGAAGCCGTTGCGGGAGCTGATCGAGGATTGCTATGCAAATTGGTACGTCCCGACGCTTGCATTAACCTGGGGAAAGTATCTTGATCCCCGAGGCACTACCCAACTTCTGACCAAGTGGCAGCTCGAACAGATCCCCAACCAGCATGAGTTCTTCAACCGTCAGGTGCGTCCTCGTCTGGAGGAAGCGGAGAATCGGAAGGCGTATGTCATCATTAGCGACGCGTTCCGTTACGAGGCCGCCCAGGAACTCACGCAAGAACTCAATGGTACATACCGCTTTGAAGCGACGCTGACTTCGCAACTAGGCGTTGTGCCTTCTTACACAGCTCTTGGGATGGCAAGCTTACTTCCCCATCAGACTCTTTTGTTTAAAACCAACGGCGACGTCTTGGTCGATGGAAAGCCCACATCATCAACCGAACAGCGAGGGGCAGTCCTTGAGGCGGTCGAAGGAATCGTCTGCAAAGCGGACCAGCTGGTGGCCATGAAAAAGAAGCAAGGCCGAGAATTCGTCGCTGGCAAACGCGTCGTCTACATTTATCACAATGTCGTGGATGCCATTGGTGATGCTGCAGCGACTGAGGAAAAAACGTTTCAAGGAGTACGAAAAGCGATCGAAGAACTTGCTGCGCTGGTCACCTACATCATCAATAACTTGAATGGCAATTATGTCGTGATTACAGCAGATCACGGATTCCTTTTCACAGAGTCCCCTCCAGGTCAACCGGACAAGACCAAATTGGACCAGATGCCAGAGGGAACGGTCCGAGCGAAGAAACGCTACGTGATTGGGCGAAAGCTTCCCGACAGTGACTATGTCTGGCACGGAAAGACCTCAGACACTGCTTGCGCTGAGGGAGAAATGGAATACTGGATTCCAAAGGCGGGGAATCGTTTCCACTTCACTGGCGGTGCTCGTTTCGTGCACGGGGGAGCCATGCTGCAAGAAATTGTCGTGCCGGTGATCACGGTCAAACATAAGAAGGATAAGTCCACACGCGAAGAAACCAAGATCAAGTCCGTCACCGTGCATGTGTTGGGAGCCAGCCACAAAGTCACCACGAACCGTCATCGTTTCGAACTGATCCAAGCGGAACCAGTCAGCGAACGAGTGAAGCCGATCACACTGAAGGTAGCGATCTACGAGGGAGATAACGCCGTCACGAATGTCGAGACCGTGGCGTTTGATAGCACCTCAGATAAGATGGACGAACGTAAGAAGTGGGTTCATTTAGTGCTGCAAGATCATCAGTATCACAAGCACACTGCCTACCGGCTTATCTTGCGGGATGCAGACACTGGAATTGAGCAACAAAGTGTACCGGTGACTATTGATAGGGTGTTTGCCGATGACTTCTGACAACAACGCGATCGATACCAGCCTCGACGATCTCCTCAATCGGCATTTTGCCGGCAAGGTTGTTCGCAAAGATCTAACCAAGTTGGTCAAGGAAGGCGCTAATGTCCCCGTCTACGTGTTGGAGTACCTCCTGGGCACCTACTGCGCATCCAACGATGAGACCATCATCAAAGACGGACTCGTGACGGTTAAGAACATTCTGGCCGAGAACTATGTGCGTCCTGATGAAGCGGAGAAGGTCAAGTCCACCGTTCGCGAGCGTGGCAGTCTCAAAATCATCGACAAGATCACTGTGACGCTGAATGAAAAGCGAGATGTCTATGAAGCTCTCCTCGCGAATCTTGGTGTGAAAGGAGTTGAGGTCAGCACCAGCTACGTCAAAAAGTTTGAGAAGCTGCTCGTGGGAGGGATCTGGTGCATTGTGACGCTGCAGTACTTCTATGAGGAGAACCAGAAGGGCTCACCATTCATCATTCAGGACCTGAAGCCGATTCAGATGCCGAACATGGATCTGGAGGAGCTCTTTCAGGGACGGCGGGCATTCACAGAGGAGCAGTGGATTGATGTCTTGTTGCGATCGACCGGTATGGAGCCAACGAACTTCAGCGAACGCGTGAAGTGGCACTTATTGGCCCGCATGATCCCGTTGGTGGAAAACAACTACAACATCTGCGAACTCGGGCCACGAGGGACCGGCAAGAGTCACATCTACAAGGAAATCAGTCCCAACAGCATTCTTGTCTCCGGTGGCCAAACGACCGTCGCGAATCTGTTCTACAACATGGCACGGCGGACTGTTGGACTCGTCGGCGTCTGGGATGTCGTGGCATTCGATGAGGTCGCGGGGATTACCTTTAAAGAAAAAGATGGCATCCAGATCATGAAGGACTACATGGCTTCAGGGTCCTTCTCTCGTGGACGAGATGCCATCAATGCCTATGCCTCTATGGTGTTTGTCGGGAACATCAATCAGTCCGTGGACACCTTGGTCAAAACCAGCCACCTCCTCGCGCCATTCCCGGAAGACATGATTGAACCGGCGTTCTTCGACCGTTTCCATGCCTACGTCCCAGGCTGGGAAATTCCAAAGATGCGGCCAGAATTCTTCACTAACCAGTACGGCATGATCGTGGATTACCTAGCCGAATGGATGCGCGAGATGCGCAAGCGAACATTTGGCGATGCCATCAGCAAGTATTTCAAGCTGGGTAGAGATCTCAACCAGCGGGATACGATCGCTGTGAAGCACACCGTATCAGGGCTCCTAAAGTTGCTTTATCCCAATGAGGAGTACAACAAAGACGCCGTTCGTCGTTGCCTCGAATATGCCCTAGAAACACGTCGGCGGGTAAAGGAGCAGTTGAAGAAGATCGGCGGAATGGAATTCTTTGATGTGCATTTCAGCTACATCGACATGGAAACGTTGCAAGAGAAGTTTATCAGTGTGCCCGAGCAGGGGGGAGGCACACTCATCCCAGATGGTCCGATGAGTCCAGGAGCGTTACACACCGTCGCCACTGGGAGCGTAGGTCACTTAGGGTTGTATCGACTGGAGACTCAAGTGACGGCGGGAAATGGGTCGCTGAAGACTTCCGGCCTGGGATCGAACAGCGGAGCGAAAGAAGCCATCAAAGTCGGTTTTGACTTTTTCAGAGCCAATGCCTCTCGCGTCAGCGCCTCAATAAAGGCGGGTGATCATGACTATCACCTACACATCGTGGAATTGCACAATACAGGCCCCACAAATGCCTTGACCCTCTCTGCATTTCTCGCATTGTGCTCGGCAGTCTTTGGCAAATCGATCCAGTCTCAGATTGTTGTCCTCGGCAGTATGAGCCTGGGTGGTAACGTAATTCCGGTTGAAAACCTGGCTCAGTCTCTTCAAGTGGCCTTCGATTCTGGAGCAAAACGTATTCTGCTCCCGATGGCCAGTGTTCGCGATATACCGACTATTCCCGGTGAGTTATTCGCCAAATTTCAGACAAGCTTCTACTCAGACCCTGTCGATGCTGTTTTTAAGGCATTGGGTGCTGCCTGAGCGGAAGCCATCACATAAACTGCGAATACCAGACGCTGTACCTTGTTAAAGAAACGAGCGGACGAAAGACTTCCTGAAACTTCGTAATCTCTTCAAATCTTGGTTCATTGAATAACCTAACAAGAGGCACCTTAAGCACTGGCGATGGGATGGGCATTAAAGTAGCCGCATTATGGTAGGAAGGAGCAGACCTGTCACGGAGCAAAAAGTGGCGCCAATTGCTCACTCAGCTATATCAGCCTTGCACACTGTTAGCGGGACGGTCACTCTCTTAGCATTCAGATCATAATTGTAAACATAGGCATAAAGAAACTGTTGTTTGCCATTTTTATCGGGGGCGACCCATTCGAGCACAGCGACCTCTCCGCCAGATGATACAGTACCCGCAATGTTAGCTACCGTTAGTCTACCCGCATCACCACTCTGATTTACCAGCTGTATAAGGACATCCGCAGTGATTCCGACCCACGCGTGAGGCACCACGCCTCCCACCACGGTGGTGAACCACCCTGGCAAAGATGCAGCTGCATTCTCGTTGAGCCATTTCTTAAGTAAGGTAGCGTGTTCGTCTGAGAGCTTGTAACTTGCGGCAACAGCAGGACTTTTAGTTTTTAATCGCTCCAATTGTTGTTTGCTTAGCTTCTTAAAACGATTCTCTAGGCTTACATGGTCTCCGATCAATGTCGTACCAGAAGAGTATGGGGGAGAAAACATCGCGTTGACACCCTTTTGCTGGTGGTCAGTTAAAATACCGTGGCATTGAATCTCCGCATTTGATGTCATAATGGGAATTTCCGCTGCTAGTAAGGCAGCAAGCAGCCACTTCTTCACATAGATGTTCTCCATTGAAATTCTCCTAGTGCCCTTTGCCGAAGTATTCACGCGGCTTTTTTGGGTTTTTTCTCGGGAATTGGCAGTTCGCGTGCGAGGATGCGTATTCCGCTGAATCCGGCCACCGATTCCGAGCGAATCCGGCCACCCCTCGGAGCCCCGCGACGCAGGGCCTCAGTGGTCTGTCTTGAGTGGCCGACTTCCGTCCGATTTTGCCAGCCGTTTGCGCATCGATTCTCCCTTGAGCGTGATCTTATAGGCATTGTGCACGAGCCGGTCAAGAATGGCATCGGCGAGCGTCGGCTCCCCGATCGCCGCATGCCAGTGATCGATTGGGAGTTGACTGGCTATGATAGTGGCCCGCCGTCCATGCCGATCGTCGAGGAGTTCCAACAGATCGCGGCGATGCTCGTCAGTTAAGGGAGCCAACCCCCAATCATCCAGGACCACGAGGTCGGTCTTGGCGAGACTCCGGAGCACGCGCCCATATCGGCCATCGCCTTTGGCGATCGCGAGTTCCCGGAAGAACCGCGGGAGTCGCAGATACAAGGCGGAGCAGCCCAGCCGACAGGCCATCTGTGCCAGCGCACTGGCCAGGTACGTCTTGCCCGCACCCGTGGGGCCCACGATCAACACATTGTCGTGACTGCGAATCCACTGGCCGGTCGCCAGCGCGGTGATCACCGTTTTGTCGAGGCCACGCGGGTGGCGATAATCGAGATCTTCCAACGTGGCGCTGCCTGGGAGCCGGGCCTGAGCGAGGCGGCGGGTCAGACGGCGATTCTCTTGCATCGTCCGCTCCCGATCGACTAACAACCCCAGCCGTTCCTCGAAGCTCAGCCGCTGCACGTCGGGCATCTCCAGTTGTTCCGTCAGGGCGGTGGCCATGCCGGTGAGCTTCAGGGCCTCCAGTGTCGCGAGTGTGGGATGGCGTAACATCAGACTCCTCCTTCGTGGTGTTGGTAATAGGTGGTGCCGCGGAGATGGTCGTGTGCAATTGGGAGGGGGACCGTCGGAACCGGCTCGGGGAGCGGCTGCTGATCGAGTCCGGTCTTGAGGATCGACTGGACACTCTTGTAGGCGATGGCGTCAATCGCCTGGGCGCGGCGACACGCGGCCTCCACCCGCGCTGGGCCGTAGAGGCGTTCCAGCCGCAAGACCCCGAGGCACGAGCGATAGCCTTGTTCGGGATGCCGGCGGCGGGTCAAGAGCGTATTCACCACCGCCGCCGTGGCGGGCCCAATGGTCTCCGCCCACTGAATCAGCCGTGACGGCGACCACGCCAGATACCGTTGGTGCGACGACGGGAGATGCGCGGCGACCGTGGTGTGCCGGCCACGCTCGGCGCTCCGCACATGGCTCGCCACCCGCTGGCTCTTGTGGAAGCACTCGACCGTGGTCACGGTCAGCCGCACGTCGAGGGCCGTATGGACCAACGGCGACGGGACGCTGTAGTAGTGGCCCTCGACCTCGAGATGCGAATCGATATTGACCCGCGCCGTCCGCCACTCGGCAAAGACGTACGGCTCGAGCGGGAGCGGCTGCAGGGCCGGACGATCGACGGCCTCAAACTGAGACTGCCGACAGCCGGGGAGTGTCTTGAAGGGACGGCGATTCAGTTGGTCCAAGCAGGCGGCGATCGCCGTGTTGAGCTCCGCCAGACTAAAGAAGGACTGATGACGCAGCCGGGCCAGGATCCAGCGCTCCACGAGTAGCACGCCTGCTTCGACCTTGGCCTTGTCCCGCGGTTTGCGGACGCGGGCCGGGATCACCGCGACTCCATAGTGCCGGGCCAGATCCGCGTAGGTGGGGTTCACCTCCGGTTCATACCGACAGGCCTTGGTAACCCCGCTCCGCAAGTTGTCGGGCACGACGAGCTGCGGGACGCCACCGAAATAGGCGAAGGCCCGGACATGGGACCCGGTCCAATCGGGCAGCGTTTGCGTCCAGGTCGCCTCGGCGTAGGTGTAGTTCGACGCGCCAAGGACGGCGACGAAGATCTGGGCTGGCCGCACCTCGCCGCTCTGGCGGTCCTGGACCGGCACGGTCTGGCCCGCATAATCGACGAAGAGTTTCTCGCCGGCACGGTGCTCCTGCCGCAGACACCGGTCCAGGGTCGCACGCCAGGCCCCATAGAGATCACAAAAGCGGCTGTACTGATAGCCGTCAGGCTGCTGCGCTTTGTATTCCTGCCACAGCAGCGCCAGGGTGACGCCCTTCCGCGTCAACTCCTGATGCACCGTGGTCCAGTCCGGCATGGCCCGCGGCGGGCTGGTCGGCGATGGCGCGGCTGGATACAGCCGGGTTTCCAGCTGCGCGTCATCCAGCTCTTCCGGCATCGGCCACGACAACCCGGCCGCCGTGGCGCGATACAGGGTCTCGGCGACGGTGCTGCGCGCCACCCCACAACTGGCCGCGACTTGCCGGTTACTGAGCCCGCAGGCCCATTTGAGTCGCAGAATGTCTTTGATCTTTCGCATGGTCACTCGCTCCGCTGGCATCGGTCCCTCCTCCACACAACAAATGGAGGCGGTACCCTACCGAAGGTGAACGAGGACCTGTGTCGCGGACGGCTCCGAAAGGAGCCCATGGCGGATCGCCGGCTTATTCCGAGGGATGTCGGCCACCGATTCCGAGCAGGCTCGAAATAGTGGCCGACTTCCGGTCGGAATCAGTGGCCGCGTTCCGTCGGAATGGGTGGCCGACTTGCGTCGGAATCAGCGGCCGGCTTGGGTCGGAATACGCACGAGGAAACTTTTTAACATAGACGTAACGTTTTGGATAACGGGTATCGTCCCTACTTGAAACTTGTCAACGGGCAGCCGCCCAACTGTGAACTTCAAACGATCCATGGAGCTTTCGAGCATAATCCAAGGGTTCAGCGCTACCTTTGGTTGTTTCTTGTCCGCAGGAGTAGCGAGGCGCATACGAGTAAGCAAGTCTACCGAACACGCCCCCGTGCTCTCTGCCATGTTCTCAAACGTCTGGGTTTCTGCGCTTACGGATTTATGAATATCCTGAATGCAACTCCCGAGTGTTTTTACAAGTCTGCCATCCGGCGCGCGGACCCCATCACTTCCGTTGAGTAATGAAGCAAGTTGGTCATCCGTGACGAGGGATTCAGGCATTAATGAACTTAAATAGGCACGCAAGAGGTCAAGCGACTTGTCAAGCTCTGTAAGTAAATCGGTAATCTTAACAGTAGCGTTTGGAAAGGTGACGGTTGTGCTTTCGTTCAGAATGTGGGCAGAGATGCCTTTCGCATTTTCCAAGGCATTGTACGGTTCAGACTCCCGAAGTAGACGCGCTTGGATTTGCTGACGTGCCTTGCTTTCTGCTTTGGTCGCACCAGCCCTGAGCGAATTATCGAAAAATGCGCCGAAGTGCCCAAAGAATTGCGGATCCTTTAATATCGCCCAATCGGGAGGATATGGAGGTGAGGTATTCCAAAGTTGAAACGTGAACGGACTTTCAGACACTTCGTCGCCTAACCACGTCAGAACCATTATTCCGTCAAATCTACCCATAAACCCAGGGAAATAAGTATGGCCCCAGCTTAGGGAATAATAACCGGCACGACGTGCGCAAAACGCCACGGTCGGTTCCAATAACTCGACCTTCCGGCCCTGGTCGAATCGCACTTTCCCAACCTGAGCGCGAAGAGCTGCTGGAATTAGCGTTGTCAGCCTATTCCCGTCAGGATAGTCCGCAATTTTTTCTCCGGTATCACAATTCAGTATCTCTCGCCGAACACTGCTTGCCGGATTATTTATGGCAGCGTTTATGCGTTCCTGAAGGACACGATCCTGAAGCTGGGTCAGCGCCGTCTTCAATCGACCCCAAACCTCCTCATAGTTAGTGATCAGTTTGCTGAGACGTAATCGCTGTTCATTGGCAGAAACTCCTGCCGCAGACAAAACGGCTCGCTGGTAGGCCTCGCCCAGAGCAATCATACGAGCAGTGTGGTCTCGCACTAATTGAGGGTTAAGCAATCCAGCTTGTTTCGGGAAGGTCAACAAAGTCAGCATGTATCCCCAGGCTCCTTCGGAGAATTCTTCTGGTTTGATATTATCTTTTAGGCCGCCGACTTCCGCCTCTTTGGTCACTGCAAGGATTGCTCGGTTTAGCACGCTGACATTCGACGATATCGTTCCGCGCAGTGGACCCTTTGCAGCGAGAATGTTAGACACGTCCGCGATAGGGTCAGCTGCATAAGTGGAATCGACGTCCGTAGTCGTTGCTTGTTCGAAAAATGTGGTCAGACAGGTACTTACATCCTTGTCAGTGACGGATGTGGCACGTGCTTTTATCCACCCCAAACACCTTTTACGAGGACCTGCCTCCAAGCGATCCAATGTCTGCTGGATCGTCACAAGCCGACGATCCATTAGCTCTAATTTTTTATCTAAGGAGGCCAAGTTTTGGTTTATCTCGTCGAGCCGTCCATCAATGATCTGCAGACGGCCTACAATTCCAAAAAGCTGCGCATTGATTGCCTCCAGATGATCCAGGACTTTGTCAAGCTTCCCGTTCACAATGCCGAATTGTTTGTTAATCTCCTTTGTCAGTGATGAGAGCGCCTCTAAAACCTGGTGGTCTCCAGTGGCTTGATTTGGCCCACCTACTGCGGAGAATGCCCCATAGGTATTGGCCAACGCACCAACAACTGCCAAAGCTCCAACCCCTGTTGAGGCGGACGCAAACATGGAGATGATTTGATTTCCCTGAGACACTGCCGTAGATACCCTCTCAATCTCATAAGCGGCCTTAGAGATATTGGCATCACCAGATAAAGCGGCCAGAGCATTTACTGCTGCGGCTGCACGGTCAACGGAATATGGCGAGTCCACAAAAGACTTGAGCGAGGTGAACGTTGTGTCCGCGACACTAACCACTCTATAAATCTCCGGCAGTGCCTGATCGACCTTAAGCTTCGCCTGCAATTTATCTTGCTGGTCCTTGATTTGACTAACAAGTTTCTTATTCATTTCAACGGCAAATTTGTCTATGGCTTGCAAGGTAGGGACCTTACCATCTGATAACGCGACGGTAATAATCTCCTTCAGCGGAGAGTTTAGTCCCAAAACGTCTTGAGGTAGTCCTCGCTCAACGTCATTCTTAAGATTGGATACAGCAACACCCAATGCTTTATTTGAAATTTGAACTAAGGCAGTTTTGGTTCTAGGGTTTTCGTACAAAGCGAGGAAGCGACGCCATAGCTTCGCATCATCGAAGCCCGTGATTGTCCGTACCAGGGTCTGCTGTGTTTCCGGCATTTGATTTGGCGGTATGGGAATTCGCAATCGTTGTCCAATCGGAGCAGCGCCAAAAGCAAGTCCGAGTTCCTTGCCTGGGTAGGAATCAAGTAGCTCATACCAATCTTTCACAGTGTCAATACTGTCAACTTTTCTGGAGGTTTCCTCTATAAGCTGCAACTTCTTCTGTAACGCCTCTCCTTTCAAATCCTCAAGCGCAACTACAGCAGATTGAAGCAGTGCCTTTTTTATACCCAGCGCGTCTGAATGCACAGCCAATGCGGTCGCAGTAACACGGGTAGCTGAGTCAGTGCTAACCGCATACACCGGTGAGGAAAAACACCAGAAAATTATGCCAAGCCAAGAAACAATCAATGCATTACCCATAATGCTTGCCTCCAGCAGAAAGTGAGGGAGTATCCTGTTTCAACATAGTATGTAAAGAGAATCTGTCTCGCATACTATTGACACTAATGTCAGATCTTTGCGCTTTGTTCCGATGACCGCCTCGCCTTTTAAGATTCTGGCCCTTCGACTTGAGCCAGCTCTCGGGCTACGCTATGGGAGATGTGTTTGCCGGGACGCTTCTGGTAGCGTGTCCCATTAATCAGGGCATCGAGATACCACGTCTTATCACGTAAATAAAGAGCGTCTCCCCGTCGTGCCATATCGTCTACCTGCCTCGTTCACGATTGACTGTGATGCTATCGCTTGACTGCTGCAAATGTGTTCCAACACATTGCTCTTAGGTGTTCGCTGACTAACACTCGATGACAAATGTCATGTTTAACCTAGATTAACCAAGTATAAGTACATATATATAAGTAGGGATGAGCCTGACTCATACCAGGTAGCGCCTGGCTGCATAGGGCATCGGCCTTACCCCTCGACACTTTCTGGCTAGGAATGCTAAGAGCTTGAAATCTATGGATAGTCGAATCGATAAAAGTCAATAAAAGCTAATCTTTATGTGCTACCGTTTCTCGGTTGGAGCGTGGTTTGTTGTAAATAACGTCTTCCCGTGCGGCTCAAAGCATTCTTTGCATCGACTCCCCTTATTGGCACCGAAAGGAAACGAAAAACCAAAGAACGGGATGCCGAGGATCGAATCCATGCCAGGCAGGAGATATCGTGGCACGCTAAGCAGTGGTGCTCCAGCTGGTGCGCTACTTTGGTGTTGACGACTTTGCAAAAAAAGGTCCTACAGAAAGGAATCATAGACACCTTTGCCGACATTGCAATGGTGGTTGTAGCCTGAACAGCGCTGGGCTATGATATAGCTCTCTACTTGGTCTCATCCATGCCTCCAGATCAACATAGGAAATTACAATTAACCTTCCGCAGTGAAGGCTTCCCGAGAGGGGAAATACCTATTAATGTGCTTGCCAGCAAGTTGCAGGCACTGCAGAGTCTAATTTTCCATGCCGCTGCGGCGGTCGCACCTCAGCCGACTGTACGGCGCGGGCTTTGGTATAACAGGTACCGTGAGGCAGTAGAGCTTTTATTCAAAACAGCCCACCATTCAGACCTCGTAATTGAGGTCGAGACGCCGACGCCAGGCCCCACTCTCTTGCCTGAAAATGATGTTGCACTTGAGTCAATAGACTTAATTTTTCGAGTGGGAAACCAGATTCAGAACAATGCTCAGCAGATCAGTTCTGAACCATTGCGTGCGACCGATCGAAACTATTTGCTTCGTGCCTTCGATTGGCTTGCGCCGGGCCCCCTGGATGAATATTCCGTTGAACTTGAGAATTCGTCACCGGGAAGACATCCCAAACTTATACTTTCTACGGAAACTAGGCGAACGATTAGGATGTTGATAGAGCAAGAAACGGCACCTCAAGTGGCCGAGCAGAAAACAACTCTCGTTGGAGAGCTGGTGAAAATACATTTCGGGACGGGACCTGAACTGATTGCGATACGCCACCGAGGAATCGAAATAGAGTGTTACTATTCAGAATCCCTTAGGGATGAAGTGGCGAATCTGATGGTGGGTTCCTATGTCGAGGTAACTGGTCTGGCCACTGTCGATCAGGAAGGCCGAATCAAAAAGATTGACACGGTAACAGGAATAGAAACCGTTAGCATGGAGCCCTTGCGAATGACCCGCTTGGATCATTCAGGGTTCCGACTCGACTTCAAGACTCCTGTTCAAGTGCAAGTAGAATACACTGATGGCCTATGGGTATACAGAAACGAAGCCCTCAACCTGTTGGGCTGTGGCGAGCGCCGTGAAGATGCCCTCAAAGACCTTCACGCTAACTTTGCATATCTCTGGCAGGAGTTCGCAGAGGAAGAGGATAGGGTTCTAGATTCCAATGCATTGATGCTTAAACGGCGCCTTATCGGCCTCCAATCAGGCGAGCATTTAGCGCATTGAGAAATTAGAATGCCGCGAAAGACACGTGACATAGAAGGCTCGCTAGGCAAGAAAGGATTCAAGAAGAAAGATACTCACCATACTTTTTTTCATCTCTGGGTAGACGACAAGAAGACTACGATTCACACAAAAATCAGCCATGGATCCAAGGAAGTATCTGACCCGCTACTAGGCCAAATGGCCAAGCAAGTACGGCTTAACCGCAGTCAATTCTGCGATCTCGTGGATTGTTCCCTTACTCACGATGGCTATTTGGAGATCCTTAGAGAGGGAGGGCACATTGAACCTCTCTCCGATGAACCAGCGACTGGCAGCAATTAATTCACGCAACTGCAGACCCTACTAGTACTGGCCAGGCGGCCCTGTTTATTATGCGTGTCCTATATCGGACAGCCTATCTGTAAGCCATTGTAAAAGCTTGTGTCAGCGTGGAATGTTTCAGAACGTAAGCCATTGATTTCACTTATCCCCTGGGGCTCTTTTAAGGCGAGGGTCCTGGGTTCGAATCCCAGCCGACTCACCATTCAAATTCGGCATTCCTGTAATCCCCGCTAGTGCTCCTGAACTCATTAGCCCGCTGCTTTTTTTCGGCGTGAGTTCCGCTGATTCGGCAGTCCATCTTTGTGTTCCCCGCTTCACCTGGGGCGCTCGCTGTGTGTCGCACATTTAGTCACATCCCGGAGATGCGCGTTTTAGGGTTGAGGATGCTGCGGCAGACGTGCAAGATGTCGATTCGTTCTTACCGTTTACTCTGCCCGGTCACTCTCAGTACCGATCCTCAGAGACATCAGAACCATGGTGCTCCCAACGTGGGTATCACATTGCGTGGCCAGTGGCGGCCGCGCACACGAAAGGAATGACACGTGATGTTGAGACGACTTTCAAAGCAGTGGCAGGTCAGGGGCTGGACTTGTGCGGTGCTGTTGGCGGCGACGTTCACCGCCGGCTGCATGCATCATCCCGGTGGCATTGCGCCTTCGACCAAGCCGCTGGCCCCTGGCGGTTATACCGAATTGGGCAAGGTGCGCGGGCAGGATTGTGTCTATCACTTGCTGGGCCTCATTCCGGTGACGGGTGGCAATGAGATGAGAAATGCGGTCGAGGATGCGCTTCGCACGAAACCCTTGGCGGATGCGCTGGTCGAAGTCACGGTCGACGGCTATTTCCAGTATTTCATTCTGTTCTCGCGAGCCTGCACGCAGGTGTACGGCACGGCGGTCGAAACCAAATAGCCGCACTCGGGCCCTGCTCGAATTCGACAGCAGGATCCGGAGTGTTGCGCGGGCTTCTGCCTGTTACCCTGTAGTGACTCATGCCAAGGTGAACGGAGTGCCTATGACCTCCCCAGTCTCTACTACACGGCGGATCAACTGGAACACCAGGCAGGACCCGCGTTGGGCGGCCATCCTGGCCCGTGATCCTGCCGCGGACGGTACCTTCTACTATTCCGTCAGGACGACAGGCGTGTATTGCCGTCCTTCCTGTGCTGCGCGGCAGCCTCTGCGGGAGAATGTCCGGTTTCATGCGACCTGCGTGGATGCCGAGCAGGCCGGGTTTCGCCCGTGCAAGCGCTGCCGGCCCGATCAGCCTTCGTCGGTTGATCGGCAGGCGGCAATGGTGGTCGCCATCTGCCGGTACATCGAGCAGGCCGAGCACCTGCCGTCTCTCGACGAGTTGGCGCAACGCGCGAAGATGAGCCCGTCCCATCTTCATCGGGTCTTTACCTCCGTCACGGGCCTGACGCCGCGGGGGTATGCCGTTGCGCACCGCGCGACACGGGTACGGTTTGAATTGGGGCGTGATCGTCCGGTGACGGAGGCGCTCTACCAGGCCGGATTCAATTCTTCCGGGCGCTTCTATGAAGCATCGGATGCCCTCCTGGGTATGACCCCGTCACGCTACCGGGCCGGGGGTGCACAGACCGAGATCCGGTTTGCTGTGGGAGACTGTTCATTGGGGGCGATCCTGGTGGCTCAAAGTGAGCGTGGGGTCTGCGCCATTCTGCTGGGCGATGATCCGGATGTGTTGACGCGGGATCTTCAGGACCGGTTTCCTCGGGCGAACCTCACCGGTGGGGATGCCGCGTTTGAGCGGCTGGTCTCAACCGTGGTCGGCTTCGTGGAAGCTCCGGGGCGAGGGTTGAAGCTTCCGCTCGATATTCGGGGCACGGCGTTTCAGCAGCTGGTGTGGAAGGCCTTGCAACGAATTCCCGTGGGTTCGACGGCGACGTATACCGAGATCGCGACTCGCATCGGTTCGCCCAAGTCCGTGCGAGCGGTTGGGCGGGCTTGCGGGGCGAATCCGTTGGCGGTCGCCATTCCCTGTCATCGAGTCGTGCGCAACGATGGTGGCCTCTCGGGCTATCGCTGGGGTATTGAGCGCAAACGGATGTTACTTGAACGTGAGTCGAGTGTGGCCTCGTGAAGGGTAAAAGTAAAACGTGAAAGGTGAAACGTACCTCTGCGGACGAGAGACCAGCGACGTTTCACGAACGACGGATCGTGAGGACAACCTCTTTGCGCCCTCAACCTCATCTCCGCGGGGAATGATGGTGCATTTGCACCGCTGGTGGTGGGGTTCCACCACCCGATTTCATCGATCCCCGGATGTCCTGCCATCCATCCAAGGCGAACCAGGCGATTTGGCGTGACCCTGCTCACCCCACGCCGCAGGCGTCCTCCTTGCATTCTTTGCACGATTGAATGGTGTGAGAAAACCCGTTGCGAAGGACGAGGGGAGGTCACCATGGGAATGGCATGGCCGTTCGGATTGGTTGCAGACGAGAAGGTCTGTCTAGGGCGGGTACTGGTGGTGGACGATGAGGATTCCATTCGCAGCCTGCTCCGCATGACGCTGGCACAGGCGGGATACGACGTCGAGGAGGCGGAGGACGGCGGGAGGGCGGTTGAGGTCTTGAACAGCGGCGACAATCCGTTTATGGTCGATGTCATCATTTGCGATATCCGGATGCCGCGTATCAATGGGGTCGAGGCCATTGCCTATTTCCGCGCCCAATATCCTTCCCTCCCGGTCATCGTGTTGACGGGGTATCACGATGAGCAGTTGGCCAGTTCGCTACGCAAGCAAGGTGTGGTGGAGTGTTTGGAGAAACCGGCGGAACGGGAGCAGATTCTCGCGTCTGTGGCGCAGGCTATAGCCGGACGACGGATCAGTTTTTATCCGTGAGGTGCGGTCTGGAGAAGGAGCGAACCCCGTCGCGTCTCGCCAGGTCTGTTCGGTTCACGTCCTTCCTGTTTGATTTTCCACCGGCAGCTTCTTAGAATCCTCCGTGCGCACACACATCGCTTGATCAGGAGGACCAGCATCCATGTGTCACTTCATCGTCCGATCGTCTCCTCACATCCCGCTCCGTCACCTCATGGCTGCAAGCCTGGTCGGCCTGCTGTTCATCGGTCTGGCTCCGTCCCCCCTCAATGCCGCCCGTGGTGGAGGCAAGACCGAGGTGTTGCCGGTGCAAAAAGCCGCGCCGGCGGCGGTGATCATTGAGGGGCTCGGTAATGAAGCGGAGTTGCGACGCCAGATGCGCGCCAAGAACGGGGTGGCTGAACTCGGGGCTTCGACCGCGCAAGTGATGTTTTCGCAAGCGCCGACGGGGACGTT
>Ga0209063_1000470_pt1 | contig 27566 bp, 29 predicted proteins | sample KloWWTmeKNB19Kit_FD_187177 | JGI IMG/M metagenome (GOLD analysis project Ga0209063, IMG submission 187177) | Active sludge microbial communities from Klosterneuburg, Austria, studying microevolution and ecology of nitrifiers - Klosterneuburg... | ecosystem: Engineered > WWTP > Aerobic digester >... | reverse complement strand
GCTCAAGCCGATCAACAACATGATCGCCGGCATGAAGAGGGCATCCACCACGGCTTGTTCCATGGTGCGTTCACGGTAATCGGTCGCGGCCCCTGCGAACCGGTCGATCGCCATGCGTTCCTTGCTGTACGCCTTTAGCACCCGTATCCCGCTGAAGCTCTCCTGTGCCAAGGTGCTCAAGCGGCTTTGCTCCTTCTGAACGGCCATGCTTCGGCGGTTCATCAAGTCGCTCACCTTGTAAATGATCACGCTCATGATCGGCAGTGGTGCCAAGGTCCAAAGGGTCAATTCAACGTTCACGTTGAGCATGAATATGATGCACATGATGAACAGCACGACCAAGTTGATCGTGTACATGATCGCAGGACCCAAGTACATGCGCACCTTGCCCACGTCCTCACTGATGCGGTTCATCAGATCGCCGGTACTGTTCCGCTTGTAAAAGGCCCGGTCCAGTTGCTGGTAGTGTGCATAGATCGTGTTCTTCAGGTCGTATTCGATCAAGCGGCTCACCACGATGATCGTTTGGCGCATCAGGAAGAGGAAGAATCCTTTCAGCAGGGCGAAAGCGAGAAAAAGAATAGCCAGTAAGCCTGCGAACCACGCCACGGTTGCCTTCATGGCATCTGAGGTCTGAAGTTGTGCAAGCCGTCCTTCCAGGTCGAGCCCTGTCCAGCCCACCCAGAGTTGTAGTGTTTCGGGAACCGGTAAAACACGCTCTGCGGCGGGTTTGTCCATTTGCCCAATGCCTTGCGCGATCAGGTCGATGGCCTCGCGCACCACTTGTGGGGAGTACACCGCGAACAAGTTGCTCAACACGATGAACACCGTGCCCAGCAACAAATGCCAACGATACTTGGCGAGGTAGGTATTTAGCTTGAGGAGCGGTCGCATGCGGGGGACCGGAACGTGCTACTTTTGCGCCGCCTATCCAAAACGATGTTGGATGATCAGCGTTGCAAAGGTAGGCGGGAGCACGATGCTCCATGGATCATGGCTTGACGTGTTGGTGCGGCGGTGATGGAACATGGGCATAGGATGAACGAACCGAACAACCTTAAGAACAGGACCACCATGGTCACAGCAAAACCAAATACCACTGAAGGACAAGTCGTACTGGGCCGTATGGAACAGCACGATCATGAAGAAGTCCTCTTCTGTTATGACCGCCCCACTGGGCTGAAGGCGATCATCGCGATCCACAACACCACGCTCGGTCCTGCACTCGGCGGTACGCGCATGTGGCCGTATGCAACGGAGGCCGAAGCGTTGAACGACGTGCTCCGATTGAGCCGTGGCATGACCTACAAGAGTTCGCTCGCGGGCTTGGACCTGGGTGGTGGTAAGGCAGTGATCATTGGCGATGCGCGCACCCAGAAGACCGAGGCCATGTTCCGCAGGTTCGGCCAGTTCGTGGACAGTTTGAACGGCCGGTACATCACCGCCGAAGATGTTGGTATGAGCGTCACCGAAATGGTGAACATCAAGAAGGAAACGCAGAATGTTGCTGGTCTTCCGGAAGAAATGGGGGGCAGTGGTGACCCAAGCCCGGTAACTGCTTACGGGGTGTACTGCGGAATGAAGGCCGCCGCCAAAACCGCCTACGGAAGTGATTCGCTCAACGGTAGAAAGGTCTCGGTACAAGGTGCCGGAAATGTGGGTCACGCCCTTGTCGGCCATTTGATAGGAGAGGGCGCTACCGTTTATTTGACCGACATCCACGAAGAAAAGCTCGCCGCGATCAAGGCGGAATTCCCGGAAGTGAACATCGTGACGCCAGATGCGATCTATGATCTCGATGTGGACATCTATTCGCCTTGTGCACTTGGGGCCACGGTGAATGATGACACACTGAAACGTTTGAAGTGCAGCGTGATCGCAGGTGCCGCAAATAATCAACTTGCCGATGAGGCGATCCACGGAAAAGCGGTGATGGAGAAAGGCATTCTCTATGTTCCGGATTTCTTGATCAACGCCGGTGGCATTATCAACTGTGCATGGGAACGCAAAGGCTACAACAGGAAAGCAGCGTTACTGCAAACAGAGGATATTCACCACACGGTATTACGCATTTTCAAGGCCAGCTCGGACCTCGGGATCCCCACCTATTTGGCGGCTAACCAAGCAGCGGAACACCGGATCACGAGCATGCGCCAAGCAGCAATTCGGTTCTAAGTGGAAATGATCTTAAGCAAGTATAGAACAGTTAAGAGTACCGCGTTTTAAGCACCTAATACCGCTCAAAGCGTACTAGGTGCTCAATACCCGGTACTAAGTACCAGAGACAACCCACAACCTACAACCTCTTCAACTCACTGCCGCTTCAACCTCTTCCATGCTCAACCGTCGTTATCTCCGCATTAAAACCTTTCAATCGCTGTATGCCTTTTGGCAGAGCGATAGCGGCAGTGCGGCGCGGATCGAGAAGGAATTGTTCAATGGAGTGGATCGCACTTACGACCTCTACCTTTCCTTGATGCTCGTTTTCGGCGAATTGCGGCACATCGCCGAGTTAAGGATCGAAGAACGAAAGAAGAAGCAATTGCCTACGGAGAACGACCTCAATCCCAATCAACGTTTCGTGGAGCATCCGATCCTTCGGAAGATCGCCACAAGCGAACGGTTGCGGCTCGAAGCGGAGAAACGCAAGGTCAGTTGGGTGGGCAATCATGCCTTGTTCACCGCACTCTATAAGGAAGTGGAGAATCACCAGATCGTTACGGATTACATGAAGGAGCCGCCGTTGGGCTTCAAGCGTGATCAAGGCTTTTTGGTCCAACTCTTCACTGAACTGATCGCCAACCATGAAGCGCTCCAAGAAGTGTTCGAGGCACGGAACATCGCCTGGTTGGAGGATCTGGACCTGGCCGCTAGCTTGGTGAAACGGTCCTTGGAGCAAATGAGCGCCACCGATACCGGTGATCTCGATATGGATCTATTGACCCGTGATAACAAGGAGGACAATGATTTCGTCTCGCTCCTTTTCCGGAAGACCATTGAACACACGGAGGAGAATGAGAAGGCGATCAGTGAAAAGTCCAGCAACTGGGAAAGTGACCGGATCGCTCTCACTGACATGGTCCTTATGCAAATGGCCCTGACGGAAGTACGCACCTTCGATCAGATACCGATGAAGGTGACCATGAACGAGTACATCGAGATCGCCAAAGCATACAGCACGCCGAAGAGCAAGAATTTCATCAATGGCGTGCTCGACAAGATCTTCATCGAAATGAAAGCCGACGGACGCATCAATAAAGTCGGTCGCGGGCTCTTGGAAAGTTGAACATGAGAAGCATGCGTAATTCATTCAGATCCGTATTTCTCTTATGCCTGCTCATGCTGTTGCTGACCGGTTGCCGATTGACCGATCACAGCGAGAAGGACCCGGATGCCATAACTGCGGATGGGCTGAATTTCCCGAAGTCCGGATTCGAGAATGTGGACCCTGCGGAACTGCCCAAAGTGGAATTCGAGGAAACACACTTAGATCTTGGGGAGATCGTGCAAGGAGCCAAGGTTGAGCGGACGTTCACCTTCGAGAATACAGGCGGCAGCGCGCTGGTGATCAGCGATGTGCGCGGCTCTTGTGGATGTACCATCGCCAAGGACTGGCCTAAAGAACCCGTAAAGCCCGGAGCGTCCGGGACGATCTCCTTCACCTTCGATAGCGAAGGTCGGAATGGCCGGCAGGACAAGACCATAACCATGGTGGCCAATACCTCGCCACCAAGTACTGTACTGACTTTTTCGGCTGAAGTGATCGGCCCTGTTGTTAAACCCTAGAACCGTTCAAGAACGATATGATACCAGCGACGATACTACTGCAAGCAGGAGGGGCCGAAGGATCCCCGATGAGTTTCTACATCATGATGGGCCTCATGATCGTGGTCTTCTATTTCTTCATGATCCGGCCGCAACAAAAGAAGGCCAAGGATGCGAAAAAGTTCCGCGAATCGCTCCAGAAAGGCAGCAAGGTGGTCACGATCGGAGGTCTTCACGGCAAGGTCCTGGAGGTGAACGATACCACCATCCTGCTCGAAGTGGATTCCAACGTGAAGTTGCGTTTCGAGAAGAGCGCAGTTGCCATGGACAACTCCCAACAGTTGAACGAGGCGACCGCGAAGGCGTGAGGTGAGCGGAAGGAGATCCGTTCCAATAGCCCAAAACGAACAAAGCTGCAACACGTACTTCTCACCGGCGGCATAGGCAGTGGCAAGAGCACTGTTGCCCGGATCTTCGGGGTTCTGGGCATTCCGGTGTTCGAGGCCGATAAGGTCGGTAGGTCGTTCATGGACCAAGATGGTTCGGCACGCGATGCTGTGCTTGCCCGGTTCGCCAGTGCTGTGCAGGCAAGTGGCCACTTGGATAGAAGGGTCATTGCAGAGATCGTGTTCAAGGACAAGCAGGCATTGGCCGACTTGAATGCGATCATCCATCCTGCTGTACGTGGGGAATATCGCCGATGGAGGGATCGACAAACCGGACCGTTCACCATCATGGAAGCCGCCGTTGTGGCTCCCGATGACGTGAAAAAGACGTTCGACCAGGTGATCGTGGTCACCGCTCCAGAAGCCATGCGGATCCAACGTGTAATGGACCGTGACGGGGTGGGAGAGGAGGCCGTTCGTGCCCGTATGAAGAACCAGATCAACGAGGAAGACCGTGCCGCAATGGCCGATGAGATGATCGTGAACGATGGGGTGCAACTTGTGATCCCACAGGTGCTTCGGTTGCACAGCAAGTTCTTGGGTACAAGGACCCCATGAAGCAGGAGGAGAAGAACCTACCCTTGAGCCTGGTGTCTTTGATATTCGGCGGGCTTAGCATTCCATTGGCCTACGCACGCCACTTGGTCTCATTGGCCTTGGTACTCGCCGTCTTGGCTGTGGCCTTCGGTTATTGGGGGCAACAACGGAACAGTAAGCACGTGCTGATGTTCACGGCCAAGAGTGTCAAACGGGCGCGGCTTGGACTCAAACTGGGCCTTGTGGGCGCGCTAAGTGCCGTGGTCATGTGGGCCTTGTGGGCGAGCAACGTGCTGTTGGGCTGAACCGACCTAGGCGCGGATCGCACGGGGCCAAACCGAGATCCCTTGCAATACCTGTTCTTCGCCATGGTCCGCAATGAACCGGCTAAGAAGTGCAGCAGTGGCCTCTGCGTCGCTCAGGGCGCGGTGGGCGGCAATGAACGGAATGCCGAAATGCCGACACAACGCTCCAAGATTATAGTGGGTAAGGTGAGGTGCCAACCTTCGCGCCAGGCGTTCGGTGCATAGGGTAGGTCGATCGAAAACCAATCCTGTACGGGCGAATTCGTGCTCCAAAGCGGTCATGTCGAAACGCACGTTATGGGCCACGATCGTCCTGTCCTGGGTCAACGTCTCGAGTGTGCGTACCACTTCTGCGAAGGAAGGTGCTTCGCGCAACATGCTCTGGTCGATCCCGGTCAATCGCTGGATAAAGGGAGGTATATTCGTGCGCGGCTGTATCAAACTGTCCCAACGCAGGCGCTCCTTGGTCCCGTCCAAAGCCAATACCGCCACCTCCACCACGCGCCCTTTTGTGGGATCGCCGCTGGTGGTCTCAACATCCAAGACCGCAAATCGGGAACTGACCATGGCGCCCTCGTACGCTGAGGGAGGGTGGTTTGTTCCCCGGTATGGCACGAATGCCGGGAATACCACGCTGGTCATGGACTCGGCTCTTGGGCCGGATCGAAAGGATGGGAGCATAGAGTTATTTCCGTCGCAAATATGATCAGCAGACATCGTTCTGCCTAATTATGAACAAAATAGTGTGGATAAAATTGAAATGCTGCCAGTCTACAGAAGGTGGTCCGAGGATCGATCCAAATGGGCGGAGTTGTATCCCGGAAAAATAGGAACGCGCCCTACTTTAGCCCCGAGCATCGGACGGCTCATCCGGCTTCTGCACCTTGGAATATGCGAACCTTATATGGCTTCTTCTACCACACCTTGGCAGGCTGGAAACTGCAGGACGACCGAACCGAATTCACCAGGCGCTTCATCGTGGTGATCGCACCACACACAAGCAATATCGATTTCTGGGTAGGGCTGTGTGTGCGGTCACTGGCCGGATTGGAAGGGTCGAAGTTCCTGGCTAAGAAATCCTTGTTCAAGCCACCGGTCGGCTGGTTCTTCAGGGCCTTGGGTGGATACCCGGTGGACCGGAGCAAGCACTCGAATATGACCGAGGCCGTGATCGCCTTGTTCGACAGAGGAGAGATCCAACGGATCGGCATTACGCCCGAAGGGACGCGCACCTACCAACCCGACTGGAAGACCGGTTTCCACAGGATCGCGACAGGGGCCGGGGTCCCGATCATCCTATGCTCCTTCGACTACGCCCGAAAGACGACCTTCATCACCGGCCCGTTCCCTTTAACAGACAACGCAGAGGCGGACATTGAACGGATGAAGGACTGGTTCCGACCCCACAAGGGAAAGTATCCGGAAAACGGCGTTCGCTAACGATCTGGTACGAACCTTGTAATTGCGCTGCAACCTTCAACCGACCATGCGGATCATTCCATTGCTGATCATTTCCGTTCTTTTTGCCACCGCTTCGGCACAATCATTTCCTGCGTTGGTGGGCGTAACGGCAGACGATAATCAGGTGAACTTGCCGCTCCCAACACCGAAGGACTGGACCGTCATCGGGATCGCTGCCAGTCAGCAAGCTGCGATGACCTATGAGGGCTGGTACGAACCTGCCTACCAGCGTTTCATTGCACAATATGGCCTGATGGCCGGTGCTTACGAATGCGACGTCTATTTCGTGCTCCTTTTCGAAGAAGCAAATAAGACGGCTTTCGAGCCCACACTGAAGTACTTCCGCGAAAATGCGGATCCCGAGGTGGCCGGGCATTTGCTCTTTTCCCAACAAGAAGCGGATCCCTTGCTGAAGAAGCTCAAGATCACCGACAAGGAAACACCGCATTTCTTTATCATCGATGCCAAAGGGAACATCGTCCATCGTAGCAATGGCGCGTTCACCGAAGACAAATTGGAAGCCTTGGAAGATGTGATGTTGGAGGAATGAACCCCTCGTTCCCATTCACCATTCACTTCATTCACCTTCTTGACCATAACAAGCAGAACTACTCCAACGAATTACCTTCACCCCGATAAAACAACCTCGATGACCATGCTTTCGACCTTTGCACTTTCAACTCTACTGGGCCTTTCTCTTACGGCGTGCAGCGATGCGCCGGAGCAAACCAATACGATAGCCGCAACCATAACCGAACAACAACCAACAAAGACCGTGGAAAATTCAACAGATGGCATTTTTGCCAAGATCAAGACGAACAAGGGCATGATCACCGTGAAGCTGGAATACGAAAAGGCACCCATGACGGTGGCCAATTTTGTGGCCTTGGCCGAAGGGAAGATGAAGAACAGCGTGAAGGGAGAAGGAGTTCCCTATTACGACGGCATCAGCTTCCACCGCGTCATCCCTGATTTCATGATCCAAGGGGGCGACCCGACCGGAACCGGTAGCGGTGGACCTGGCTATGCATTCACCGATGAGATCCACCCTGACCTTAAGCACACGGGCCCAGGCGTGATGAGCATGGCGAACGCTGGACCGGCTACCAATGGCAGCCAATTCTTCATCACCCACAAGGAAACTGCTTGGTTGGATGGGAAGCACGCCGTGTTCGGTTATGTGACCGAAGGACAGGACGTGGTGAACGCGATCGCTGGTGGTGACAAGATGGAGACCGTGACGGTCGAACGCGTTGGCAAAGAAGCCAAAGCGTGGGACTACATGAAAGTCTTGGAGGCCAACAAGGCCAACTTCCGCGGGAAGTGATCAAACACAACTAGTGGCGGCGCCCGCCACTGGACACCTTACCACGGCCATCGCTTTTGCGGTGGCCGTTGCTTTTTGGGTCACGCGCCACTTTTGCCTTGGTGTCATACCGAGGACCTTGGGGCATGCCTTCAGGCAGCGGCATCTTCTTCACTTCGTACCCGATCAAGTGCTCGATCCGGCCGAATTCGCGCATTTGCTTTTCGTTCACGAAGGTGATCGCTTGCCCTTTTCGTGAGGCACGTGCAGTGCGGCCGACACGGTGAACGTAATCCTCCGGATCGCGCGGTACATCGTAGTTGATCACCAGATCGATGTCGTCGATGTCGATCCCACGGCTCACCACGTCTGTGGCCACCAGCACGCGCAGTTTGCGGTTGCGGAAGTCCAGCATCACTTCCTCGCGTTCGCTCTGTTCCAAGTCGCTATGCATCCCTCGGGCCGGAAAGCCGCGTTTTTGCAAGTGCCGAGCGAGGTTCTTCACTTCTATTTTTCGGCCGGCAAAGATCAGGATGCACGTTGCTTCGTTGGTCTTCAGGATATGCTCCAGGATATTCGCCTTCTGCATATCGAAGATCACGTAGACCTGTTGGTCCACACCTTCAGCGGGTTTGCTCAAAGCAATGCTTACCTCTAGCGGATCGTGCAGGATCCTCTTCGTCAGTTCCCTTATCGGCGGGGGCATCGTTGCACTGAACATGAGCGACTGCCGCTCTTTCGGCAGGAAGGTGATGATCTTGTTGATGTCGTCCACAAAGCCCATGTCCATCATGCGGTCGGCCTCGTCCAACACGAGGAACTCCAAGCCTTTCAACGGCACGTAACCGAGATTGAGATGGCTCAGCAACTTGCCGGGCGTGGCAATGACCACTTCAACACCACCTACCAAGGCGGCCTTCTGTTGGTCGAACGTGCTGCCATCGCTTCCTCCGTAAAGAGGGATGGAGGTGATGGGAGTGAAATAGGCGATCGCCTGCAATTGCTGATCGATCTGCAAGGCCAACTCCCGGGTGGGTACCACCACAAGCGCACGAATGGAACCTTCCTCACGGGAACGGTATCCGGTTATCACGTCGATCAACGGCAGCAGGAATGCGGCGGTCTTGCCGGTACCGGTCTGTGCACAGGCGATCAGGTCACGTCCATCCAATACCGCCGGGATCGCCTGTTGCTGGATCGGCGTGGGTTTCGTGATGTTCATGGAATCCAGCCCTTGGAGCAGGTCAGAGCTTAGCCCCAAGGAGCGGAAATCAACGGGCGTAGGTGCGGTCTGGTCGGTCAAGTGCGTAGAATAAGGGCGCGAAGATAGGTGAAGGGGGTAGGGCGGGGCTTTGCCGGTTGCTGTGCTCAAGATCTATGGACCTGTCGACGGACGACGCACAACTGTTCACAACACTGTCGCTTGATCGCCGTTAACGTAGACCCACGATGTGTACTTTCGCGGCCCTTGATCAAAAGACCTTCAACCTGTGTAGCTAGGGGAAGGACCACGATGACCCACTTGTTCCGTAGACATTTGAATAATTTGTCCGCTAGCGTTAAGGGCTCTTTGCCGGTGAAACGCCTAACGCAATTGGCGTTCGCCGGGATCAGCTGTGTGTTGCTCTTGACCGCGTGCAGCGAATACAACAAGGCACTGAAGAGCACCGATGCGAACTACAAGATGCAAGTTGCCGAGAAGTACATGGCCAAGGAAAGCTGGGACCGCGCTATCCCCTTGTTGGAAGAGTTGATCGTATTGAAACGTGGAACGGCCGAGAGCGAGAAGGTGAACTACCTGCATGCCAAATGCAATTGGGGCATGAAGGATTATACCATTGCAGCCTACTACCTGTCCAACTTCGTGCGCACGTTCCCAAAGAGCGTTTACGCCGAGGAATGCGCGTTCCTGAGCGCTTATGCCCGGTCGTTGAATTCGCCCAACTACGAGCTGGACCAGACCGATACGCGGGATGCCATGGACCAGCTTCAACTCTTTTTGGTGCGTTACCCGACCTCCAACCTGAAGGACAGTTGCAATACGATCATTGACAAGATGCGTACGAAACTGGAAGTGAAGAGCTTCCATGCTTCTGAGCAGTACTACAATATGAAGAATTATCAGGCGGCGACCGTGGCCTTTAACAACTTCAACCGCGAATGGCCCAACTCCAAATTCAGGGAAGATGCCATGTTCCATGCGCTGCGTAGCCAATATTTGTTGGCCGTAGGAAGCGTGGAGGACAAGAAAGTGGAACGATTGAACGATGCCATTACAGCATTCCATAACTTCGCCGACGCATTTCCACAAAGTGTCCTGTTGGAGGATGCATTGGAATTGAACCAAGAGATCGAGGCCGCCCTCGCCATTGAGACCAGAAAGAACACCCCATGAGCACGAAACATTCGAACGCAGCCCTTACCACCATTACCCGTGACGTTAACAAGATGGACGGCGAGGTGGGCAACGTGTATGAGACCGTGTCCATTTTGGGCAAACGTGCCAACCAGATCAGTGTGGCCATCAAGGAAGAACTAACTGCCAAGTTGGAAGAGTTCGCTTTGCTGGGCGAGAATCTGGAGGAAGTGTACGAGAACCGCGAGCAGATCGAGGTGAGCAAGCACTACGAGCGCATGCCGAAACCGGCCGCATTGGCCATGGAGGAACTGGCGGAAGGAAAGCTGTATTTCCGCCGTCCGGAAGTGATCGCGCCAGCGCCGGTGCTCAAGCCTTGATCAACCTTCGGAACGATCCACCATGCCGGCGGAACGCTTCCTGAACAGAAAGGTACTGCTCGGTGTTGCCGGCGGTATCGCTGCCTATAAATCGGCTTTCTTGGTACGCGAACTTGTGAAGGCTGGTGCCAGCGTACAGGTTGTTATGACGCGCAGTGCGCATGACTTTGTAACACCGTTGACCCTTGCCACGCTCAGCGGACGACCCGTCCTTACGGAACTCGTAGCGGACAATGGTACCTGGAACGACCATGTACACCTTGCACGTTGGGCCGATGTTCTACTGATCGCACCACTTACCGCCAATACACTGGCCAAAATGGCGCATGGCCAATGCGATAACTTACTTCTTGCCTGTTTCCTCAGTTCCGTTTCCCCGGTCTATGTGGCACCGGCCATGGATCTTGAAATGTTCAAGGATAGAAGCACCCACGCCAATCTGGAAATTCTACGTGACCGAGGTGTACGCACCATCGGTCCGGAAACCGGCGATCTGGCGAGTGGTCTCAGCGGCGAAGGCCGAATGACCGAGCCGGCAATGATCGTGGGCCGTTTGGTGAAGGACCTTATCGGCAACAGCAAGCTCAACGGCAAGCGGATCTTGATCACCGCAGGACCGACTCAGGAGGCAATTGACCCCGTTCGTTACATCGGGAACCGGAGCAGTGGAAAGATGGGCTTTGCGCTTGCTGAGGAAGCGGCCGCCCGAGGTGGTTTGGTGGAATTGGTGACCGGTCCAGTGAACCTACAGACGGACCGAGCAGGTATAACCAGAACGAATATCCGATCCGCAGCAGAAATGGCCGAGGCGTGCAAGCGCATCTCGGCCGGTTGTGACGCCGTGGTCATGAGCGCCGCCATTGCCGACTACAGACCGGCCGACCCCAAGACCGAGAAGATCAAGAAGAAGGGAGGTGAACTTGGGCTGCAACTGGAACCCACAGAGGACGTGTTGGGCTGGATGGGAGCAAATAAACCCCAAGGCCAACTATTGGTGGGCTTCGCACTCGAAACCAACGATGGCCTTGCCCATGCAGTAAGCAAATTGGAGCGCAAGAACTTGGACCTGATCGTGCTGAATAGCTTGGAGGACCAAGGTGCCGGTTTCGGTCATGACACCAACAAGGTCACCCTGATCGCCAAAGGCACGAAACCTGTAGCACTTCCGTTAATGACCAAAGTGGAAGCGGCGGTCGCTATCTTGGACCACTTGGAAACGCTGATACACCATGCGTAGAATTCTTTCAGTTCTCTCGTTCTTAACGCTGCTATCTATGCCAAACGGCCTTTTGGCGCAGGAGTTCAATTGTCAGGTGAGTGTTATCGCGCCTCAGGTGGCAACTGCCCAGCCCAAGGTGTTCCAATCCTTGGAGACCAGCATCAAGGAGTTCTTCCAGAACCGTCGATTCACTAATCTGAACTACAGGCCTGAAGAACGTATAGAGATCAATTTGCTACTGACGATCAATAGCCAACCAGCTTCGGACCGTTTCGAGGGAACCCTCCAAGTGATCTATGCCCGGCCTGTTTTCGGTTCAGACTACAATAGCCCGATCCTGGACCTGCTTGATAACAACATGCAGTTCAACTACCTCGAGAACACCCAGATCGAATTCACGCCGGAACGTCATTTGAACAACCTTTCCTCCGTACTGGGCTTCTACGCTTATTACATCTTGGGGCTTGATGCGGACAGCTTCTCACCAACGGGCGGTTCCGCATTCTACACCCTGGCGCAACAAGTGGTGAACAATGCTCAGAGTGCCTCAGAAAGTGGTTGGAAAGCCTTTGAGAATCAGCGGAACCGCTATTGGTTGCTGGATAATCAGGTGCAAGCCGTGTTCCGCCCGTTCCGTGATCTGCTCTACAATTACCACCGTTTGGGAATGGACACCATGACCGAAGATGCTGCAAACACGCGCAGTGTCATCGCATCGGCGCTCGAGAAATTGAAGACCGTTCACCAAGCCAAGCCGGCCAGCTATAATCTGCAAGTGTTCTTCAATGCCAAGTACAACGAGTTGGTGGAGATCTTCAAACCTGCGGATGCGGCGGACAAGACCAAGTTGTTCAACACCTTACAGATCCTGGATCCCGGCCATATCAGCCAGTACCAGAACATGATGAGAGGTTCGTGATCGCAGGTCTCACCATCCACATCATCACTTCCTCACTTTTCGCTGATGCTACAGCGGTTACATATCCGGAATTACCTGTTGATCCACGAACTGGATCTGTCCTTTGAGAAGGGGTTATCCATTATTACCGGTGAAACAGGAAGTGGCAAAAGCATCTTGATCGGTGCCTTGGGTCTCGCCATGGGCGAACGTGCCGAAGCGGGCACGCAGCGCGACCCAGCATTACGTTGTGTTATTGAACTGGAAGTGGACACCAAAGGACTGGACCTTCAGGCATGGTTCACGCAGGCCGAAGTGGTCCCGGAACGTTTCACCATTTTACGACGTCAATTGGATCCGGGTGGGCGAAGCCGTGCCTTCGTGAATGACACACCGGTGAACCTCGATCAACTGCGGGAATTGGGTGGGAAGTTGATCCATGTTCACAGCCAGCACCACACACTGTTGCTCAACGATCCACGCTTCCAACTGGGACTGGTGGACCATTTGGCAGGGCAAAAGCAGGACGTTCATGCCTTCGGGCAGCGCTATTCCACTTGGCGTGCTTTGGCACACGAACTGAAAGCTGCCACCACGGAACAGCAACGTGCGCAAGTGGAGCAGGACTTCCTCTCATTCCAGTTGAATGAATTGGAAGAGGCACGGCTCATCGCTGATGAGCAAGGCACCATCGAGCAGGAGCTGGGCCGTGCCGAACATGCAGAAGAGATCATTCAAGCGCTACATAACTTGGAGGAGGGATTGAGCGGTGACCGAGGTGCTCTTGGTATTCTTACGCGGAGCAAACAGTTTGTTGCGAAGGCTGCACGTCTCGATCCGGAAGTGGCCATGGTCCAAGAGCGTTTGGGTGCCGCGCATATCGAACTGAAGGACCTATCAGATGAGGCTTCGCGGATCGCGGATCTGATCACGGTGGACCCAGCAAAGGCGGCAAAGCTGCGCGAGCGTTTGGATCTTCTTCAAAGCTTGCAACAGAAACACCGCGTAACCGACATCGCCGGGTTGATCGCACTTCGTGATCAATTGCAGCAACGTTTGATCGGGATCGGGTCACTTGAGGAAAAGGTGATCACACTCACCATACAGGAGAGTGACCAGCGGAAGGCCTTGGAGCTTGCTGCCAAAGCGCTTTCCGAAGGTCGGGCCAAAGCGATCGGACCGTTCTCCAAAAAGGTGGGTGCGGTCCTGCTCGATCTGGGCATGCCACACGCACAGTTCCTGTTCGACCACAGGACCACCTCGATCGGTCCTTCAGGGATGGATAGCATTTATGCGCTCTTCACTGCAAACAAGGACCGAGCTCTTGCACCTTTGGAAAAAGTGGCTTCGGGTGGTGAGTTGAGCCGGGTGATGCTCGCCATGATCTCCCTTGCTGCCAATTCGCAGTCGCTGCCCACCGTGGTCTTCGACGAGATCGATACTGGCGTAAGCGGTGAAGTGGCCGATCGAGTTGGCAACTTGATGAAACGCATGGCCAAGGATCGCCAAGTGCTCGCCATTACCCACTTACCACAGATCGCGAGCAAGGCTGATACGCACCTCGTAGTGGAAAAGGATCAGAAACGAACGGCTGCAGAGACCACTATACGTAAGGTGCTCGCCGGAGATCGCGTTGAGGTATTGGCACACATGCTAAGTGGCCGGAAGCTCACGAAAGCGGCTATGGACAACGCGAAAGCGCTATTGGAGGGGTGAACTAAGGCAATTGTTCCACTCGTGTATTGGTCGCAACGGAGCCACCAATGTTCACCAGAATAACATCCCGATCGTTACGATTACCGGTGTACCTCGTAGAGCCGTCCATATTCACATCCTCCACGAAATAACCTGCGGTGGTGTTGGTTGCGACCGATCCCCCGATGCGAGCAAGGATCGGGTCACGGTCGTTTTCCTGACCGGTATATTTCAGTTGACCGTCGTTCATCACATTGCCGGCCCAAAGCACATTGTTGGCGCCGATGGTCCGCTGGGCTTGGGTCCCATAGGTTGCCGTACCGGTTGACCGGAAGTCAACGGTTGTTGATGTGGCGCTCAATGCGATCGCGTTCAAGGTCATGGCCCCCATATGGTTCCGGTGCCGGATTGCGACATGATAACTGCCTGGGGCGATCCCGAATTGGACAGGGGAGGTGCCATTCATGTCCACCACATCGCCATCGCGTTGGAGCAGCGCAGCACGTGTGGCGACAACGGTATATGCGGGTGAGCCACTGCGCAGTTCCAGCAGGACCCAATCCACGATCGCATTGTTGCCTGTGGTATTGAAAACGCCTGCTTGAGCGGTTTCGCCACCATCGCCAACTAGGGCAAAACCCAACGCGGTGTAAGGTTCTTGTGGCGGGATCAGGCCTGCTACCCGAAGGCTATCGAACATGAGCGTGTTACTATTGTCATACGGTCCTTCCAAGAAGACCTTGGCCGCAAGCTGGACCTGGTTGGCGACAGTAACACAGAAATTGGTGGAGGAGGTCGTAGTGAAGGAGGCTCCGGAGGCAAGGGTTGATCCCAGCGCATTTATCAATGTATATGCGCCATTACCGAAGCTGCAACACAGGCCGTCCCCATACGAATCCGAGATCACCAGATCGTGGCAGCCGATTGGAACGCATATCGTGATCGGGGCTTGCGGATATGCTCCGTTGGAGGTGGCACGCGTGTAGGGACCGCCGCTTGCAATTACGGTGGTTCCGTTCCGAACCTCCCAGGAAGTTTCATCACCATACCGGTCCAAGGTCAAATTCAGAGTAACGGATATGGAACCGTAGATCGCTGCCGATGTGGCTTGGTTGTTCACCGCATTCTGGTCGGTTCCGCCGTTCGGCGCAGTTACCGATGCCGTGAAGGTTCCGATCCCATCAGGTAGTGTGATCGTGCCAACGGCCAATTGAACAGTTGCGCCACTCGCCAAATTACCCGTCCATGGCACGGAACCACTTGGACCGTTCGTGACGGACCAGTTCACTGTACAGCTTGTCAACGCCGTGGTTCCCGCATTTCGCACAGTGATCAGCGGTGTGCGCGAAGAGGAACATGAACTTCCGGAGATCCCCGACAAGGATAGAAGTTGAGCATCGAGCGCAAAGGCCGCCACATTCGGGTCATACCCATTCACCGTATTCCCGCAACTGCCCAACCATGTTTGGAGAATGGGGTAACTGATATCGAAGCGACCGTAGTGGTCATTCACGTTGTTGCTGCAGGTCGCGTCACCACCATACAACTGCCCGATCAAGCGGTGGTTCTGGTCCCAGAGACCGCTGCCAGAGGAACCGGGTTCGGTAGTCCCATCTTCCCATGTCGCGATCCTCCAGGTCGAAGCTCCTCCATATGTGGATTGCGTTGCAGGGTTGTTATCGAAGCTGATCTTCTTCACATCGCCAGCCGGATGGTGGATCGCCGTCTGGTTCGTGGGAAATGAAGCGCTTTTGTCCCAGCCGGAATAGTACACGTTATAGCTGCTCGGTGGAGTGCTGTTCAATTGGAGCAAACCAACGTCGCTGCCAGCGCTATTGGCCAAAACTGTGGCCCCACTAACCGTTTGGTTCGTTGGGCCATTCTGGTTCTGAGTACACGACGGACTATCCCAGTTGAAGCGGAATACCCACGTGCTCACATTCAGATTCCCGGGTAGACAATGGTTCGCGGTCAAGAAGTAGGGAGTACCGTTGGAAGCACAATTGTTGATCAACGTGCCGGTGCAGATCCCGCTTCCGTTCACGGTGATCATGGCTACGGAACGGATCTCATTTCTCCATGGATCACCTTCAGGACAGATCACGTTGTTGTTGCAAGAACCAGAACTGCCAAGGGCCCGTGCGTAGCTGAACACATCCCGGTATCCATGGGTGATCCGGCCGATCTGTAGGGAACCCAATTCGCCGCGGGCAGGGACCTGGTATTCAATGGTGATCCGTGATCCTTTTAACGCTTGTACGCCGAGTACATGCTCGCCGTGATCGTTCTCCGTTGTGAATGCTCCTATGTACGCTCCCGTCTCATCGATCACAAAGACCTTGGCACCGGGTGCAGGCCTAAAATCATGGAACTCAAAATTCACACTGAATGCACTTGGACACTCGATCCCCAAGCGCCAGAGCCTAGTTCCGTCGGATAGGGTGTTCCACGTCCCGGAATTTGCCAACGTGAGATCAACGGCATGGTTGTACCCGAATCGGTATGGGATCGACTTGTCCATGTCGTTGATGGCATCCTGGGCCTCCAATTCCGAAAGATCGATCAATGGGGTGCGGATCCCTGCTGGTGCGGAAAGGCCGCGATCGAAGCTTCTGGGTTGGCCGCCTTGAGAGATCTGGGCATGGATCGCATGCGAAATGAATAGAAAGGAAAAGGCAAGTACGGAGGTCGAGAACGGTGGTTGGCGCATGTGTGAACGTCAGATGGATCTGGATCCTGGAGCAAGGACGGAAATGAGATGTGCAAATTAGAGCGGAACTAGTTCTCTGGACAAGTTCTCGGGACGTTGGACGATGGATCCATGGGCTATACTTCGGGCAAGCTTGCGATCCTGCGGGACATCGGGAATGGATCCTTGTTCCTTCTGGACTTAAAATAGGGGACTAGGTCACAAGGAAGCTTTGATTGGTCACGGTCGACATGGGGTCAAGGGAGAATAGGAAACTGGTTGATGCTGAATTAATTGCAACTTTACATAATATAAATTATGCGCCAACTGGATCAAGGTCAAAGTAAGCTGGAATACCGGTCCTACAATTTGACCCAGTCCAGTTCTAAGCCCTCCCTTGGATCAACCCCGATACCGCTCCCTCCGGCAATTTGCAGGCTTCCATTGTTCATGGACATACCTTCGAACGGGTCGTTCTTGATCAGCCATGGGCCATCCAAGTCGAGTAGATCAGCGCAGCCGGACAACGCCGCCATGGCTCCGCAGCCCAGCGAGCTTTCGCTCATGGATCCCAGCATGACCTCTAGGCCAAGTTCCTTCGCTCGATTCGCCATCTTCAGTGCATTGTCCAAGCCTCCACATTTCATCAGTTTGAGGTTTACCCCACTGAATGCCTCTCCAGCGCTTTCCAGATCATCCAGGTCCTGAATGCTCTCATCGCTGAAGACCGGTACATCCGTCCGGCGCTTCAGTTCACGATGCAGATCCCAGCGTTCCTTGGCAAATGGTTGCTCGATGCCACGAACACGATCGGCACCTACCAACGAGATCAATTCCAACGCTTGTTCCACGCGGGTCCAGCCTTGGTTCGCATCCAAAAAGAATGGTCGGTCATCCAGGGTCGATAATGCTTCAAGTGTGGATCTGTCCAACTCGCTTCCTAGCTTGACCTTAAGGAGGTCAGATGCCGGAAGTTCGATCAATTTAGATGCTACTTCATCAGACTTCGAATGTCCCATGGTAACCATGGTCTTCGCCTCCGACCGTTCCGATCCAACTTCGAGCAACTCATTGATCCTGATTCCTAAGTGTTTGGATATGAGGTCGTAATAAGCGGTGGAAAGTGCTGATCGTGAAGGGCCAGAGAGCGGCAGATCAGAAGGGAAACTCCTGAGGACTGAATGATCAAGACTATTAATAAATTGCTTCACTTCAGCAATGCTTATCTCATGAACAACAGACATTTGTGTTTCCTTTAGATACGGTGGTAAGGTAGCCTCGCCGTAGCCCACAATTTCCCCTTCGTTCAATCGAACGAATACCGAATCGGTTCCATCCCGCAGACCATGTGCCGTGCCAAAAGGATGCTTGAAAAGCAGTCGGTATCGGGCGATAGCTAGTTCCATAAACCGCGAAGTTGCGACGATCAGTGGCTCTGTTCCACGGTCATGTCTTGAGATCTTTCAACAACAGAAAAGCCCCCGGAAATGGACCGGAGGCTTTTCAAGGTCTGGCAGAAACCACAACTAGCTAACGCACCATGTAATAGATGTTGGTCAGCCATTTGGTCGTGTCCTTCTCGCTCGTCGGGTCGGTCACGTATTCTTCGATCACATTACCGTAGTGCTCCAAGCTGTTCGCCTTGATCATCGCATCCATGGCCTCATGGGCTTTTCCGCTGTCGTCGTAGGCCCCGAAATACGGTGTCATCAACATCTTGCACGCCGGGATCGCGAGTACATCCATTCCTGGAACGGTCAAGGACGGATCTGCCTTTACGGGCATCGCAGCCATTACGTCCGCCGTTTGTCCTTGTTCATCCCAAGCATAGAAAATACCACTCGGATGGCCGTTCATCTCCAATTTCATAGCACCCATTGCGCCACCGACAGCAGCAAAATTGGAACCATAGAAGTTCTCGAATTCGGTCCACTTTACCTTCCTATTGCGTTTCCCAACGAAAACTGTCGCGGGGTATTCGATCGTCTCGATCACATAACCGTTGAAGGTTTTTGCGGCCAAGGCGGCGTTGGCTTCTGCAGCTTCTTTTTCCACCATGGTCTTCATGTTGGCAAGGCCCGTATCGAACATGGGGCCAAGCATATCATCCATATTCATGAATTTGGACATCAGTTTGCCCAAGAAGCCATTCTTTCCTTCCATACCCCATGTCACTTTCGTCCCTTCGGCCGTGGGTTCCAGATCAAAGCTACCCGTACCCTCGGATTCCATAGGCGTATAAAAGGTCAATTTGGTCCGTACGCTTTTGTTCGCTTCAAGCGAAGTGATCTCCTGCTTCCCCTTTCCGATGGTATCCCCATCCCAGCTCCAAACCGCCCCCACGGTCCCGTCCGTACCTTCTAAGCTGTTCTTGGCATCTCGGTCCTGCTCCTGCCAAGGCCCCCATGCTTGTTGGCTTGAGAGATTGCTCACATATGGGTATACCTGTTCCGGAGTGGCGTTGATCACGGTGGATCGATCAACATGGTAAGTATCAGCCCCGATCAAGCCGAGCAGAACAACAATGGCCACAATGGCCAAAACGATGATCAGAAGTGTTTTGAGTATTCGCATGTGTGGTGGATTTTGTCGAAAGATGAACGCAATAGTGGAGATTTGCAACTTGGGTTGATGAGTAGTGATGAATGGCCCGCAGATCCGAGTCGATAGATCTCCGGCATGGTCTTTTCTTTGCGTTGTCCAAACCCACCGGTAGCCGGAAAATCAACCTCACCATGAACCGATCAATTTCCATCCTTACTTCAGCCGCCCTAAGCCTTTTCCTAATAGGCGGACTTGTTTCCTGCAGCAAGAAAGCGAACCCGGCCGGTGTTCAAGTGAAGCAGCCCTTCAGCGGGAACAAATTCGAGAGCAATGCCGCATGGTTCAGAGGGAAAGGCCAAGGTGCCAGCGTGAAGCAGAACATAGCTCGCAGCAAGGCCGATCTGGATGCAAAGAACCAATTGGCAGGTCAAGTGAATACCAATTTAAGTGCTGTGGTGGACCAGTATCTCGGCCAGACCGAAAACGCGAACGCCGCCGAGGTAGCGGACAAGTTCCAAAGCCTCGTTCGGGAGACCATGAGCACCGAAGTGGCCGATATGCGCAAGATCGGCGAGGAGACCTATTTGAACGAAACCACCAAGGAATACACGGTGTATGTGGCCTACGAGATCAAGAAGAATGCAATGTTCCGCTTCATGAAAAAGCAGGCCAAGGCGGACAATAAGATCGATGCGATCACCCAAAAGAAGCTGGACGAGATCTTGGACAAGGAGATCGAAAAAGCGGATGCTGCCGGGGAGTAGCGGATCTTAACGAAAACGCATTACGATCGGCAAGTGGTCGCTATAGCCTCCTTTGTAATGCCCGCTGCTGTAGGTCTTATCCGGTGAGGGTCCGTTCTTCGGGTGGTAGAACATGATCCGCTCGTCTGAAAAAGCACTCGCCTTTTTCACCTCCTTCGCCGTTAATGGCTCCACGATGAATTGGTCCAAGAATGACCATTCGCCTTGATAGTTGTAGGATCCGGAGCCTACCGGTTGGTCCATGCACATGAGGTCCACCAGCGCGGCGGAACCAATTCCACAGGTTGCACCTAGCCCTTTTTGGATGCTGTTGTTCTGCGGGGTGTCATTGAGATCTCCCATGATAATGATGTGCGCTTGGGGTCCACTATTGATCTTTTCCACAGCGCTGCTCAGCACCATCGCCGCGGCCATGCGCTTGGGTTCACTCTGCTCCGGTCCTCCGCTGCGACTGGGCCAATGGTTCACGAACACATGGTAGGTGTGGCCGGCCTGTGAGAGTTCCACGTGAAGGATATCTCGGGTACGGTCATCTCCCAGATCCACGTGCAAAGACTCGCTGTTCTCCACGGTGAACTTATCCCGTTTGTACAACAAGGCCACATCAATGCCGCGTTCATCTGGCGAATCGAAGTGGACCACCGCATACTTGGCTTTGGCCAAAACTTGCTCATCCGCCAAATCCTTCACCACGGTCCCGTTCTCCACTTCAGCAAGGCCCAAGAATTCGGGAAGGTCCGCATCGGTCATGGCGATAGCTTCGGCCAAATGCTCCAATTTGGTCCTGTAGCGATCCTCTGTCCAAGCCATCTCACTGTTCGGTAGAAAGTCTTGATCATTGGTTGAAGGATCGTCCTTGGTGTCGAAAAGGTTCTCAACATTGTAGAACAGGACCGTGGTTCCGTGCAGAGGCTGTTCCAAGGTGGCAACATCCCCAAGTTGCCCACTATCCGTGTTGGAACCGTTCGTACTTTCAGGTACTGCAGAGGAGCATGCCATTAATAACACGACCACCATCGAGGTGAGCATTCCCCGTTCAGCCGTGATCATCGACGTCCGGTCTTAAGTCCCAAAGCACCCAGTAGCCCACGGCTTAATTCCCGGAACACGGTTCGGCCTACCTGCCTTACCATAGTGTTCTTGCTGATGTTCTCGATCATTGACGGTTCCTCCTTGGCAGGCTTTGCAGGTTTGCTCGGCTTCTCTTCTTTTTGAACCAGCGCTTCATTGAATCGTTTCTCCAACAGTTCGAAAGCACTTTCCCGGTCGATCACCTCATTGTATTTGGTGGCGATCCTGCTTTGGGCCACCAACCCGCCGATCTCAAGCGGAGTAAGGATGTCCATACGACTGATCGGCGCCCTAAGAAGCGTGTGGGCCAGAGGTGTCGGTGCGCCTTTCTCGTTGAGCGCGGTTACCAAGGCCTCCCCTATCCCCAAGGACGTGATCAATGCTTCGGTGTCGTAGAATTCGGTGAGCGGGTAGTTCTGTGCTGTCTTCTTGATCGTAGTGCGGTCCTTCGCCGTAAAAGCGCGCAAAGAGTGTTGCACTTTAAGCCCCAATTGGCCCAACACGCTCTCGGGCACATCGCTTGGGTCTTGGGTACAGAAGTAAATTCCAACGCCTTTGGAACGGATCAGTTTGATGATCGTTTCCAGCTGCTCCAGCAACGCTTTGGTCGCGGTATTGAAGATCAAGTGTGCCTCATCGATGAAGAGGACCAGTTTGGGCTTTTCCGGGTCCCCAACTTCGGGGAACGTGCTGTACACCTCGGCCAAAAGGCTCAGCATGAAGGTGCTGAAAAGCCGCGGTTTGTCTTGGATGTCCGTAAGCCGAACGATATGCACCACGCCCATCCCATCGCGTTGTGTAAGCAGATCGTTCACGTCGAATGATCGTTCGCCGAAAAAGTCTTCTGCTCCCTGTTGCTCGATCTCGATCAGCTTACGTAGGATGATGTTCACCGTGGCCGAGCTTACCTGGCCGTAGATCTTTTTGATCTCTTCCTTGCCCCCGTCGCTCACGAATTGTAAGATCTTTCGAAGGTCTTTCAGGTCGAGCAAGGGCAATGCATTGTCATCGGAGTATTTGAAGACCAAGGAGAGCACGCTTTGTTGTGTGTCGTTGAGTTCCAGGATACGCCCCAATAACACCGGCCCGAATTCCGTGACCGTCGCCCGCAGTTTTGCACCTGGCTCATTGCTCAAGCTCAATAACTCTACCGGCAGTGGTCGTGGTTCGTATGGCAATCCCAATTTCTGGTGACGCGATGAGATCTTTTCGTTCACAACACCAGGTGCCGCCAATCCGCTCAGGTCCCCTTTAACATCCATCAGCAGCACTGGTACACCGGCGAGCGACAGTTGCTCGGTGATCAATTGCAAGGTTTTGGTCTTCCCGCTACCCGTTGATCCGCAGATCAGGCCATGCCGGTTCATAGTACGCAACGGCACGCGCACATACGCTTGGTCCGGCACCTCACCATCCAACAAGGCACCGCCAAGGATCAGACTTTCGCCTTTGAACGTGTTCCCCTCTTGGATGGTCTTCGTGAAATCTTCGATCATGCTCATCGCCGCAAATAGTTGCCACAAAGGAACAGTAGCCGAACTAAGAAATGGACTGATCCATGTTCATGGGTAAACTTGTCGGCGAGGAACGCAAGTGGAACAATGCGCCCGGGATCAAAGAAGTGAACTCCAATACGTGGCGATATTTCCTCTATGCCTTGCTGGTGATCGGCCTGCTGGTGCGTCTGCACGGGATCTTGGTGCTGAAGAAGTCCTTGTCCCACGACGAAAGCGTGAGCTACCTGTGCGCAGCTGCCACCGAGGGCAAGTTTGAATTGGGCCTTCCCGAACAAGTGAACATTCCATTGTTCGCGGCGGATATTCACGCCTATTACGCGCAGCCCGGCTCGCTGCAATTCGTTACCGTTGCTAAGGACTTGGCACTTTACGACATCCATCCGCCACTCTACTTCTGGACACTTCACGCCATCCACTTTGCAAATGGCATGGACATCCGGAATGGCCCGCTCCTTAACTTAGCACTCACCCTGCTGCTGTTGGTCCTACTCTATCGAACGGCGCTAGAGATCCTGGGCGAACCATTGCACGCACTTTCGTGTTGCACCATCTGGTTCCTCAGCCCTGCGGTGGTCTCGATCGATCTGGAAGCAAGGCATTATCAATTGTTCGCCTTGTTGGCTTTGGCCATGTTCGCATTGGGGCGCCAATTTTGGAGCGGAAAAGCCAGCTCAAGAACGTGGGTCCTGTTCACCATGATCAATGCGATGGGCTTTCTGACCCATTACTACTATGGCCTATTCTTGGTCCCCGGTATCGGTTTCATGCTGGTGCGCTTCGGCTTTCGACGAAACACATGGCTTTACGGCCTCTCCTTGCTTGGGTCTCTGGCGCTCTTCCTGCTTTTGTTCCCGGCCTTTTGGGATTTTCTGGCCAACTACATGGCCGACCGTGAGATCGCATCTGGGAAGACGGTGCAATTCATGCCACGGGCAAAGGCCCTTATAGCGACCAGTTTTGGCTTCTTCAGCTGGTGGCGGTCGGTGGCTTTGCTCATCGTGTTCACTGGCATAGTGACCGTTTTTCGCTGGGCTCGTGGCGAAAAGCACCATCGAACCCAACATGTTGGATCGCCGTTCCTGATCTGGGGATCATACATCCATATCGTGTGGTATTTCACCATCTCTTCATTCCTGTATCTGTTGGGGATAAGTCCATTCCATGCTGTTGGTGGAGAATATTTCGGGATGATCTGGCCATTGTTCTGTATTGCGCTTGTGCATGGGGCGGTGGTCGCGCTCGAACCGGCATATCGCAAGCTGATATTTGCTGCCTTCGCCGTGCAATTGATGGCTTCATGCTTTTTAACGGTGCGCCATTCCCCCTATGTTATCGACCTTGTGCCCGCAACTTGGTACCAGAGCATGAATGAAAGTGATGTGGTGATCACCAACGAAGGCCGACGTGGCTACCTCCCGAGGATGGCGTGGGGCTTGCGGAGCGATATGCCGATCTGGGTGCTATCCGGTGCCGGTATGGAACGATTCGATGCCACTTCGAGCAACACTATTGCATTCTGGCTCTACGTGCCTGATCTTTCTGCTCCAGCCCAGCCGGCATTGCAGCGCATGCGCGACATTGGTTCCAAGGAAGAAACGCGGATCATGGGGAACCATCAATTACACCTCTTCCAACAATGAAGAGCGACTGGGCGGTAGTGGTGCCAATGGCCAACGAGGCCCCGGATTTCCATCCGTTCGTGGACCTATTGGGCACTATGCTGGATCGCATCGGATCCGGTCAGGTCTATTTCGTGGTGGATAATGTTTCCAAGGACAACACCTTGGAATTGTGCAAGGCCCATGCTGCCAAGGACAAGCGCTTCATTGCCATCTGGGCCCCACAGAACCGCTCGCTTGTTGATGCCTACTTGGGCGGCTATCGCGCAGCGTACGATGCCGGCCACGAGCTGATCATTGAAATGGATGCCGGTCTTAGCCACGATCCGCGCGCCCTACCCATGTTCCTGCGTGTCTTGAACGAAGGCAATGAATGTGCTTTTGGTTCACGCTTCATCAATGGCGGCTCCATCGCGGAATCCAATACGAAGCGATGGTTCCTCTCCAAGGTGGGCACCGTGCTTTCCAATGTCCTCCTCGGCACCCGCATGTACGATATGACCAGCGGTTACCAAGGATTCCATCGCGAAGTGGTCGGTCGTTTCCTCGCCTATTCCTTCCGCAGTACGGCGCATTTCTACCAAACAGAGATGCGCTACCTGTTGCGTTACACCCGCTTTGCCGAGATCCCGATCCACTACAAAGCACCTAGCCCTAGGGTGTCCGGTGGTGCTATCGGAAATTCCATATCCGTACTCATGCATTACTTGGCACAACGGATACTGCTGAAGGCTCCCCGACTATGAAAGCTTCAGATACGGCTTTGGTGATCACGAGCATTGCAGCCCCCAATGCGGTACTGCGCGCTTTTGCGGAAGGATGTCGAGCAAATGGGCACGCCTTTTTGGTGATCGGTGATCGCCCTTCGCCCAGCGATTTCCAGTTGGATGGATGTGATTTCTGGAGCATGGATCGGCAGGCGAAAATGCCGTTCGAACTCGCTAGGTTGCTACCGGAAAGGCACTACGCACGCAAGAACTTGGGGTATTTGCAAGCCATACGGAACAGTGTTTCGGTGATCTTGGAGTCTGATGACGACAACATCCCGGGCGCGGCATTTTGGAACCCACGCCAACTGGAACAAAACGTAGATCTGGTGAATGGACCTGGTTGGGTAAACGTCTATCGCCATTTCAGTAACGAGCGCGTTTGGCCACGCGGCTTTCCACTCGAATGCCTTCAAGCGGAAGTGCCACAACCCGTAAGTACGGTTCCGTGTAATGCACCGATCCAGCAAGGCTTGGCCGATGGCGACCCGGACGTGGATGCCATCTACAGGTTCACGGGAAAATTGCCTATTGAATTCGAGGAACGATTGCGGCCCGTGGCATTGGACAAAGGAGCTTGGTGCCCGTTCAATTCGCAGAATACCACTTGGCTTGAGCCCGCCTTCCCACTGCTTTACCTGCCCTCTTTCTGCAGCTTTCGCATGACGGACATTTGGCGCAGTTACGTGGCACAGCGGATCTGTTGGGAGAACGGCTGGAATGTACTTTTCCATAACGCCACCGTGCGGCAGGAACGGAACGAACACGACATTCTGAAGGACTTCAACGATGAGGTGATCGGTTATGCCAACAACCGGGCGATCTGTGCGAAGCTGGATGCTTTGGAATTGGCACCCGGACGAGAACATATCCTGTCCAATATGCGCAAGTGCTACGAAGAATTCGTTGCGATGGGCCTCATTGGCGCACAGGAAATGCCGTTACTGGAGGCTTGGGGAAAGGACCTCGGTCCAAGGTGAACCCTTCTTCCCTTTCAACTTGGGCCTGATCAATTAAAGGAGAGTCGGTTGATCGCGAACCGCCCGCTTCCCGTGAAGAGGATCACCACGTAACCGATCAGGTAGAGAAGAGCGAGTTCCTTCTTGGCGAATACGTCATCGCCATGGACCATGAACACGGCGACGGTCATCGCGATGATCAGCGGGATGCTGGCCACGCGTGTCCACATCCCTAGGGTTACCAAAGCCGCGCAAAACACCTCGGCCAGCACGATCAACACCAAGGAGAACATGGGCCCCATGCCGAACGGGTCGGCGAACGAATCCATTTTCTCACCGAAGGCCATCAACTTGGGCCAGCCATGTTGCCAAACCATGGTGCCGCCGAAGCCAAGCCGGAGCACCAGGTAGCCGAAATCCTCAGAGATGGGTTCGCTGTTCAAGAGCATGGTGCGAAACTAAACGCGCGCTATTCCTTCAAACACGCTCTCCCATTCCAACTTATCCACCGAGGTAGGCTGAACTATTTCGTAGCCCATTTCGTAGAACGCGGCCATGAAAGTGCCTTTCCTCCTTCCGGCTCTCCTCTTCTCCACGACTTTGGCTGCCCAGATCGGTGATGATGCCATGCTGGCCGAACTATCCAACACCATACTTACCGACCGACCCGCCCTTTCGGCATTCGATCTGGCAGTGCTAAAAGCGCCCAACAGTGCTGCACCATGGTATGAGCGTGCGGAAGACCGTGCCGCCAAAGGCGATACCGAAGGAGCCATTCAGGACTTGGACCGGGTATCGAAATTGGAGCCTTTGGATACGTATGCCATGCTCCTCCGTGCCCAGGTCCACAAGCAGAACGGCAATGACCAAATGGCCACAAATGAACTGTACCGGATCGTGGGACTTCAGCCAAAAGGACCTATCGCCGAAGAGGCCATGTTGGAATTGGGACGCCTCGCCATGGACAGGAACGAACTCCCTTCAGCATTGGAACATTTCAGCCGGTTAGTGAACATTGCCCCTTACAATGCACTTGCATGGTGCGAACGAGGCAGGGCATACGCGGCTTTGCTCAATGACGAAAGCGCCATCAACGACCTTCAAAAAGCACTTGATCTGGACCCAGAGCTGGACCAGGCATACGCCAACCTAGCCGCGATCTATTTCCGCCAAGGGCGCAAACAGGAAGGTTGCTTCGCCTTGCACCAAGCCCACGACCTAGGCGACCGCAGTGTGGAGCGCTTGTTGTTGGTGCATTGTGAGTGAGG
>Ga0209063_1000466_pt1 | contig 27773 bp, 32 predicted proteins | sample KloWWTmeKNB19Kit_FD_187177 | JGI IMG/M metagenome (GOLD analysis project Ga0209063, IMG submission 187177) | Active sludge microbial communities from Klosterneuburg, Austria, studying microevolution and ecology of nitrifiers - Klosterneuburg... | ecosystem: Engineered > WWTP > Aerobic digester >... | reverse complement strand
GTTTTGGCGGAGCGAGTCTCTCTTCAATAATTGACGTGTACCAACCTATAATCGTGCCAGTAGCATCTCTCCTATTCACATCTTGACTCTGAATGTCCTCGTACATAGCCCACAGTAGTTTGAATATAGGCTTCTTGCGTGCTTCTTCTGCTGTATATTTCATCTTATCCTCCTTAAATGTAGTAGTCGTAAGTGGACTCTACACACTTATGATTATTCTTCTTTGGTTTGTACCTTTTCCCACAGAACATACACTTAGCCATATCATCTCCTTTATTCATTAGCTCGTTCTTCCGCTACCATGTGGGGATAGCAATATTCACTATCTTTATATGGTGGGTTGGAGCAGTGTTTGCATTTAGGTTTTTGGTCGGGGAGTTTAGCTAGCCCATTGTGTAAAGCTATAGCGAATAAGGCTGTCATAGTTCGTTCTCTGATACAGTCTTAGGCTCTAGAGCATCTTCCATGCGTTTTCGGGTCTGTACCTCCACATACTCAGAGAGTAGGGCTATAAGGTCAATCATGTCGAAGATGTCTAGATTCTTTTTCAGTACTGATAATGCGTTGTTTGCTTTGCTCATTTCTTTGCCTTTGGGCGGTCAATCGGGTTGTAGATTACATAATCACCTGTCTGTTGAGTAATTGCCTCAATTAGGTGGATACGTGCCAACTGACCTTGCTGTTCTTGCGTCACACGCTGTCTTTTAACATCGCTTATTTTCTCGTCAAAAAGCATACCCTCAAACTCTCGGTATTTATAATCCGCCTGCACTTTGGTCTGCTCGATTATCGACTTGATACGGGCGTTCTCTTGGTTCGCACCCAATTCATATACCCATTTAAGTAGTTTTAACATTCTTCACTCCTTTAGGCTTTGGGCCTCGCTTCTTAGCTATAGAACCGTCTTTGTTGAGTTTGACACCATTGATTGTCACTTCTACTTCGCCTGGTATATATTCTGAAAGATCTATGTAGTGTGATGGATGGTCGTACTTCTTACTCAACTCAAATAGATGCCCGTTCTCTTTAGCTTTACCGTAGTAGTAGACACATCCAATCCAACCTATGATGGCTATGATTGTGATTAGTATTGTTAACATTCTGTTTCCCTCGCTTCATCTAAAGTTATTTCGTTGTTCTTGATTCTTGTTAGCCATTCAACACGTTCATTCCAATCGACTTGTTTGCCGAGACTTGAGTCTCTTGAGTTACGCCATACTGTTTCGTAGTAAGGTTGGACTTTGCTTGTTGTTAGGAACTTGCTGAATTGGCGTGGATGGTCAGTAAAGTATCTATGATGTGCGGCACAGCCGGATAAGGCATTACGAGTATCGCAACGTGTAGCTGAATACTTACGGCTTACTACGTGCATACATTGAAGTTGTGGGGAACACTTGATGTCGTCCCACCCTTCGGCCTCGCAATATCCTACTGATCTGATTACTTCACTAAACAGTCTGTCGGCTTTAGCTTTTGCGCCTTTATAAGTTCTAACTGGCATACATAGACTCCTTGATTATTTCGGACGGTTCTCTGCCTTTTTTGCGCCAATACTGGACTTTACTTAACGAAACACCCGACTCTCTGCACGCATCTTTTAGGCACATCCGCCTTCCGTTAACCTCTACCCATACCGTAATAGTACGGCCTCGTATTTGTTCGTCTCTGGTGGCCCATCGTATGTTCCCAGGCTCGTAGTGCCCATCGTTGTCGATACGGTCGAGTGAGTGATCCTTGGAAGGACGGTCACCGATACAACCTATGAACTCCTCAAAAGATTTGAAGCGGAACTCGATACCTCTTGCCCCATACGTGTAATACCTGTTGTCATTCGTGTCATTGCAGCGTTTTCGTGCGTTTATGTATGCGTGATACTCTGGGGAAGTACCGCCCGCTGTATAGCCATGAGTCCTGTTGAATATCTTCGGGCCGTCTATCTTTAGGCAACCGCAACTTCTGATCGAGTTACTAACTAGATGGCTACTCCTCACGGCTATTACTTCCCCACATTCGCAGTAGCACATCCAGAATCTACGCCCGTTGTATATGCCAGCGAAGCAGAGTACCGTTAACAGGTGGTATCTATTCCCGTCCAATTCTAAGGCTCTCATCTCACCCCAACGGTGTGAGTGCACCTTTTTGACCGGTACTCCATCGTGTACCCGAAGTGTCGAGATTTGTTATGGCTCTTGACCATACCTCGTGGGGTACACACGCCTTTCTCTACCATCCTTCGCATTACTCCACCTAGTGCAGTCCGATTGCCTGTGAATGTCTTATATATGCCCCATACTTCTTCTGAACGGAATATTGGTTTGCTCTTTGCCAGCAACTCGATAGCGCACTCCATCTCATATAACTCGTTAATCTTTGTATTCTCCTCAGACCGCATTATTGCTTCTTCGGTACCATGCATTCCCTGATTTGTCCGTCTTCGGCTCTTTGATGTTCTTGGTGCTAATAGGTTTCCGAGTAAGTTCATTTTCTTCCTCCAATGATTTGTTAATCTCTCTTAGGTACGCAAGACGATCTCTTGTACCGATTGCTGATGTCATATTTCCCATGTCTACACTTCTCGCTTCTGCTAAAATCCTTATTCCTCCGGTGATGCCGTGTTGAAGCATTGCCTTGTGGATTGATTTACAGATGTTTATCTCGATTTCTTCGAGAGGTCTGCTGTATTTGTATCTGCCCATACCCCTCCTTTTAATAAACGCCCCACCTCGCAGTGTGGGACGTTCTAAACCAGATATAGATTCGCTACTTTTGTAGTGCTTCTTTATCTAGTACCCTCTTCTTATATTCGATTGCTATTTTGTCTATTTCTTCCGGTGATAATAAGTCCCCTGCCTTATGTAACCCACAAGAACAAGACCAGATCAGAAATTGCTTCCCGTCTGGTCTGTCTGTGCGTGGTAGTCTGCTTGGTGTTACAAAGGCGTGTCTGTGATCAGAAGGGGATGGTGCTGAGATCGATTGGATCATCGCTTATATCCTCGATTACTGTGTCCTTTTCAGGCATTACAGCTTGTGGCGCATCTTCACGTTTGAATATGTTTAGCCAACCGTCACCACCCAAAGGTAGTGCGTCGAGCTTGATACTCATGTGTGAAAAATGCGGGGAAGCGAATAATGTACCGATCTTCTGATACCTGTTTTTCTCTTTGCCATCTTTAGTGTATTTGCCAGTTACGTATGTAATATCTGCATACGCTGACATCTTTGGTTTATCGTCCATCTTCTAGCCCTTTCTTTGAATCTTCGGTTGGTTCTCCATCAATCACCTCACGGTGTTCGACTTCTAGCTGTGGTTTATTGTCTTGATAGACACCATCTACCCTTTGATCTTCGACTATCGCTTGTTGAAGCTGTGGCGATAGCGGTGCTTCTCCGGAACTTAGTAGTAGTTTGACTACCGTTTTCTTAGCCATTGATTCATAGTTGTCATACCATACGCCTTTACCGCTTCGGTATGTCTGGCTGTACTTTTGGGCGTGTTCCTTGATCTGGAAGTTACTCATGTAAAGTCTCTTACTGAATCCGTTTTTGAGCTTGTAGTAAGCGAAGTACCCTATGACAGGTAGTTTTGACCTCTTCTCGTCGTCGGATTCCCACGTGAACTCTATTTCGCCGGATTCCCTGTCTCGCTCTCCAATTTCACCCTCACGGACTTCTCCATAATTGAGTACATCAAACTGTCCAGATCGTATAGCTAATTGCTTAAAGCCTTTTACCATGATCTGTAACTGTGCTTGATCCTTATAAGGGATAATCGCTGCGAAACCTAAGTTCTTATCTACTGACAGCCCCAAACTTGCGCTCGATATAACCGCATTGTAGAAACTCTGTGGCTTTACGTTGGCTAGTTGTGGGGTAGCGTTGTACAGTGACAGCGCACCTGATAGAACCGTTCTTGCAGATTCTTCTGTTCCTAGTACCTTTGTCGCTAGCGCAACTATCGTGTCGTCCCTTAGAAACTGGGGCGCACTCAGTCTCGCTAGCTCGTTTGCTTTGTCGCTCATGACCAGTCTCCTATGTAAATTGGTTCTAAAATATTAAAATCGGGTTCTTTGTCACCGAACTGCTTTACTTCTTCAAGACAGCGTACAAGATCAGCTTCACCCTTATCCCACGCTTCGGGAGTCATATAGGCTATCTGTACTCTGTATGGTGCTATTGTCTCTGCGATGATAAATGCAAAGTCAACATCACCGTTATACAAAGCCCTGTAGGTCGCAGCCTGTAGATCGTAGTGCAGTCTCAGACACTTGTACTTCCACTCTTGGAACTGTGCAGTGGTCTTTACGTCCCATATCCTTATTGGTTTGCCCGTTTCATCTTTTTGGATGATGTCGGCTTTGCCTCTAAGTTCTACACCGTTCACCTTTGCGAATATCGGCTGTTCTGTGTCCATGTTCGCTAATACTTCTTGTAGGTGTGGGTGTGACTTTATGGCGTTTGTGACGTTCACTATTGCGTCTACTTGTTCGTCATCGAAGATCGTTTTGGTTTGGCTATCACGCCATTCCCTTGCTTCTTTCTTGCGGTAGTCCGGGTACGCTTTGGCAACCCATTCTCTTTCACCGCCCAATAGTTCTTGATGTACGAATGTACCTATGTCGATGAACTTACTGTCAGGTTTTGGTAGTTCACCTCTTTTGTACGCTACCGCCCAATCTATTCCGTTGACGAGAATGTTTTTTAGCAAGCTAAACGACCACTCCTGTCTGCTGTGATAGGCTTCGTCGTTCATATCTATCTCCTTACTAATGATTTAGCCAAAGGATAGAAAGCTGTAAGCCCCACAAGGATAGAAGCGAATTTGACCGCTATTTCCATAGGTGCGTACATATCTACCTTATATACTGACCAGAACGCTACACCTGCTATTAGCATTAGGCTTAGACCTAGTGTTAGATAAAACAAGTTGGTAGTGGCGAATACAATCGCCGTCCAGTTGTTCTTAATATCAGTTACTAATTTGCTGTCTGCCTTTTTAGGCTGTGGCTTATCTTTGCCGAGTTTCATATCTTTCATATCTATTTCTCCTTTTTCCATTGCTTTAAGTGCTTGTTTGTTAGTCATTATTTCTCCTTATATTCTTCTTCTGTTAAGTACTGTTTTGATTGTGTATCGTAGACTCTCTGACAGTATTGACACTGCCATGCGCCTAGTTGATCGTTCCATGATGTAAAGTCGTAATCTGTAGGAATACGCATCATTTCACAATCTTCTGTATGTTCTGGTACTACGTGGTTTACGTGTATCTTGCGGCGCTTTGTGACTAGTGCTCTATCACCCTGTAGGGCGATCATTACGTTGTCGCAAAGTGTGTCGATACGTTCTAGCCCTTCGACTAGTTCTAGTAGTTCTTGCATATCTTGTCCTTATCTCTTTCAGGGAGGGTCATCAAGTCTTGAAAACCCCTCCTGAAAAGTCTGAAATTTATTGAATGCTTATGTGCATGACGCTGATAACGGTACGAAAGCTAACCGGGTTAATGGTTAAAGTGTTACCAGCGAACTGCACATAAACTGTGCTTGTGTGTATGCGACTGGTAGCAGTTTCATCAACAGGCTATTCATCTGTTGCTTATAGCGACAACAGGTTATGTCCACTACCATGCGACTACACACAAGCTAATAACAAGCTACTTTGGATCTACATACTCCCCATTGACCGATAAAACTGTATTTGTTGCTGACATATAGTCGGTATGCAAACGCTACGTTTACGGACGGGTTGTATAGTTCCTGTTCGCTTGGTCTATTCCGGGCATTATTCCCGAATAGATTTATTTGAAAGCACCCTACTGAGTAGTCAAAAGTGAACGGATTATCATTTAATGCGCTGGGGTCGCCTGTTGATTCGGCATACATGACCGCTAACGCTGTTGATTGATCCCAATCATATTTAGCTATCTCAGATTCACAGGTGCTTTGTTCCTGTACCGGTTCAACAATAGATGTCTCGATATTAACGGGGGTGCTTTGGTTCGCCACTTCAACTATTTCCGCAGGTTTTTCACCTTCCACTACAATCTGGTCGTAGTGTTGTTCTGTTATTGAATTGTTAATGTGTACAGAAGTTGTGTTAGGTAAGAGGGCAGTTAATATAAGTGCCGTTACCAGTAAAAATGCTTTGATAAGCCCACGCCTTTCTGTTAATACCTACCTGAACATCACCTCACGGGATCTGTTCTTGGTCATTTGTGCGAACATCTGACCTCTAGTTCAAAGACAAAATAAAACCGCCTCTTTCCGAAGCGGTTTGATCTATCTTAGAATGCTTAACTTCTTACCATGCTAGTGTTCTACCACTGAGCTACCTGGGCATCGCCCGATTGTAGCACAATCATGTGAGTTTCGCATCCCCGATAGAAGCCAGACGATTCGGAGAATTTGATTTTGATTATCAAGGAACGTACTTGGAATTATACATAACCTTATACGATTTGTCAAGAGTTATCTATACTTATAGCATACTTACCCCTGTCTGTGGTATAATGTATCAGAATAAAGATCATAGTTTTCCAGACGATTCCTATGGTCTTTTTCATTTCCGGGTGATATAATCATTTTAATTTGTGCGAACATCTGACCTCAACTAGAGGTCTTTTGTCGTTTACGGCAATTACAATCTCTGGACAAAAAGAGAGGGTACAGTGGCGTAACTACACACCCACTGACAAAAAATGATAGTGTACTGTTTTATCGACTAGGTAAACAAATCCCTGTATCAAACCGTAACAGGGTGCTCAAGCCTAATTCATAGATCCTAAGCGTCGTTTACGATGGAGGGAATGATAGTCGGCTTACAGGATAAAGAAATACTGTAGTAAAGGTACAAGGTGTCAGCTACGGGGTCTGATCTTACATGAACTAGTCTTAAGGGATGGAGCCAGTTACCCTTGAGCTAATGGTCAGCCATGCAATAAATACAAATCGTGGATAAGTGAACATATATTCACTAGACAAAAATTAAGGATAAGCATATACATATAAACAGAAATGTAGAGACTCCTCCAAAGGTTTGCTCCACAGTCTAATACACACAATCAGGATCAGATAACACTGCTCCTCAATCCAATCAATATATCAACTTACTAGGGGTTATAGGGTAGAGGAGTTTTAGTGCTATTAAGTGAAGTTTTTGATAATTACATAAGAGATATTGTCCTCTTCAGTGGGCAGTCGTCTTCAACCGCTGGTCATGTCCGGCGTACTAAGAAACGGCTTTTATCCTGTGTCGGTGATATAGATATAAGCGATCTGACATTTGAAAATATAGTAAAGTTTAAAACCCACATCGAGCAGACCTGTGGGGTCAACGGCACACGACAATTCATAATCAAGTTACGCAACGTCCTGCGCTACGCACGACAACGGGGCATTACGTGTATTGATTACGACACGATCAAACTGCCGAAAGTCCAAGTTACTAAGGTTTCGTTCTGTACGCCGGAGGAAGTTACGCGGTTAATTAACGCCTGCGCTCATACGAAGCTCACCATGCACCGTTTACGTGATCGGGCTATCATTTCCCTACTATATGCATCGGGACTTCGTTTAAGCGAGCTATGTGGGTTAAATATAGACCAGATCAATGAGACTCGCAGATTCACTGTGATCGGGAAGAACGGCAAACAAAGACTATGTTTCTTTGACGAACGATCTGAACGGTACATGAATGAATATATTAAAGCCCGTAGAGAGGGCTATAAGGTCTACTGGACGTATAAAGGCAAACCATCTAAAGAAGTGCGACGGTATTACCCACCTGATACGAACGAAGCTTTATTCATAAACTGTATTACCGGACGGCGCATACAAGCTAGCGGAGTCCAGTTGTTGTTTACGAACGTAGCAAGAATAGCCGGTATGAGACACATACATCCACACGTCCTCCGCCATAGTTTCGCCACTAATATGATGGAGAACAACGCCCCCCTACATACAGTCTCAAGGATGATGGGACATTCCAGCGTGGCTGTTACCTCAATTTATTTGCATACGGTAGACAATCATCTACAAGAAGATCACGCCAAATATCACACAATATAAAAACCACCTGTAGTTCTGCAAGTACCAGGCAAGCGGAACTGTGTCAGGTGGTTTATCACCCTATCTTGCGAAGTTGGAACTTCCAACGTATCGGGTGGCTCAGGGAAGACCAGCAACGATCTCTTCATCCCCGATTCCAGTATTCTTTTCGACGATACTGGTACTCGCATGTTTACATGGTTTCGAGAAGTGAATCTCACCTCTGTATTATACACCAAAAAACTACCCTTTCGAGTAGTTTCGTGGTTTGAAAAGTTGCGACCATTGCGTAAGTCTATTATACCATGTCATCAGGGACCTCATCTGGTATCTCTGAGTCCATAAATGCTTCGTATTGTTTAACTACGTGCTCCATCGGGTAGAGGGTGGTCATTACGGTAGCCCACGTTCCGACGACGTGTACAACGTGAGCAAAGGCGTCGTCACTCTCGAAGCGGTGGCGGAAGTACCATGTGTACAGATCATCGGCATCCTGATCGTAACGAATAGCTAGGCAGTCGAGTTCGTCGGCTACCTGATTTATGTAGATAACGGTGTTGGTCTGATCGACCTGCATCACTGGTTTCCCTGCCTCCAAGTAGCCTACGGGAGTTACTTCTGTGCCGAACTGTTCTAGTTTGGCGTTTAAGCGACGCTTCCAATTCACGTCCCCAAATTCAGGGTTGAATCCGTCTTGTTCTAGTTTTACAAAATTACCCATCAAATTAACTCCATCTGATTAGATTCTTCTTCCTTGATATTTGTCCAGTATTTGATTCTAGCCTCAGCAATAGGTATGTACTCCTCGGTAAGCTCTACGCCGATAACTTCTTCCCAACCAGCTTGGAGTGCTCCTATCATCTCACTACCACTACCTGAGAACGGTACAAGTAGTCTGCCTCCTTGGGGAGGCTTGATAAGGGTTGCCAGGTATTTAGTGAGGGCGAGAGGCTTTACTGTGGGGTGGTGATTCTGTCTTGTGTTACTTCGTTCATTACCAGAGCCAGTTAGTATCTTGCCACCATCTAGCGAGCTTTGATTTCGCCCCATTTCTACTTCCTCAAACCCCTCTAGCCCTGCATTACGTTCACTCTTAGAGGCTTTAGCTGTGTAGAAGAAGCGTGAGGCAGAGCCTGAGTCGCCAGTATGAGAGCCAGTAATTGTATCGTTATTATATTTTACTGTCTGCCCTGTGCTTTGGCGTGTATATGGCTTAATACTTCCACTCTTTGTCTGCGGAAACACCGCCTCTACTTCATCAGAGCCGTCATGGATTAAATTACTAGGCCAGCGTCCGATAGGAGTTTGTGCAGTCTTTCGTTCTCCGCTTTCAAGCGTGTCATCTCTTTCAATACCTTGCGATGTTCCTTGCTGTGTTCCGCCCAGTCCATTAGGTGCAGGTTCTCCAGCCTGTTGTCTGCATAAATCCCGTTCTTGTGGTGGACTAACTCTGTTCTTTTCAGTGGTCTTCCCAGACTTCTCGCCATCACTACTCTGTGTTGCATCACCGCTTTTGACTCTTTGTTCACTAACTCTAGGTCGCTCGGCGATAGCCTGTCCACTCGTAGCATCGTGTAACCCGTTCGGCTGTCCTTCCACGTTCCGCCCTTCCAGCTCGGACTTTTCTCCCCCGTCATGTTCTTTGCTCGGCATATCTTTGAACAAGTGGGTGGTCGCTTCTTGTTCTTTAGGTAGCACTTCCAGACCTTGAACTCTTTGTTGCAGATTGGGCAGTTCATCATTATCGCCCCTTTTGCTGTTCTGGCTTCCGACGCAGCCTTTATAACCTTTGGTGTTATCATATTGTTCATTATAAGCCACAACACGACTTCCGTCAATGTTAAGACCGCCGACTCCGTGTTTTAAGACGTTGTTAGCTACTGTACCCTCTATAGGTTTACGAGCTAGTACACAAGGTTCGTGAGCTGGTTTTAGGGCTGTGCGGTAGCCCTCCCAATCGGAAGTGCCTTTGGTTGGTTGGGCGTGGATTGTTTCGCCATATCTACCATTGTTATCTCCATGACCTTTGCATGGTTCTGGAAAGTCTGGGCAAGCTGTTGTGCTACTACTCGCTTCTCGCTTATTACCCTGTATCTTATCTACTGCCTTACCTATATTCAGCGACTTAGGAAACCCTGAGCCATACACCCACTCAATCATGTCCCTAATCTCGAACCCTGCATCTTCTATTGCTACTGCCATACGGTGATAGGTTCTGCTTCCGCTAAATGCTAGTAGGTGTCCGCCTGGTTTGATGTGTCTGAATAGGTCAGCCCACATATCCTTGTCGAATGCTATACCTGAGCTATCCCACGACTTACCCATAAATCCTAGTTCGTATGGTGGGTCGCAAAGAATACCGTCAAACTGTGGGCCATCGTAGTTCTTGGCCCATTCTTTTATGTTGGCATGGTTAATCTTGTGAATCATTGTGCTCCTCTGCAACTGCTGGCTTACCGTACCTAGCGTAAAAGTCATAGAGTTCTTCCCTAGCCTCGTGCCACTCTTCCCCGATACCGTGTATAGCGTCCTGAGCGTTCATATGGACTCTGAGAGAGCGTTCGTGTTCAAAGCTACCTATAATGATTCTTGCGTCACGTATTCTCTTTTGCTGTCTTCTAGTTTTGGGTGGGGTGAACTCGCTCATATCTTGAGTGCCTCCGAATTAAACCTGACCAGCCATTCCCAAAAGTTCTCGTCTGTCGGGTATCGTTTGTCTAGCCAGAAAACTAAGTCAGATGGTTTCTCTGATGGAGGGTTCACGCACCACTTTAGAAAGTCTAGCCAGTACTTATCTAGGATTTCGTTTTTGCTCATCGTCGCCTCCCTAGCTTCTTTTCTGCTCTTCTAACAGGCATTTCGACGTAGTACATCTGTTGGTCAAGATGATGCGCTATCGGATGGTCAAGACAATCTATTAGAGAGACAAGCCCTAAGTGCATCATGCTCTCCATGTCTTCGAGTACCCCCTGTTCTGGTAGCGGAATCGGATCGTGTTCTACGTGTAGTAAACGATGTACAGGTGCAAACAGTTCGATCTTAAACATCGGGTCGTTCCTAAGCGATTTACCGAGTCTTGAGCCGTTCCATTCTCTTCTTTCCCATAACATGTGATGAACTTGTGGGTATTCTCTTCGGGCCATTCTCAGATACCAGCCTTTCAAAGTACAGTTTTACGTTAGTCAGTACGTTACCGTCTCAGCTTTTCTTGTTCAGGACAATAGTGTTCCATACAGCCGATATACCAGCTGACAAGCTTGCTACTGCGAGAGCCTTGAGAGCTGTTGCATCGTTAGCTGTTGCTAGTCCTAGTGATAGAGTGGCTAGAAACGCTTGAAAAAATGTTTTAAGCGCACGTATTGCTATGTCTTTTACTATTACTTTGTTCATATCTTTCTCCTTTATTTATAGTTGCGACAGCACTACCACCGAACCTATTCCTAATAGGCAGATGATGATAATTGCTGCGGTTACGACTTTGTCATCTTGTCCGTATTTCATTTCTTGAATATCCTGTTCCAGAGCGACTTGATCCAGTTCACGCCATCTTGGTCTGTGAATGGCTTATCAACTTCTACTTCTTTAATTACTTCTCGGTCAACGTATTCGGTGACGATCTTCTCTACTTCCACTTTGACTTCTTTCGGTGGTTTGTTGGCTAGTGCCTGTAGATCAGCAACCAACTTAGCGTTTGCACTTCTCTGTGCATCTACTTCTGCTTTGGCGTCTACGATAAACTTGTAGCCTGTTCGACCAGAACCACCGTGTTCCATTGCCCTGTTAAGGACGATTTGATAAGCGTTCCGTTCTTCATCTGGTGACATTGGTACGTCTCCTATTCTTATAATTAGTGATCCTGCCAAGTCCTCAGACCAGCCAACGAACTTAGCGTTATATATGCGTTCGATCTCTGGGATCGTTAGACGGTCTGCATATGGTTTGTGCGAGTAGGGTGAAGTCCATACAACACCGTCTTTATAAATTGCTACGTGTCCCCAGTTCTTCGTAACTCCACCGTAAGTACCAGTGTGTGAAAACCATATAGGGACGTAGACACCAGACGGCATATTGCCGTCAGCGTGTTTGAACTGAGTCTTTTGAGTCCATGAGTCCCAAGCCGTAGCTCCTGCCCAACCAGTACCAAAAGCCGTCTGCACGTATGCGAGACACCAACCTAGCCAGTCCTGTAGTACTACACCGTTCTGTGTAATGTACGGATCGAGGTTAGGTGCTTTAATTTGAGTTGCCATTTAGACCTCCTTAGTTGTGACATGCTTCCATGCCTCATGTTTTTTGATCCTGCCAATAGTGCGGTGGTTTATGCCGTATGCTTGGCCGATAGCCCGATGCGATCTAGGGTCGTCGATGATATTAGGTATGTCTGCCTCAGTGAGCTTGCTAGATGGGCTTCTACTGCCGACAACTAAAGTGCCGTGTCGCCTAGCATCCTCAATGTTTTCTTTAGCTGTGCCGTATCGTAGGTGGTCTGGGTTAAAGCATCGGGTGTTTCCACAACCATGTAACACGTCTAGCCCCGACATGCCCTTAGTGAGTTGCATCACAAGGCGGTGTACTCTAACTTTCTTGCCGTTTTGGAGTATTTTGCCGTACCCCTTTTCATCCATCATGTAGGGCCACAACATACATGTATCAGTTGGGCTAGTGATTGCTTCTACTAGGTATCGGTAAGCTTCGCCTTTGCCTGATTGTGTTGCCATGTTTACTCCTTATTTAGAGTTCCTAAAGTATTCGATAAGCAGATAAGTAACGATTGCTGAAAATGCTGCGGAAGCTGTGGGGTATAACCAACCGATCAGACTTCTATTCTTCTTGAGTTCGTGGACTTCATCTCGTAGGGACTGGATCTCTGTCTTGAGAGCGAGTGATTCTTCTTTGGTTACATATTGTCGTTTGATGTCTACTATTTCAGCTTTAATCTCATCCAGTCGGTAGATGATGAGGTCGTTGTTGGAGTTGGAGGGTTTCGGTTCTGTCATAGTTAGATACCTGCTGGGATAGCGTACATATTACTTTTTGAACTTAGTGTCAGTGCGGCTATTTGCGCCCCTGCCTCGGGATCAACTGTCAGGTTATAGGTTGTCGCCGACGCTAGTGTGGTTCTCTGCGAACGTGCGACGTTGGTGTTGTACCTAATTGTGCTCGATGCGCCAGACAGTCTTAATGTGGCTGCTGTCAGTCTTGGGTCTGTGGCAGATGATGTTGATGTGCTCATCGCAACCCCTGCATACACATCTGTTTGGGCTGCTGTTGAGGCAAGATTGAACACGGTCTGGAACCCTATATCCCAAGCACCGAGTGGTATAGTAAGCTTCCAGCTAATGTCCTTATACCCAGCTGTTAGCGTGGGGCTTGTAGAGGCCAGGCCAAAGTAACTCTCTACTTCCCACCTACCCTTGTCCAAGGTAAATCCAAATGGACTTGTAGCTGTTGAATAAGCTACCGCACTAACTCCTCCACTTGTAGGGATAGTACAACCCTCTGGTACTTGGACGGTGGCTGTAGCACCGTTTACTTTCATTACTAATTCGTAGTCAGTAGTTAGGGATGCGTAGTTGTCGCAATACGGTGAGTAGCCTTGACCGCTTAATGCACCACTGGCTGTCATATCGTTAGGGGTTGTGGTGTTAAGGTCTAATAGCCCAGCACCCGAATGTGCGGTTTTTAGGTTGGTTTCTGATCCAGATAGTGTCTGTGAGGAATAGCTCCTTATTGTAGCCGCCGAAAGAACAGCATCAAAGACAGCAAATTGTGCCCCACGACCGCTCAGGAACCCAGCTCCGTTGGTAGCTCCTAGCTGTAAGTCACCTGCCTGTGCGATCGTTGTAGGAGCGGTTCCAGCGGTAGTTGTTGCAGAAGGAGCAACTAAGCCGTCTATATAGAGGACTAGTGTCCCTGTAGCCCAGGATGCAGCCACATGAGTCCACTTGTTCAAAGGGATGGACTGATAAGTTTGCCCCCATCGGTAGTTGCCAGCAGCGGCATTAAAGCCTACGAGGGACAGTTGCCCAGTAGCCTCTACCCTAAAGGTGAACCCCGATGTACCGTTGAATCTTGATATGATTCCGCCCTGCTGATAAGCAAGAAGATTTATCCAACCACTACAAGTAAAGTTATCTGTAAAAGTCAATTTATTAGGCGTAGCCTTGCTAAAATAGTCATTTACTCCATCAAAATAAAAGCTACCCGCTGGCGCACTTACTGTTCTAGTAGTACGGAGTCTCATTCCAGGCGATAGGAGGGCGGCTACAGTAGAGTTAAAGACTACATCGTATGATCTGTTGCCGTTGTTCGTAACTGAGGAGACTGTCTGAGTTGGAATAGTCCAGCCATCGTTTAGTTCTGTTTGTACAGCCGAAGCGAGTTTCGCTCTTGTAACGACTCCGTCAGCGATTACTGCTGTTACATCTACTGCTCCTGCTTTGAGAGTACCGTCTTGCTCGTGGGCTACAAGTAGACCAGTAACCATATCGTCAGCCCATGCGCCTGTTGGCGTAGCGATTACCTTAGAACCTACAGGATAGATCTGATCTGTTCCTGCTTTTAAGGTTAGAGAGCCGATAGCCGTTGACGATGTGACTGTACCTTTCCAGTCTGTTTGCGTACCGGCTACTTTGTTACCACTTGCGTCTACTTGGTAGATGATGAAGTGTACTGAGTCTGGTGAAACCGGCCACCCTGCTGTTGTGTCTACCGTGATTGAAGACGCTGCGATAAGCTTTTGTGCTGTTAATGCCCCTGCATCTGGTCTGGTAGATACCGTTGCGTTGTTGAAGAAATCCGATAAAGCCATAATATAACTCCTATTCTGTCAAGTCTTTAGTTCCAATTGGAACGTAGCGGATAATTACGTCTGATAGTGCGTAATCTACCCCTGTCTCGTCTGTTGATAATTCCCAATACATCCACTGAAGCTCCTCATCTATCTCGATGGTCTTAGACTTTCGAGTGATACCTGTTGAATTAGGTACGTCGATAGACTCGCTCCATCCGAGCGTAGGTTCACTAAAACCACCTTCACCCCAACCAGCGATTGCGGTAGTAGCGTTGAAGGTGTCAGTGCCAATAGATTGAGAAGTTTCATTGTCTTCGGTCAGTCCTGAGACTGTGAGGTTGATGTGTCCTCTTGGACGTAGGAGAACAAAGGTGACATCAATAACAGATGCCCATTCCATACCGTCTTCGGAGAACTTGATGATTCCAGATCGTACGTACGTACCAAATGCAGTACCAAAATCGTTTGTAAGCGATGAATAAGTGAACTCGTACAGACCGTTGTCTGAGAGGGCAAGGAAGTGGGTCATGCCGTTGTTGTCTTCGTAGACAGTAAGCCATGAGACGCTTGCAATACGTGGCAACATCCAACCTCTACCCCTTTCAAGGTCGAGTGTCCAGATCTGGTTGTTCTCTGACGATCCAACTGGTAGCGTCCAGTAGATTCTTCCCTCGAATGCACAGCCCACGCACTTATCGAGGTCAGCAAGGGATATGTTATCTACGTCTGCTTTAATTGCATCGGTGAGAGATTCCGTAGAAAGGATCGTTTGGATCTGTTGTTTGGTAAATGTAGTCTTGAACCCGTCGATCGAAGGGTAGATGAGTTGATCTCGGTAGATCACAACTCCATCGGGTGCGTCTGTACCATCTTCGCCGTTGTCTTCGTCTACACGGAAATAGTTGATTATTGTCGTGCCTACTGTGACACTTTGTGGGCTTAGTAGGTATCGTTTGCCACGACCGGCTGTCGATTGACATAGAACAGTAACAACTGGATTACCCCTACCGTCGCGGAAAGCTACGATTTGTGCGGGTACTTCTTTGCCACCTGCGCCAACTTGTAACGAACCGCCACCGCCGTAAGGTGAGAAGTTTAGCTCGTTTCCGAGTGTGTCTCCACCATAGTAAATCTCACGAGGGTTGTCAGGATCGCCCCACACAAACACACGTCCGTTGATTACGGAAGCTCGCTTGCCCTTTGCGCCTGCTGATGAGTCGGCAATAGGTGCGGTGCGAGTATAGTCAGGGGCCACTAGACCTGTGTCTATGAATGACCACGTACCACCAGATCCCGGATCACGTACAGAACCGATGTACTCCCATTCGCCAGAAGTTGATGTATTAGCGTCGTTTATGTAGACGTGATAGTACTCTGCATTAGTCTCACGGTCCGCTGTAATGGTGACGTATTCGGACGTACCGTTCCATCCGCCACGTACTTTTGATACGTTGCAGGTGAATGCCACAGAAGCAGCCGACTGTCCATTTGCCGATGAAGTAACCTTGTAGCTTAGTGTAGACACAGACCCGGTTAAACCTGTCGGTGTAGCCGATCCACCAGAAGGTGTAGCAACTGCTGTGAACGTTTCGACTAGCTTTGTAGGTATGTCGAGATACGACATGTTATCTATGCCGTTCAAAATAAGGACTTTGTCATCAATCTGCTCAAATCTACATTCAGCAGTCAGGTCAAAGTTCTTTCCGGTACACTCAGTCCACGCAACATCACCATTCTTCCAGATGTATACATGAGCCACTCCTGCGACGTTTTGGACGGTTATAAGCCACTTTGTGTTAGTGGCTCCGTCTACCTCTTTGAAATCTCCTAGTTCGCCTAGAACTGTTCCTTCAGGCTGTACACCGTACTCGACCATTGACATCCAAGGTCGGATAACGCCGTCTTGTTCGAGTAAGACGTTCTGAGTAGCAGTAAGGCCTTCATTCTCTACACGTCCGTCATCGTTTGTAGACTGCTTACCTTTAAGCCAGTTATTGACGCTTACTCTCTTTATTTCAGGGGCTTTGGTAGATATAGCCTTCTGCATCTACCACTCCTGATCGTCTAGTAAGAATGTAGGTCGGTAAATCTCATCTGAACGACCACTGTTGTTCTCACGCATCTTGAGCATGAGTTGGTTGGCTTCGTTGAGAAGGTTTGGATATTGGTTCTGACGAGTGATGTCTGTCCGTACGAACTCGGCAGCGACACGTACAACCAACCAGTCAGCGTTGTCTACAGGAATAGCTGTTGAATCATCTGTCGGGAATACAGCAAATCCATATCCAGGAACTACAATCGTTCCACCAAACTCTCGTGATGTAGCCGTGAATGCAGATGCAAACTTTAATTGACTGCCAATCTTGGCAACTGCGTATTCGTAACGGTTCTCGTAAAGTCTGTCGGGAGCTACAAGTTGATACTCAGTAACGTCACCATCGGTCCGAACGATGCGAACTACGTCACCTTCTTGCTGTGATACCTTCCGTACTGTAGCGGGTATAGTGAACTCATCTGTTGCGGTAACAGTTCCAGAGACGTTAAAGAAGTCGAATAGAGAGTCCCAATCGACATCATTCTCGTCTTGCCATTGCCTAGTGTAGAAAGTACCTAGTGCAAGGATCTGATCGTATTTCCTACCACTTGTGGGTGCGGTTGGCTTGCCAGTTGCCCGAAGATATACCGCTGATAGAAACTCTGGTCGAGTCATCACTTACCTTACAGAAAACACGGAAGGCTCTTGTTGGAGAGCGCACTCCGTGTCTTGTAGGTCGTGCTATTTTCTAAACCGTATTATAGCACAATTCGACTAGCTTTTATAGGAGACTCTAGCGTTCTTCAGGAGATTCGCTACACTACCGATACTAGACTTTTGTGGTAGGAGGGTGAACGAACCTAGTCCCACTGGTTTCTTTGCTTTACCACTGCCAGATCCACCGCTAGATGGTGCAGATCCTAGACCATATCTGTTTCGTACAGTCTTTGAGAGCATAGCTGTACCACCTAGCTTGATGAGAGCGTTGTCTAGTTCAACCATACTCTTCATTATGTTCGGATCGACTTGGCCATTGTCTATAGCGTAGATTAGTTTCTCTGTTCCGAGGTCATCAACAAACTTCTGATCGTCTGTTAATTGAGTTTTGTAAACGGTACGAAGTAATTCTTTCTTCTTTTCAGTTTCTTGGAGTTTTGACCACTTGCTGTTGGCTTGTTCCTTTTTGTAGTCTGCGTATAGCTTTGCTGTCTCATTGGTCTTCGGGAGTTCTGGCATACCATCAGGTCGCATTTGGCTCACTCGTCTGTAGAGGTCTTCACCTTCTGCTTCTAGGGGTTTTGTAAGCCATTCCTTTGCCGTCTCATCGTCTCTCGAAGTGTAGCTACCGTAGAACTTCTGTATAGGTTCGTCAGTGTTCTCGAATCCTTTTGGTAGGCTTCCGCCAAGATAATCTACGTTACCGTCGTTTAATAGTCGCTTCTGTTTGTCGTCTAGCTTGGGTTGTTTGAGATCAGTGTTCTTTGGGTTGTAATAGCCAAGATTGTTCTTGGCTTGGTATTCGGCTTTGCGGGCTGCGAATATGTCAGATGACGCATTTGATAACACCTTTTGTTTCTGATCGTCACTCATAGCCTGATAACGTGGATCAGCAATTATTGCATCCCATGCTTTCTTGATTTCAGGTTTTACGGTTTTATTGAGTTCGTCCAGTTGCTTAGGATCAAGTGTTTCGCCCGTGATGGTATTACGCTTTATATCAGGTGTCATTACCCCCAGTTGTGCGTCTTGTAGCCTACGGAGCTCTTTGGTAGTCGCGTCGCCTTCTTTGATGTCTGATGGACGGCCAGGGTTGAGGAATGAATTGAACGTAGACGATGGCCGTGACAGATCTTCACCAAACGCGTCTTTTTTGGTCATTAGCGTCTGTCTTAAACCGGGAACACGGGACTTCAACGAATCACTGACACTGTTAATTTGTCGCTGTGCACTGTCCGTCGAACGTGCAACTGATCCTACTATGGACGGTATGACCGAGCCTACGGTGTTCTCAATAAGCTTAGAGGCATACTGTGTCGGGTCATTAACCGCATTGAGCGCGCCAGATACACCCTTTAAGAATGTCTGCTCAGTAAGAGCCTTACCCGCTCCTGCGACAGCACGACTCCATGCCTCCGTAGTACTAGCACCTTCATTCTTGGCCTTCTTATATTCAGCACCCGCAGCAATTAGCGTACCCGCAGGTTGTAGGTAGTTCATGGATACCCATTTATTACCGATCTTCACTGAGTAGGGCTGTTTACCTTCTAGCTCCCAAAGCTTCCGTTCCGTATCGTCTTTAGGATAGCCGAGTGTGATTCCGTCATTGTCTGCGAGCGCAAAACCAACTCCCGCCAACACGACGGCTGAAGAACCATTTGCAATAGCTTGCGTCATTCTGCGCTGATCGAACGATTTGTTTTTAATCTGTTTGATGATTTCGTTGGCCGTACCTATCGGGGTACGCTCTACAATACGCGTGGCTACCGAAGCGGGTACTTGTGAGAATGGGATTATGACTTCAGACAGTGCGTCTGCACCCTGTCCTGCGTTCTTTGCACCTTGCTTTACACCGCTAGCGATATTACCGATAGCTGTTTTGTTCTGGAATACATCATAGCGAGCTTCAGTGTCTGCAAGTTGCATAGCTTTTTCGCTCGGTTCAGTGACAAACTTCTTAACGTAGGTTTCGCGCTGTGCGCCTTTGAGGTTGAGGTTCTTGGCTTCTGTGATTGCCTGATCGTAAAGTGAGTTGCGAAGTGACGCGTAGTAGAACGGCTGATCCTGTGCACCCATGAGTCGGAATACACCTTGAGTATAGGCCTCTGCCACCTTCCCTTGTGGAGTGTCGGAGAAGTGTATCTCATGCACATCAAATTTTGCCTCTGGGTTACGTGGGTCAAAGCCAGTCTTATAGTAAGATACGCCCTTTATAGCGCCTTCCTTTGCACCGCTAACTACGCCCTTGCCAGTGAGTGTTTTGCTCCGCTTGCCTGTGAATATTGAAAATAGAATATCTACGCCAGTCTGTACTGGGTCTACATACCCACGCTTCCACGTTTGTTCTGCGGTGTTTGCCATGACGTTACCCGCGGTAGTAGTTGGAGAGGTGAGAAGTCCTGCCTTCCATATAGTTGTCGCTTTACCGGCAAATGTAGATGGGGTGTTCTTAGCGACAAACTCTGCTACCTTGTGACGCGCCATTGGGTCTTTAGGATTAACACGAACATCACCAACCAGCTTTTTGAGCTGTGTTTGTAGTTGTGGCGTGATCTCGACACCTGCTTGTTTAAGAGTCTTGATAGCGCCGTACTGTAGACCGTCTGGTGTTCTGCGTGAAAGGATCGAGGCGGCCTGAACCGTCTGACCTGCTGCGGTGAGGTGTTCTGACAGTCTTTCATATATGTCGGTAGCCTTTTGTAGACTTGCTGGATCGCCTTGAGCATCTAACATGGCTGCTGCGGTTTGACCGTCTGCAACCGTTTGTGCATCAATAGTCCCCTTCTTTACTTCTAGCCTTTGAGTAAGGTCGTTAGTGAAGTTATCTATACCCTGTTTTTTTACCCTACCTAGAGAGTCTGTGTATCTTGCACGTTCATTCTGTACTTCATAGGTAGGGGCGTTTTCTTTAACCGACTTCTTCACTTGATCCGATACAAACTCGCTCTCTGGTACTGTCTGAGAGGCATAGCGTGTTTTCTTGGCTTTCGGAGAAGTAGCAACTGTAGAGTCGGGGGCATTAGTCATGCCACCACCTTGTGCGACCATAGTACCGTCGGTTCGTAGTGCGGGAGGTAGAGCTTCGGTTTGAGCAACTCGTTGTACTTGAGGTTCTGCTAACGGCGTAGCTACTTCTGCCTTTGGTGTCTTACCTACTTGTGGGGTGGGGGTAGATTTCTTACTATCAAAATACTCTTTCAAGAGATTACTAGCATTGTCAGATGTTTGTTGAGCTTGTTTGTATGCTTTGAGTTCTGCTGGAGTCATAAGCTTCTCAATAGAGGTCTTGCCGTCCATTTTAGCTTTGTATTTATCCAATAGTGGTATACCGACATCTCGTACTGCGTTCATCTCTTTCATCAACTCGTCTACAGTATTGGCTATCTGACCCTCTTGGGTGTATTTGTCGCCATAACCTCGCTTCTTTGCTTCGGCTAGCATCTTACTATTTATGTCTGTCTTACCTACTTGTGGGGCATCATTAGTAGCTACCTTAGGTTTTGGCGCAGCGACAGGTGCAGCAGGTGGATTTTTGAGGTTTTTGTACATATCAGGGGTTGGGTTGTCGTACATATCGGGATGGTCAAATGGGTCGCCCGACTTTGTTTCACTCGCCATCTTGTTAAATCTTTGGTCTTTTAGGTAGTCCTCTGATTTTAGATATTCAGCTTCTCTGCCTTTCGGTACATATGATGGTATTTCTGGTGGGGCATCATTAGCTAGTAGGTTTCTAATATAACCGCCCTGATTGAGTGGTGTTAGTCCTAGCTTGTTTTTGGTGGCTTGGTCAGATTTAAGAGTTTTCTTTGGGTCAAATATCTTATAGGTATTTTCACCATCCTCTGATAGCTTGTACCCGTCATAGCCCATATTTATTAGCTGGTCGTCAGTGTATTTATCTACGTCATCCCAATTTGCAAGTTTAAGGTCGTTCTCGTCAATGAACCTTTCCATTATCTGACCTTTGCCACTTGCTCCAACGTCACCCTTCTCTACTAAGTCTTTTCTGTCGGTAAACCAGACGCCACCGTCTGCTGATTTTTCTACGTCAAATTCATCAAACACTTTATCTGTACCGTGATATATCTTTTTGAGTGAGTCATTCTTCTTAGCTAGTGGGTTCTTTATGTAGCCACCTTGATTCAATGGCGTAGGCTTGAACCGTGACTGCCCCATATCAAACATACTAGGATCACCACGTCCTTCGAGAACTTGATTGTACCTAGCAAGCACACCGTCTATCTGTTGCCACGCTTCGGGTTTGGTAATATCTATTCCAGCTTTTCTAACTGACTCTAGGGCTTTGGTGTATTCTACGTCATCCATGAAGTCACCACGACCGTTCTTGATCTTTAGTAGATCTGATACGTCTGCATCGTTTAGTCGGGTGTCTGCCGGTGTCTTCGTTACGGTATTGTTTAGCAACCTTGTACCTTCTCCAGCGACAAGTCCTGTGCCGAATCCGCTTGCAAATGTCTTTGTAACTTGTCCAGCGTTTTTTATGTCAAAGTCGGGGTCTTGTCCGTATGCACCGGCTAGATTACCGATACCACCCTGTAAACCAGTGCCTAGTAGTCGTGATGCCGTCGGCTTCAGCACCCCTAGACCGACCGATCCTAGACCCAATGAGCCTAGATCCAGCCCAGTCTCAGCAGAGGCAGCAACCCCTGCTAAGTTAGACGATCCCCTCTCACGCATCCTTGCGCCGTAGTCAATGAGTGACAGATCGCCCTGATTACTTCTGGCGTAGTTGTTAGAAAGGCTAATAGGTGTTCTAGTTCTCTTCATGGCATTGCTAGCCGTTATTTGGTTCTGTGCGATAGACTCTGCTAGCTTTTGGTCTAGTACGTCCTGTCTTGAGCCTGATATAGAACCTACTGCATTTCTAACAAGACGGTTTGCACCACCTAGCACAAATGCACCGTTAAGGTTTTCGTCAAGGCGTGTACGGGATGCATTATAAGCATTTGTATTGCCAGATCCTTTCGCCAGAGCAGCACGGTTGTACTCGACCCCCACCTTCCCTAACTTTACGAATGGGTCTGCGACGGCTCGTACGAAACCTGGTGCACCCTTAATGCCACTTACCTGAGAATCCTTCCACTGGCTAACCACGGACCTATTACCTGTTGGAGTGGGGTTATTATAGGTCTTCCCATTGTCGTAGGGATTGATCTGATCCCATACTTTTGACGGCTGAACACGTTTAGCAACTCCCATAGCAACAGAACCAGGATTATTGAAACTGGTGTTTGGTAGTGCCTTACGTGCTACCCCAATAGCTGTGGACACTGGACTAGCTGGCACTTTTCTAGCAAGAGCAACGGCTTGGTCACGCTTCTTCTTGAGTTCTTCGATGAGACCCATGATGACCTCCTATTAAACTGTTGCTTCTTTTTTCTTCTTCGAGCTGAGTAGTGCTGTAAGTGGGCTTACGTAGTCTTGTGCGCCACCTTGACCTGTCTCTGGTGTAGAGAACTGTGAGTAATCGTACTGAGCGAGTTCTGGTGCATTGTAGGCTACTGATCCTTGAGCTTGTACTGGTGCGACTGTAGATAGTTGGTCAATCTGTCCAAGAATCTGCTGTATGCGAGACTGTTGTGGAGCAATTGCGCTCATTACGTCTCCGCCCGCGTTTGATGTCTTTGTAGAGATAAGCTGTGCAAGTGTGTCCTGTAGACCGGCTTCGTTTTCTAAGATGCCTGATTCTAGTTCACGTCGCTTCTGCTCACGCTGTCGATCAAGACCTTGATTGTAGTCGTCGAACTGACGGTTTGTATCACCGTAAGAAATATCCATAGCCTGATTGTTGCGTCCAAATTGATCCTGTACTTCACCGAATCTTTGAGCCGCTTCACGACCTACCGCGAATGGAGCTACGATTTGTGCTGCGCTTGAACGTCCTGCACCTGCACCACCAAGTAGTCTCTGTAGAGCTGTGTATTGTCCACCTGCATTAGCACGTAGACCTGCACGAGTGTTTGTATAGTCTTGAGCTGATTGGTCTTTCTTTAGACCGTAATCACGTTCAGCAATAGCTCTCTCTTGCATGAGCTTGTTACGTGCTTCTTGAGTTGAAGCGTCGATGTTTCCGTAACCGATGTTACGTTGGCTTAGTAATCGTTCTAGTGCTGATTGAGTAGAACTGATCTGTGAGTCAATAAGTGCTAGGTCGTTAGCTGAGTAGCCTTGTGCGCCACCAGAGCCAGTGCCATTGCCTGTACCGTCTGATCCGATTTGGGTTTCGTTCTGTTGGCTTCTCGTGTCAGTTGCACCTAACTGTGCAGTGATTGTATTCTCTGGACTGTATACTTGCCCCATGCCTGCGATAGTGCTTTCATAGGTGTCTTTTAGCTTATCTACAGCTAGACCGCCAGGCGTGGTCTTCAATAGTGCTTTTCCTGCGTCGCCCCAAGAACCTTGTCCTTGCGCCGCATCTGTTATTGCCCAGTTTGCTGGGTTGAGTGAGTCGAATGCTCCCATAGTAAGAATCTCCTTGTGTGTGGAGATTCAGAAGACTAGTTAGAGAGGTGTTGTACCACTAGTGTACGGTACGGTAGCTTTGCTGTTGTCACGCAATATCCCACCTGAGTATAGCCCTGGTTGAGAATGTTTGCTCTATGAGTTATGCTTCCCATCCATCCGGCGACTACATCATTGTCCGTACCAGTTGTTCGTGAAAGGTTCTCACCGATTACAGTGGTGCTCTTATCAACTAATGGCCAGATCACCTCACTGTAGCCGTCGTGCGACCAATTGTTCGTGACTACCGTAGCCCTCTCACATGATGACTGGTTCAATACGGGGTCGAGTACCAGTTCTGGCACATTTGCAAGCCTACGCTGTTCGTTTACCTCTTTAAATAGGTCATCCACCGAGATTGACTGTATCGTTGACTGTACGGCTTCTACGTTCGTCTGAGGACGTGTTAAGTAGTTCGCACCTATTCCTACACCTGAGAGCGTAAGCGCTACCGCCAGTACCAAAAAAGTTTTCTTCATACCAACGGTTTCCCGAAATAAGTTATTTCTGCGTCTACTCGTAGGAGCAGCGCTTCCCCATAGGTCGATACCGACTTTAATAGCACGTGCTTACCATCGACTTTCAGTGACGCCCTCCATTTTCTTTCCGATGGCAGGAATAATACCCCAACCCTACCCGTTATGTTCCTGCGGTTTGCGTTTTGTGTATGACGGTTAGCCCATCGACAATTCTCTGGAGCGTATCCTTTGTTATTGTCAATGCGGTCAAGAGAGAAGCCGGGCGCAGGTCTGTGTCCCATATCGGCTAAAAAGTTGCCATAACCATCTTCACCTAGCCATCTATCACAGACGACTATACCTCGACCGCCGTAGTTTGGATAACCCAAGTCGTGACTGTTGTAGCATCTCTTCTTCATGTCTCGCCATGCAGTATATTCTGAACTATGACTCCGAGTGCCGTCCTTGGTTTCGCCCTTTTTAGCTCTGTCTTCTGGGTAATTGCTTTTTCGGTAATCAACGCTACCGTGTCGGCGTCTTCTCATGTAGTGTTTCATGCACAATCCGTCAGCTCTAGTCGCCTTTACGCAACTACTTGCATTACATTGTCGTGCTATACTCATATTGTCTCCTTATTGCTTTAGTCGGCTAAGGGGACTTTTTAAGTCCTCTTTATGGTATTATACCACATTCTAGTTTCTTCTGAAATCTCCAAGTTGTTAACGAAATATTATTAGAGTAATCATCCATCTGATTAACCTTGTAATAGCCCGTTACTTTTCGATCCGTCTTCTTTAGGTATCTGGACGCTTTTCTTTAGCTGTCTAAGTTCGTTACTATACACCTCGTGCCTGGGTGTCGTTCTTTGGCTACCTGGCCGTATATATGATGAGTGTATTATAGCACTTTTATCACTTTAGAGCTATGAACTAGACCCATATATTGATTGCATGATATCGGTTTCCTATAGGTAGTATGGAGAACCACTTGAAGCCAGCGTTGTTTACGGCATAGTCTGGGTCGCTAATATACTGAGAGTATTTCTTTTTCCATTGGTTACTTGTGAGGTGAGCTACTGTAGGCTTGTTGTCTTCGGAGGCATGGTAGGGATACTCACCTTCTCTTACGAACGTCTCACCATGCCAGAACTCGAACCAATCCCGTAGCTCGTCAGCTCTCTTATAATCCTTGTTATGTTTGGCTTCCGTCCACAACTGGTATAGAACTCCGTGGTCTTGAGGTTTAACATCCCTAGGTATCGGGTATGTGTGGGTTATCTGCATTGATAGCTATTATAACACTTTACTTCAGACCGAGGAATTGTCCTTTAGAGAGCCGGTCTTTTAAGATCTTACCTGCGGTGTTAGCTGTGTTGTATGCAGATATGTCAGTAGTCCAAGGATCACCAGCACTACCAGCACCGTTGAGTTTGTTGCCCATTGTTCCACTGATGTTGTATTCGGCGGCAAGTGCGTTCCATACAGCGTCTACTATTTGTTGTACGGTAGCTTCTGATTGGTTGACGTAAATCTGGGCTTCCATAAATAACTTGCCTTTAAGATCGGCGCTTATAACACCCGAACCTGCGAGGTTGGCTATTAAGCCTGACAACATAGACACTGAACCGACTACATCACCAGTACCAGCAAGTGTGGCTGCGAGTTGAACCGTACCGACCATAGCACCAGTAAGTGTGCCTGAACCAGCAATAGCTGAGATCATACTTGTAACAAGTGATAGTCCTGCTGTGTCTATTGTTCCTACACCAGCGATAGTTGAGACGATATTTATACCGTTTTGCTGTGAAGCGGTGAGCGTAGCCGTTCCGTTCGTCATCGTGGTAGACGACATCTCACCACCCTTTTCTGCTAAGTGCCATGAGTAAGGTGGTTCTGTACCTGTATCTAGTGAAGCAGTGAATGGTAGTCCACCACCTTCTGATTCACCATAATACATCTGTAACATCTGACCTTCCATGTTGAAAGCACTACGGGCATTACTAACTTGAGTACCACCAATAAAGGTCGCTGGGTTTTTCAAGATTACTGAGTAGTTGCCGAGTAGTGCCATGTTATCTCCTTAGTTGTAAATGAAGTCAAGGTGTCCACTAAACGCTGAGTTAGCTGGGGTTGCTGCACCTGAACCTATAACAAAGTACAATGCTGCACCGTCATAGACTCTCGGTAGTGAAGGTAGTTGGTTTAAGAAATCACGTTCTGCTGCTACACCTAAAGTCGTAACAGGGAAACGTGCGAGTTCCTTATATAGAGCTACACAGTACGTTCCTGATACATAGGATGTAGAGTTCCTGATTCCCTCAATTGAGGCGATACCTGAATCACCTGAAGCACGAGGTACTGCGTAGTTGTACTTACCAGCACCAGTTGCACCAGTGTAAAGTATGTGTGAGTTAGAAGCTGCTGTTTTTCCTACTGGTAATACCGTAGGTGTTGCACGAGAAGCCACTTGGCTTGAGTTCGTGTAGTTTAGTGAAAGGTTAGGCGTACCTGCACCTAAAGCTGTTGCTGCTGGGTTAAAGAAGATAGCGTTAAGTCCTGCACCGTTTGTATAGCGAGGTAGCAACCAGTTTACTGTGTGAGTACCTGTTCCTGCGTCAGTTATGTTAATAGCCGTTCCTGCTACTGCGTTTGCGTATGAAGTTGCTAGGCTAAATGTTGTATCACTTAGTTTGATTACATAGTAATCAGTTGCAAGAGCTAGTCCTGCTGGCAAGGTAGTGGTGGTCGTAAGGCGTACTTTTGTGCCAGTTAATATGTTGCCAGGATTGTTTACTCGTGTTGTCCAAGTACAAACGTCTGTACCTGCGTCTGCGGTAAAGTTGTCTACTTGAGCTAGCGTGTTAGTAGTTGCTTGTTCTGTTGTGGTCGTAACTGCTGTTACACGATAAAATCCCACTACGTCTATTAGGGTAACTACTGTTGGCTGTGCGGTAGCTGCTGCGCTAACTGCTGAACCACTCAAAAGATACTTGTAGTAGTCAGGTTGTACGTCTCCACCATGAGGTATTGAACTTGCTGATGTAGTAGTGTCTTTTACTGGTTGAAAAGTTAAAGCTGTGCCAGCGTCAAAGATAGCGTCTGGGCCAGGGTTACCGTTTCCTCTAAAGAGTGTGTGCCACTCGTTTGCTACTGCTGCTGCTGTAGGGTTAGCGTTCTTAGACCAGTCGGCTCTCCATGTTTGTCCGT
>Ga0209063_1000461_pt1 | contig 28105 bp, 23 predicted proteins | sample KloWWTmeKNB19Kit_FD_187177 | JGI IMG/M metagenome (GOLD analysis project Ga0209063, IMG submission 187177) | Active sludge microbial communities from Klosterneuburg, Austria, studying microevolution and ecology of nitrifiers - Klosterneuburg... | ecosystem: Engineered > WWTP > Aerobic digester >... | reverse complement strand
GCCAGGTAATTGTCGGCATTGGGGTCCAGCTTAATTGCCTGATCGTACAGGTCAATGGCCCGTTGCGGCTTCTCCAGCTGAAGGAGCGAATCGCCTTGCAGCACGAGGATACGCGCGTTCTGCGCGTTGCTATTACTACTCACGAGCAAGCCCGCTACAACTAGCAGGACGCCCAATAACGATACGGGAAAAACGGACAGGGTAATGCGCATGCACAGGTTGCAAAGGTAACTGCTACCACCTAGCGGTTCCACCGACTGTGGAAGATCACCGTCCACGGCAACTGAGCCTTTGCAAATGCTTGGACGTAAGGTTGCGGCGTAAGTTGCTTTGCGGACCATGATGGTGTGCATGGGCTAGGCAATTAGCGTTCCGGAATGGAAAGGGTGGGTCCAATGGGCCCTTCAGAATTTTCCTCGTGAGCTGGCCTTCCTTTTCCCTTCACTACCGAGCATAAGGCACCACATCCAACTTCGCGAACTGCCCCGCATGGAAGAGAAAGTGCCCCGCCATTGCGATCATCGCTCCATTGTCCGTGCAATAGGAAAGTGGTGGAATGTGAACGGTCCATCCTTCGCGGTCGGCAAGCTTCTTCACTTGTTCACGTAGGGCACTGTTGGCGCTAACACCTCCGGAAATAGCGATCCGTGGAATTTTATGGCTATGGCCCGCTTTGCTCAGCTTTTGCAGGAGGATATCCACGATGCATTGCTGCAACGAAGCACACAGGTTGGCACGTTCGCGGTTCACAAAGTCGGGGTTCTTGATCGTGCCCATGCGCACTAGACCATGGAATGCCGTCTTCACACCACTGAAGCTCATGTCCAGTCCGGGGATCTGCGGGTTCGGTAGTTTAAATTTCTTCGGGTCTCCGTCTTTGGCATGGTGGTCGATCAACGGCCCGCCGGGATAGGGGAGCCCCAGCACCTTGGCACCTTTGTCGAATGCTTCACCTGCGGCATCGTCCACCGTGGTGCCCAGGACCTCCATGTCCAGCGGCGAGCGCACGAGAACGATCAGGGTATGCCCGCCGCTCACGGTAAGGTTCAGAAAGGGGAATACAGGTGGAATGCGATCGGTGCCATCCTGAATGAAATGCGCCAACACATGGGCCTGCATGTGGTTCACGGCCAAGAGTGGCAAATTCAACGCCTGTGCCATGGACCGCGCGAAACAAGTGCCTACCAGCAGTGCTCCCATCAATCCGGGACCGTTGGTCACAGCGATCCCATGCAATTCTTCCTTGGTCATTCCCGCATTCTTCAGTGCTTCGGCCACCACGGGAACGATGTTCTCCTGATGCGCGCGGCTGGCCAATTCGGGTACCACGCCACCCCAAAGTCGATGCACATCCTGCCCGGCTATCACATTGCTGCGCACCACGCCATTCACCAAAACGGCCGCGGCGGTCTCGTCGCATGAACTTTCAATACCAAGGATGATCGGGGTCGAAGACAACGGCTGGCTACTTTTGGGAACTTAGGACCGATCCTTGCAAAGGACGGAGCAAAACTACGTTCGACTTGACGATAGGGGGCACATTCCGATCCGTATGGCGGGGAACGAAGCGGGTATTGCGTTGGGTCGCGATCACCTTGCTGATGCTTGTATTCGTCGGTGTGATCGGCGCGCTTTTGCTTCTGTGGCCACCGGTACAGACCAAGGTGGTGCATTTGGTCGGCCATTGGGCCTCAGAACAATTGGGGACCGAAGTGCGCGTGGGCAGCGTCATGATCAGCCCACGTGGGGAAATGGTTTTGGGCGATGTGTTCATTGCCGACTTGGAAGGGGACACTTTGATCGCGGCCGGTGAACTGCGTTTCAAAGCCTTGCGGATCCATCCGCGGGCACAGATCATACAGGTCGGTGGCGTCCATCTGCATACTGCACGGTTCGCCATGACCACCCCGTTGGGCAGCACAAAGAGCAACCTGACCTTGCTGATGGACAAATTCACCAGTGAAGACACCACGAGCTCAGATGCAGCATGGCAGATCAAGGTGAAGCGATTCGACATCCACGAATTCCACTACTCCTTCTACGACCGCAATTCGGAACCGATCCCCTTCGGTGTGGACTTCAAGCACATCAACATCACACACGCCACGGTGGCGGGCACAGGATTCGCCTTTGCGGGCGATTCCTTGCAAGCCCAATTGAAGGAGTTGCAGCTTACCGAACGGAGTGGGCTCGTGATCAATGAATTGAGCGGGCTAACCCATGTATCGCCGCGCGGCATCATCATTTCCGATATGGAACTGCGGACCGGTCGGTCCAATGCCAAAGGTCAATTCGCCATGATCACCAACAGCTGGGCGGACTACAATGAGTTCAACCAGAAGGTGAACATGAAATTGCAACTGGATACCGCGAACGTGGATTTCCGGGACATTTCCATGTTCGCGCCGGAACTGGAAGGGGTCCATTATCCGATAGGGATAAGTGGGCGCATGCGCGGCACGGTGGCCGAATTGAAGGGCTTCGGCTTGTACGTAACCTTCGGCAGCCATTCATGGTTCACGGGCAATGCAGAGTTCAGCGGTTTGCCGGACATCGCCAATACGTTCATGGTGCTGAACATCGACGAGCTCAGTACCGATCACCAGGACTTATCGCATATTCCGGTGCCACCGTTCACTTCGGGTGCAACCTTGGTCTTGCCGACAGAGATCGCCCAATTGGGTACGATCAATTTCGCAGGGAATTTCACCGGTTTCACGCGAGCCTTCACGGCCTATGGTCGAACTCGGACCAAGTTGGGGTCCGTAAAGACCGACATTTCGTACGAGCGAGATACGCTCAAGAACATTTTCACGCTCTCCGGCCGAGTGCTTACCGAAGGATTCGATCTGGGACCCATTGCAGGTACCAGTATCCTGGGGCCGTTGGCTTGCAACGTGCGCCTTTCCGCCACCGGTAAAACCTTCTCCGGTCTAAAGGCCGATCTGGAAGGGGAGTTCCCCATGGTTACCGTGAACGGAACCAAGATCACGAACATCATGGCGAACGGCCGGTTGGAACGGAATCTCTTCAACGGAGAACTGGACACGGACGATGAGAACATCCGAATGCACTTCGTAGGTCTGGCCGACCTTCGGAAGCGATGGCCGGTTGTGGATTTCAAAGCGAAGGTGGAACACTTGGATCTGCGCGCGTTGGGTTTTGTGAAAACACCGGGCTACAACTCGCTCAAGATGAGCGTGCAGGCCAGTGGAAGACTTTCACCCGATAGCCTTTTGGGCAGCTTGGCCATGCAGGACATTTCGTACTGCGTTGGGCCGAATGATCATGAACTCGGCGATCTGTTGTTGCGCAGCGGGCGCGCAAATGGCAAGAACACCTTGGAGATGGAAGCCACTTTTGCCACGGCACGGGTGGAAGGCACTTTCCTCCCCACCCGGTTACTGGATCTCGCAACGAACACGGTGTACAGCGTCTTTCCCGCCTTGCAGAAGAACGTCAATTATGACCAGACCGAACAATGGTTCACCTTCGAAGTTGAAACAGGTGATAGTAGAGCGATACTGGACCTGATCGCTCCGGGTACGGAGATCGCTCCGGGTAGTACGGTTTCCGGTTCGCTGGACAGCCGATCGTTCGACATCGATCTCACGGCGAATATTCCACAGGTCCGCTATGGCACCACCGTTATGGATAGTGTGGAAGTGATCATGGACAAGACCCTTGATGTACTCGCATTCGCTGTTCGAAGCACCAAGCAGACCATTGGGGACAGTACTTGGTTTTCGGGTACATCCGCAACCGGTGTTGCCTACCAGGACGAACTGGAATTGGCGTTGGGTTGGAAGAATTCGAATGCGGGCACCAATGGCCATTTGGATATCCAGGGTGAAGTACGCGGCTTGCAGAACTTTGACTTGGACCTTCTACCATCACAACTCTACTTCGGTCGCGGGAACTGGAACAGTACCCGTACCGCACATTTCACCATCGATTCCACGACGGTTGCGGTCGATTCGTTGGTACTTTGGAACGAAGATCAGCGGATCTCCCTGCACGGGGTCCTCTCCAAGGATCCACTGCAGGCCATGGATTTCGAAATGGACCGGGTGAGGTTGGAGAACTTGGCACCCTTGGTCCGCGGTCCATTGGTGGCGGGTAGTGTGCATGGTGATGGCCGCGTGTTCGATGTTTATGGTACACCCTTCCTGACCAGCTACCTCTGTGTGGATAGCGTAAAGGTTGCGGATAAGCTGATCGGCGATATTAAATTCTCTGCAGGTTGGTCCGAGAGCAGAGGGGTGGTGGAGTTGAACGGAACCGTGGAACGTGGTCCGATCAAGGCGTTGGATTTCAATGGCCGGTTGGAACCCAAGCGCGACAATCTACTCGCCATCGACATCGTGTTCGACCAATTCGACCTCACGTTCATAGAGCCTTATTTGCCCAGCGCGATCAGCGAGATCCAAGGCTTGGTCACAGGTACGGCAACGATCACCGGTACTGCTGGTCATCCTTTGGTGAATGGAACGCTGGACATGGTCGATGCCGGTCTTCGGATCAACTACCTGAACACGCTGTACCGCTTTACGCACAAGGTGAAGGTGGCACCCGACATGTTCGCCTTGGACCTGGTCACCATTCGGGATGAAGAAGGGCACACGGCACGGATCGGGGGCACCATTCTCCATAATGGGTTGAAGGATTGGAACTTCAACGTATGGGGTACCATGGACCGGTTGATGGTATTGAACACCACGGTGGCCGACAACGATAGCTACTACGGTAAAGCCTACGCGACCGGAGATGTGGAGGTAAGTGGAAGCATCGATCAGCTGGACATCGTAGTGGATGCAAGCACGGCAATGGGCACTGACATCCACTTCCCCGTAGGCGGGAGTACGGAAGTGTCGGATATCGGATTCGTTCGTTTCGTGACCAGTGACTCGACTGGATCGGAAGGCCAGTTGGTCGACTTGAGCGGGATCACCTTGGACATGAATGTTGAGGTAACTCCGGACGCACGGTTCGAGATCATCTTCGATCCCACGGTGGGGGACATCATGCGGGGCCGTGGTCAGGGGGACATGGAGATGAGCGTGAGCCAAACCGGAGATTTCCGGATGCTGGGCCAAGTGGAGGTGAGCGAAGGCGACTATCTCTTCACGCTACGCAACGTGGTGAACAAGCGGTTCGAAGTGATACCTGGCGGAACCATCGCTTGGTTCGGTGATCCCTTTGATGCGCAGTTGGACCTGCGTGCTTTGTACAAGGTGCGTGCGTCTTTGTACGACATCATGTTCGAGAAGAACGAAGCCTACAAGAAGCGCGTTCCGGTGGATGTGGTCATGCGCTTGCGCGACAAGTTGATGAACCCGGAGATCGGATTCGAAGTTCGGCTCCCAACGGTGGATGAGAGCATCCGTACGCAGGTGAACAGTGTGCTCAGCACCGAACAAGAGTTGAACCGTCAGGTCTTCGCGTTGATCGTTCTAAATCGCTTCGTCTCACCGCCCACCTATACAGGCACTGGCAGCCCGAGCGCCGGCGGGAATTTCGCAGGGACCACAACGAGTGAACTATTGAGCAACCAGGTGAGCAACTGGTTGTCGAAATTGAGCAACGATTTCGACTTGGGCGTGAACTACCGACCGGGTGACAACATTACCCAGGACGAGTTGGAAGTGGCCATGAGTACCCAGTTGTTCAACGAGCGATTGTTGTTGAGCACCAACCTGGGTGTATCGTACGGCGCACAGACCGCTTCCAACACGAACAACACCTTGATCGGGGATTTCCAGCTGGAGTACCTTCTTACACCGGAGGGTCGATTGCGTGTAAAAGCGTTCAGCATGAGCAACGATCGCAACCTCACACGTACGGACCAGATCCCCACAACACAAGGAGCAGGCGTGGTGTATCGCGAGGAATTCCGCACGCTGGGAGAACTGTGGCAGAAGCTTCGCAACAACTTCAGGCCCGACTCAAGGGACCGGCACTTCGATTGAGCCTGATCGCTCCATATCGTCTCCCAATTGGCATAATATAATTGGATCCATTGCGGCCTAAAACATAGCCCCAGCCGGGCGATATGGCAAAGCGATGGGTCTTGACCCATCGTTGATCCACCCGCACGTGATCCATGCCCTGAAGAGGGCGAAATGGTTTCCGATGGGCGTGCTATTTCGCCCCTTCAGGGCTTAAAATGGCATCTCGTTCCCTTACGATGCGTCAAGACCCATCGCTCCGCTATTGCGCGCTTACAGGGCTTTGACGCCAACTGTCTTCTCAGCCGTCCGGTCCTTGATATTTTGGGCAGCGAAAGGAGATCCCTGAAACAACCGATCAATGATCGTGATCGTCCAACTTTTCTATTTAAGGCCAAGCTGGTGGCCCATTTTGCGCTTCTTGGTCAGTAGGTACTCCCGGTTATGCGCGTTGGCGGGGATCTCGATCGGTATGTTCTCCACGATCTCCAACCCGTAGCCCACAAGACCTGTGCGTTTGCGCGGGTTGTTGGTGAGCAGTCGCATCTTGCGCACACCCAGATCGTGAAGGATCTGCGCGCCAACACCATAGTCCCGTGCATCCATGTCGAAGCCCAACATCAGGTTGGCCTCCACGGTATCCGCACCTTGTTCCTGCAGTTTATAGGCTTTGAGCTTGTTCAAGAGACCGATCCCTCGTCCTTCTTGCTGCATATAGACGATAACACCTTTGCCCTCCTTTTCGATCAGGTCCATGGCATGGTGCAACTGGGGTCCACAATCGCAACGGCAAGAGCCGAAAATGTCGCCGGTAACGCACGAAGAATGTACCCGAACAAGGACCGGTTCATCCTTGGCCCAAGTTCCCTTGATCAACGCCAAATGCTCTTCGTTCGTGGTGGTCTGCTTGTAGGCCACCAAGCGAAAATCGCCATGTACCGTGGGCAGGGCCACATCCACTTGACGTTCAACAAGGGTTTCGGTCCGCATCCGATAGGCCACCAGGTCCTCGATGCTGATCAACTTGAGCCCGAATTTCTTCGCGATAACGCGCAGCTCCGGCAACCGGGCCATGGAACCGTCCTCGTTCATGATCTCCACGATGAGACCCGCAGGTTCGAAGCCGGCAAGTTTGGCCAGATCAACAGCGGCCTCAGTATGTCCGGTGCGTCGCAGGACCCCGCCTTTCTTCGCCTTCAGGGGAAAGATGTGCCCGGGTCGGGCCAGTTCCTCGGCACGGGTCGCCGGGTCGATCAACGCCATCATGGTCTTCGATCGGTCGGCAGCACTGATCCCTGTTGTGGTGCCCCGCCCCTTTACATCCACACTTATCGTGAAAGGTGTTTCGTGCAAAGCGGTGTTGTCGCGTACCATCAGGTCAAGCCCCAATTCATCGCAGCGCTCTTCGGTCAATGGTGCGCAAATGAGCCCGCGGCCGTGGGTGGCCATGAAATTGATGGTCGCAGGATCAGAGTTTCGTGCTGCGGTCACAAAGTCGCCCTCGTTCTCGCGGTCCTCATCGTCCACAACGATAACGACTTTCCCAAGGCGGATATCGGCGATGGCCTCTTCGATCGGGTCGAAGGCCGGTTCTGTAACGGTTGACATGTGCCGCAAAGTTATGGAAGCGCGCGGTGTGCCTTATTGATCCTTCAAGCTACGCTTATGGATCACGAATGCCGGGGCGTGCCGGTGATCAACTTGTCCAAATTGTCCGCGGCGCGGTCCCAATCGAATTGTTCCAGCACGAACCGATTTCCGCTGGCTGCCAACCGGTCGCGTTCCACGGGGTTCTCCAGCAACCGGAGAATGTGTTCCGCATAGTCTTCGGGCTCGTTGCCGATGAGTATGGAATCACCATCAACCGCTCCAACGGCATTGTTGGCCAAGGAAGAGGTGATGCACGGGATCCGCATGGCCATGGCTTCGAGCAGCTTGTTCTGCAATCCCGTGCCGATCTGCATGGGAGCCACGAATATACGTGCCGAAGCATACGAGGTGCGTATGTCCTTCACCCATCCGGAAACGAATATGGACGGGTTCGTTCGTGCCAGGTCACGTACGCTGTTGCTCGGGTCCACTCCGGAGATCAATAGGGTTATGCCGGGTCGCTTTCGATGCACGAGCGGAAGTACACGGTTGGCCAGAAAGAGCACGCTGTCGATGTTCGGCGGATAGTTCATGTTCCCTGTAAAGAGCAGGTCATATTTCGCCGGAACATCTTGTGGTGAGAAGTGCAAGGTGTCAACGCCATTCGGGATAACCGCAACGGCATCGCGTTTCGGGTGGTAGATGAATTCACGGTCCTGGGAACTGATGATCACCGAATTATCGAATAGGTCGAACATGAGGTTCTCATAGTGGATCAGCCTGCGCGTTTCGGTACGGAACAAGTAGCGCAAGTAGAAAGGCGCGTTCTCCGTGCGTCGTTCCATCCCTTTGGAAAGGGTGTCCATATAGTCCAAGGTCTTCGGAAGATCGTAATGGTGGCGAACGTATTCGGTGGTGCGCACCAATTGGCACAGGACATGGTCCGGTTGCAGTCGTGCGATCGTACGGTCCATTACGCGTTGGGCAATGCCGTGGTGGAAATACGTTACTTGGAACGGTAGCCTGGAGAACAGTGCCGTGGCCAGTTTCAGCAAGATCCGCCAACGTGGTATCCGCACCACTTCGATGTGGCTACAGAACTGTTGCAGATGCTCGATATGTGCCGGTTCGGTATGGGTATCGCTCAGGCAAAATAGGGCCACCTCGTGTTTCTTCGCCAAGCGGACGATCAGGTGGTACGCACGCAGCTTATCACCTTTTTCCAACGGATAGGGCACCCTTGAAAGGAGTACGAGCAACTTCATTTCTTCCGCACCCGCTCGTAGAAGGCTACGAGGTCCTTTACCAAGTTGGAATCGGAGTACTTCGTCATGACCAACTTGCGGGCGTTCTCGCCGATCATTCGGGTGTAGTCGGGCGTTCCATCCAAAGCGATGATGTGTTCCGCAAATTCATTGGCGTTGCGGGCGATCAGAATATCCGATCCTTCCGTGTAGTCGATGCCTTCAGCACCGATGGGCGTCGCGATCACCACTTTCCCAAGGGCCATGCCCTCAATTATCTTCACGCGCATGCCACCGGCGGAGAACAAAGGCACCACCATGACCTGCTTGGACCGCATGTAGTCCAGCGCACTTTTCACGCGTCCTTTGATGGTCACACCTTTTTGTTCATGTTCCAATAGGTCGGCGGGCATCTTGTTGCCGGCCAAGTGCAGTTTCGCATTGGGTCTCTTCAATAACACCTTTGGCCACACGGTGTCCAGCAACCAGCGGATCCCTTCCTCGTTCGGGAGCCAATCCATGCTGCCCAAGTGGAAGAAGACCGGTGGGCCACTGCGGACACGGTCATCAGGTTCGTATTCGCTGGGTTCCACACCGAAAGGGATGGTAATGACAGGTGTTCGGGTGCCATGTTCCAGAAAGTGTTCGGCATCCAACGGGCTTATCGCCACTACACCATCCACACGGTCGAGCATTTCCATCTCATAGGTGTGCAATTGCTTGGCCAGGAACTTGCGATAGGGTCGTTTCAGGAAATTCCGTTCGCCACTGGCAATGCGGTCCTGGATCACATGTTCCAGATTGTGGGAACGCAAGATGATCGGTGCGTTCGTATAGCGTCTCACCGTAGGGATGTACGGTGTCATGAACAAGCTTTCCAATTGGATGATGTCGAATTTCTGTTCGGTCAAGAGCCGAATGAGCCGTATATCCATATCCGGTGAGAAGAACCGACTGATGTTGTAGTTGTCCGCGGTGATCAGGTCGGTGAACGCGTCGACCACGTTCAGGCTTGTATCCACGAAAACACTTTCAATGTTCGTCCGTTCACGATACTCCGCGGGCAACTCGTCCAATTTGAGGTCGTTCTTCGGTGTACTGATGCAAAGCACCTTCACCAGATGGCCTGCATCCACAAGACCTCGAGTGAGGTTGTGCATGGCCTTGCTGCCGCCATCGATGGGCGGGTAGGGGGGCTTATTGCAGAGTTGGAGTATGCGCATGTGGCCGCATAAAGAAGGAACGAAGACGCTGCCAGCCGCGATAATACGCATCCGCAACGAAGAGCGGGCTGTCGGTTGTTGCTTTCCAGGTCAGGATCACACCCACAGGGAGCAACACCAAGGTACTGACCCACATGCCCGGCCATGCGTTCATCTCGCCTGCGATCACGAGCCGCTCCGTGGAAAAGGAAACGATGTGGAAGACCAGAAAGAAGAGAATGGCGATCACCACCGGCAGTCCCATACCCCCTTTGCGGATAATGGCTCCCAAAGGCGCACCGATGAAGAAGAAAAGCAAACAGGCGAAGGCCAACATCGGTTTCCGATGCCATTCCACGTTGAAGTGCGCGATCTGCCCGCTTCTACTGCCACGTTCCTCCAAGGCCCTTTCAATGTAGTTGATGTTGTTCCGTACCATGTTCATGGCAGCATCATGCACATCGCGCTGGGCCGTGGGGTCCTCAACAACGTTGTCCTTTTCCGGTTGGAACATCGTGGTCGTGTCCAATTGGGTTTGTGATCTTCTGGTAATGAAGAGCGAATTCGCCAAGTGCCTTTCCTGTTCAGAATCCCGTTCCCGGAGTTCGCGTACCAAGCTATCGCGGGCAATATGTAGCTGGCCCATGGTCAGCATCTTGTAATGGTCCTTGAAGAGTTCTTTGTCCGTACGGTCCAGGCCCAAACCCGAGAGGTCCAAGCGGATCTCATCCTCAGCAAAGGTGCCCCGCATCATGGGATAACTGCTGTTATCGCCGCCGGCTGGAGAGTGCTCATCGTAGAAATGGCCGTCCTTCAGGGTGAGTATGAGATAGCGACCATCCGTACTCCGGTTCATATTGCCTGTTCTTGCACGCACCACGGTCTTATTCCCTTGGAAAGCTGCGCGGTGGTCATAGATCAGCACGTCGGTCAGGAGGCCGTTGTCCGGGTTCTTTTCCATGGCGCGGATACTGAACCCTTCAATGCCATCGTAGAAGATCCCCGGTCGCAGGTTGAGGGCCGGCTTCTTCCGTGTCACATCCCAGAGCAAGGAATGGAATTTGAGATTGGCCACGGGCAACAGGTTATTGCTGAAATAGAAAGAGCCCAACGCAAGGAACAGTACTGTGACCAGCAAGGGTGACATGATACGCAGCAACCCCAGTCCGGCAGAACGCATGGGCACCAGCTCGGAGTTTTCGCCCAAACCACCGATCGTCATGATGCTGGAGAGCAATACGGCCAACGGTAAGGCCAAGGGAACAAAACTGGCCGTAGCGTACATCATCAGTTCGACAAGGATGTACCACTCCAGTCCCTTTCCCATCAGGTCATCCACGTACTTCCAAAGGAATTGCATCACCAGAATGAACAGCACGATCACGAACGTGACGAGCAAGGGACCGATAAAGGCCCTGATGATCATACGGTGCAAGCGTTTCATCCGGGATCCTCGCGTGTCAAATAGTGTTCCGGAAAAGAGGGAGTACAGGATCGTATGCTGACCGTGCGATCAAGATAGCGAAATGGAAAGTGCCAATGCTCAGGCTCCAAGGACGCGCATCAGATCATGGATCTGGGAGCTCCAAAGGTTCCGCGTTTCCTCTACTTCATCAGGAACAGCATAGTCGATAACCTCAAGGGCCACCTCATTGGTCATCGCATCAACACGTACCCTGAATTCGAAGAAGGTATCGGATTCATCGTCCTCATTTCGGTGGAAGCGGATCATTTCACCGGCCTTCCGTCCGATCACGGTCGTCTCTTCTTGCTCACCATCCCAAATAAAGGTGTAGAGTTCATTCTTCACGTCCACATCTTGGCAATACCATTCGGCAAAACCGCTGGGGGTACTGATCAACTCATACAAGGTTGCGGGAGAGCTTTGCATGTAGAATTCCATATCCACACGGACCATTTTCCCGATCCTTTTCGGTGGCTGGTTGGTCTTTGGCTGACGTACTGGGGCATTTGACACCGTAGATGCCTCAGAAGGGGCCACTGGGTTCTTTCCCGCTGGGGCTTGGCCTTTCGGCTTGGTTACTGGTGCTACAGGCTTCGTTACCTTACCCACTTTGGCAGCCACAACTGGTTTAGCGGTTTTTGCAACCGGTATGGTCTTGGCAACGGCGGTATGCTTTTTCGTCTTTGCAGGCGGAGTGACCGCTTTTTTGGGCTTCGCGGCTGCTTTTTTCGGGACCACTTTCCTGACCGGTGGTACCGTCATTTTCTTCACAGCCTTTCCGACTGTTTTGGCTTGCTTTGGCTTTCCGGCGGCTTTTGCCAAAGCTTTGTATTTGACAGGTGACTTAGCCTTAGCGGGACCTTTGGACTTTGCCACTGGCTTGGGTTTTCCTGCCTTTTTTGCAGAAGCACCCTTCTTGGTCACGGCCTTTTTTGCGGGCACCTTCGCCGCTTTTGCGGGACCTTTCGCTTTAGGTGCTGCTTTCCCTTTTACGGACTTTGCTTTCTTGGCCATGTGACTCGGGTAGTGATAATTCGGTTTGCGCCGAAGATAGAAGATCGTTCCACCTGTGCAAGCGGGCTTTTGATCAGTTGGCATTTGGCGTTAAGTTGAAGAAGGTTGACGAGATACATGTTGAGTGGTTGAATGCGGTCCACCCGTGGCCCTCGTCAACCCTCCAGCGTCAACCTTCAACCTCTGCTATTTCCGCTGCTCATAGGGTCACTTTGATCTCTTCAACCTCTTCAACTATATTTGCGGCCCCTTAGCAGAAAACGGCTTAAGGAAATGGCGCGGTAGCTCAGCTGGTTAGAGCGCAGGATTCATAATCCTGAGGTCGAGAGTTCAAGTCTCTCTCGCGCTACTTTTGAAAGACGAAGCCCCGGATCCAGATCCGGGGCTTCGTTGTTATTGGAGATAGGAGTTTACCCCTTCAACATCTTCCCGGCATCCAGCATGTCCTTGATGCCGCCGACACTGCTGAGTATTCCGGTCGCTTCATAAGGAATGTAGACCACCTTGTTGTTCTGGCCGCTGGTCATGTCGGAAAGGGTCTCCAAATAGCGCATCGCGATCAGGTAGTTTGCGGGGTCGGCCTTGGTGCCTTTGATGGCTTCTGTTACCAATCGGATGGCTTCAGATTCACCTTGTGCACGGCGTATACGGGCTTGGGCATCGCCTTCGGCCTCCAGCACTTGAGCTTGCTTTTGACCTTCCGCTTCGTTGATCTGTTTCTGTTGCACCGCTTCTGCCTGCAGGATCACGGCGCGCTTGGTTCCTTCTGCATCGATGATCTGGGCCCGCTTGTCACGCTCGGCACGCATCTGCTTTTCCATGGCCTCGCGGATGTCACGGGGCGGGTTGATGTCCTGCAACTCCACGCGGTTCACCTTCACGCCCCACTTGTTGCTCGCCTCGTCGAGGATGTTGCGCAGCTTGGCGTTGATCGTATCACGACTGGTAAGGCATTCGTCCAAGTCCAGTTCACCGATCACGTTACGCAGGGTGGTCTGGGTCAACTTTTCGATCGCCAAGGGCAAGTTCTCGATCTCGTACATCGCCTTCACGGGATCAGTGACTTGGAAGTAGAGGAGGGCGTTGATCTCGGTACCAACGTTGTCCTTGGTGATCACGTTCTGTTTGGCGAAATCATACACGGTCTCCCGCATGTCAATGCGTTCCCGCTTCACCAACTGCACATACTTATTGCCATCCGGCATGTCGCGGCTGAAGCGATAAGTGATCTCGCGTGGCTTGTCGAAAATGGGGATCAGGATATTGAACCCCGCTGTAAGGGTCTTTTGATAGCGGCCTAGCCGTTCGATCACCATGGCTTCACTTTGTTGCACGATGCGTACACCTTTGGCAACGATGAATACCACAAGAAGGGCAATGAGAATAGGGATAACGATGGATGCGTCCATGGGTCAATGGTTGATGAGGGGTTCTACGATCAAAGTATTACTATCCAAGCGGACCACCAGTACGGTGTCGCCAATGCGGAGCGGTTTATCGGTGGTGCATTCAGCACGCCAGTCATCGCCGCCCGCGCTCACTCGACCCAAGCGAAGTCCCGGGTCAAAATCCTGCGTCACGCGGCCCTTCTGGCCCAGCAACGCGTCCATGTTAGTGCGCACGCCGGGGTCCTTCCACATCCGTTTCATTAAAAGCGGACGAATGGTGAAGAAGGCTACTAACGAAAGGAGGGAGAAGGCGATCAGCTGTGCGGCCGGTCCCAGTCCCAAAGCCGCCATTGCACTAGCGCCCACGCAACCAAATCCCAAACACACCAAAAAGAAACCGGGAATGAAGATCTCGGCGATCAAAAGGACGATCGCCAAGCCAGCCCACCAATGCCATTGAAAGAATTCCATGAGTTCGTTTGCTAGTTGGTGAAGGTAGGGAGTCCTTGAAGGGGAACAATGCTTGAAGTACGAACGGCGATTAGAAATGAAGGGCGGGGAATTAGGCCACAAGTCACGACCTTCGCCCGTTCATGAAGTTGGTGCTCATCTCCGCTGGGAACTCGATCCATACGATGCGTTGGGCAAATGCCTTCGTGTTACGCGGGTTGGACGTACATCTGATCACACAGCACAAACCTTTGGCGGGGTTTTCAAAGACCGTAGGGATACATCCGGTCCCACACCTTTTTGGATTTGGATACCTGCTCAATGGCCTGCGGGTCAAGAAGCTCATTGCTGAACTGGATCCGGATGTCGTTAATGTGCACTATGCATCGGGCTATGGCTCGTTCGTTCGCTGGTGTGCTCCTGAACCGACCGTGCTCAATGTCTGGGGAAGTGATGTGTTCGCCTTCCCTGAAAAGAGCACATTGCACAAGCGTTGGTTGCTGCGGAATATGCGATCGGCTTCACGGATCGTATCCACCAGCAAGGCCATGGCTCGTCGCGTTGCTTCCTTGATCGGACAGACTGTCCCGGTAGCAGTAGTTCCGTTCGGAGTGGATATGGATATGTTCAAGCCATTGGACCCAAAGGAAGATCCTTCAGTTGTGACCATCGGTACGGTCAAAACGTTGGAGCCACACTATGGGGTCGATCTGTTGATCTGGGCGTTCATTCGTCTTTCCGCGCTCAAGGACCTTAGACCTATTCAACTGCGGATAGTTGGTGGAGGTGGTGAACTACAGCGGCTGAGAGCGATGGTGGAACAAGCCGGACTGATGGGTCGGGTTGAATTCGTCGGTCCCGTGCCGCACGACCAGGTGCCCTCCGAACTACACAAATTGGACGTCTACGTGGCCTTGAGCCGTGAAGAAAGTTTTGGCGTGGCGGTGGTGGAGGCGCAAGCCTGTGGACTTCCTGTGGTGGTCAGCGATGTAGGCGGATTACCGGAAGTGGTCCAGGATATGTCAACGGGTTTCATTGTTCCAAGTGACGACATTAAAGCAGCAACCGTGGCCTTGGAGAAACTGGTCCGGGATCATGGGTCGCGCCGTCGAATGGGTACTTCGGCGCGTCATTTCGTTGTCCAGAACTACGAGTGGGAGACGTGTGTGGATCGAATGTTGGCCGTGTTCAACGAAGTAAGCTCGGAACAGCACCGATGATCACCCCTGAGGTTGAGACCGACCCCAAGTCCTTTCCGCGCGTTCGTGTGGTCATACCGTGTAGGAATGAAGCGAGGTTTATTGGACCATGCCTACTTTCCCTGGTCGCCGCCGATAGATCCAATATGCATTTGGAAGTGTGCGTCTGCGATGGCATGAGCGATGATGGTACTCGCGAGGAGATCAAAGGCATCGCCTCGGTACATCCTTGGATCAAATTGATGGACAACCCGGCACGCACGACACCGCAGGCCATGAACATTGGCTTGCGTCCCGAGGGATTTGATATCGGGATCATTCTAGGTGCTCACGCTGAAGTGGACAAGGAGTTCTTGAAGGAGAACATGGCCTTGTTGCGGGACCATCCCGAGGTAGGCTGCGCTGGCGGGGTTATAGAGAACGTATACGTGGATGAAGCCAGCCGCCGGATCGGCGCTGCAATGGGTCATCCGTTCGGTGTTGGCGGTGCGCATTTCCGCACCGGGCGGAAGGAAGGGGAGGTGGATACGGTGGCGTTCGGAGCATACCGTCGTGAGGTCTTCGATCAGGTCGGATTCTTCGATGAACGTCTGGTGCGTAACCAGGACGACGAGTTCAACTACCGTGTCACCCAAGCTGGATGGCGCATTCGCTTGTCTTATAAGATACGCAGTAAGTACTACGTGCGGGCCAGCTTGGGAAGGCTCTTTCGCCAATACCGGCAATACGGCTATTGGAAAGTGTACGTGAACCGCCTGCACCGTGCGATCACCACTTGGCGGCAACTGGTCCCAGCTGCATTGGTTGCTTTTCTGTCCTTAGGGCCGGCTATTTCGTGGACCGGACCGATCGCTTTTGGACTTTTCCTTGCCGGCGTTACAGGGTATGTTTTGGTGGCTTTCGTCAGCGCATTCCGGTCCGCATCCCAAGTCAAGGATATTCCCGGGATCATGGCCACGTTCTTTGTCTTGCACGTTTCTTATGGGATCGGTTATTGGCATGGCATCTTCGATCTTATTCTCTTGCGCCGTGAGCCTCTATCCAAAGCGCACGCTCTTACGCGTTGACCGTTCGTGTCACTCGGTCTTGGTGGAAAGACCGGGAGCCGTCACATTGTTACTTTTAGCCGCGAACTTGAGGAACCTGCAAGGCGTTGGAATTGCCGAGAACGGACCAGTTCCTAATGGGAAAAGGACCAAAATTGACCATTGATCCATTACGATCACAGAACAGAATGTCCAGTCATCGTGTGATCATAGGGCCGGGTTCGGTCAGCCAGAATTATTGGCGTGACTTGTGGCAATACCGGGGGCTGCTCTTGTTCCTCGCATGGCGGGATGTGATGGTGCGCTACAAGCAGACGGCCATCGGGATCCTATGGGCGGTTCTGCGTCCGGTGCTCACCATTTTGGCCATGTGGTTCATCGGCTGGCTCTTCGGCTCCACGGTGCCAGCGGGTACACCACGTTTGCTCATGGTCTGTGCGGCAACCCTCCCATGGCAGTTCTTCGCGACCTCCTTCAGCGAAACGTCGAACTCGTTGATCTCCAACTCCAACCTGCTCACCAAGGTGTATTTCCCACGCCTCATCCTTCCGTTCAGCACGGTGCTGGTCAGTGCGATCGACTTCGCGGTTGCCTTCCTGATCTTGGTGATCATGATGGTTTGGTACGCCTACTTGCCAGGTCCGGAGGTGTTCCTATTGCCGCTCTTCGTGCTGCTCACGCTCGTGGTGTCCTTCGGAGCTGGGTTGCTCATTGCCTCGCTCAACGTCAAGTACCGGGACTTCCGCTATGTGGTGCCGTTCATCGTGCAATTTGGGCTTTACGTAACGCCGGTCGCGTTCTCCAGTCAGGACATCTTCAACAACCCCGGTATTCCGGCGGTGATGAAGTACCTCTACGCCTGCAACCCCATGGTGGCTGTGATCGATGGCTTCCGCTATTGTCTTTTCGGTGCCGCTCAGACCATCCACTGGCCAGGTTTCATCACCTCCTGTTGCATCTCCTTGTTGTTGCTTTTCATCGGCATCCGTCACTTCCGAAGGACCGAACGCGGCTTCGCGGATATCATCTGAACATGAGCGGACCGATCATTCAAGTGGAAGGGCTGGGTAAGCGTTACACCCTGAAGCACCAAAAGCGGGAGAGCTACACGGCGCTGCGCGATGTGATCACCGACCGGGCACGGTCCTTGTTCAAGCCTACCGTGCAACAGGCCAGCACATCGGAATTCTGGGCCTTGAAGGACCTCTCGTTCCAGATCGGACAAGGGGACCGGGTGGGTATCATCGGCCGCAACGGTGCCGGGAAGTCCACCTTGCTGAAGATCCTCAGCCGGATCGTGGACCCCACCACCGGACGTGTAACCATCGATGGGCGCTTGGCCTCCTTGCTCGAAGTGGGCACTGGATTTCATCCTGAGCTCAGCGGCCGGGAGAACATCTACCTGAACGGCGCCATACTCGGCATGTCGAGGAGCGAGATCAGCAGCAAGTTCGATGAGATCGTGGATTTTGCCGGGGTCGATCGCTTTTTGGATACTCCGGTGAAACGATACTCATCCGGCATGTACGTGCGTCTGGCTTTCGCCGTTGCCGCGCATTTGGAACCGGAGATACTGGTGGTGGATGAAGTACTGGCCGTTGGCGATGCCGAATTCCAGCGGAAATGCTTGGGCAAGATGAAGGAAGTATCCATGGGCGGCAGGACCGTACTCTTCGTAAGCCACAACATGGCGGCCATCCAGAACCTGTGCAACACGGCGATCTACCTGAAGCACGGGCAGTTGGTAACACAAGGCCCAACAGCGGAAGTCATAAACACCTATTTGAAGGATGCCGGATCCGCATCCGAAATGGATCTTGCTTCTCGCGTGGACCGTCAAGGGAACGGAGCGATCCGCTACACACGATTCCACCTGACCGATGGGGCTGGTGGAGCGATCGCTGCTGCGCAGTCCGGATCCAAAGTGGTCTTCAACTTCGACTTCACCAGCAACGCGACCCAACTGCGTGATCTGGAAATTTCCATGGGGATCGATGACCAATATGGACAACGCATCACGCACTTGAGCAACACTGTCTCCGGACAGAGCTTCGCCAATGCAGAAGGGAAACGTTGTGTTCGGATCGAAGTTCCCAAGTGCCCGCTGCGCAATGGGAATTACACGTTTACCATCTTCGCCCGGGTGGCTGGTGATACGGCTGATTATCTCCTGAATGCAGGTAGCTTTCAAGTGGAATCCGGTGATTTCTTCGGGACCGGTCGCGCACCGGACGAGGATCAGGGCACCTTTTTTGTGGACCATTCATTCGCACTGTACTAAGTGGAAACGTTCAAGTACTTCCTTCGCCAGATAAAGTATAACCGGTACAGAGGTGCAGGGTGGATGCAGGTGCCATTCTACAACCGCTGGAAGCATGCTATACGTCCGGGAGCAACGTCCATGACCGAGCGAATGCCGTGGATCTCCTTCCCGGCGATCGATCTGCTCTCCAAGACGCTGGGACCAGCGGATCGCGTGTTCGAATATGGCGGAGGAGGAAGCACGCTTTTCTGGATCGATCGTGTTGCGGAAGTCGTGACCGTAGAGCATGACGCGGAATGGTTCAACGCGTTGAAGGACCGGATGAAGGGTGAACAGCGCGCAGACTGGACGGGACTCGAACGCAGCGCAGTTTCCGGCGATCTCGTACCAGCGCCGGATCCTTCCGATCCTGACCACTATGCTTCCAGCGATGCGAACTACGCGCACATGAATTTCAAGGCCTACGCATCGGCGATCGATGCCTACCCGGATGGACATTTCGACGTGGTGATGGTGGATGGTCGGGCGCGTACCTCGTGCCTCGTTCATGCGTTACCCAAGCTGCGGAAAGGTGGGTTGTTGATCCTGGACAATGCCGAACGCGAACACTATACTGTGAAGAATGGCGCCGTCCTGGATCGGTTGGAACCCATTCTCCAAGGCATGGCACCAGTGATCTTCAACCGTGACTTTTCAGAGACCAGGATCCTACGCAAACGATAGGATGGAGCGTGCCCCGATCGTCATATTCGCGTATAAGCGCCCGCAGGCTTTGCAACGTATGCTGGTAGGTCTTGCCGCGAACGATCTTGCCGGTGAAAGTCGTGTCATCATCTTTTGCGACGGCCCCAAGGCCAATGCCACCGATCACGACCACCGATCCATCGCTGAGGTTCGGGAACTGGCCAAGGGTGCTGCTGGTTTCGCACATGTGGATGTGATCGAAGCGTTGGCGAACAAGGGGCTTGCCGCATCGGTGATCGATGGGGTCACCCATGCCTGTGATCGTTTCGGGCGCACCATCGTGGTGGAGGATGATGCGGTGGTGTCGCCCCATTTCCTGCGGTTCATGAACGAAGCACTGGACACCTTCGCTGCGGTCGAGCGTGTGTTCTCCGTTGGTTCGTGGAACTACTTCGCACCACCCGATGATCTCCAAGGCAATTTCTTCCTGCGCTATCCGGATAGTCTGGCGTGGGCAACATGGAAGCGCAGTTGGGACCTCTTCGAGAAGGATGGGACCAAACTCCTTACCGGGTTGAAGGAACAAGGTCTTTTGGATCACCTCGATGCGGATGGCGAAGTGTCCTATTTCTCCGAGATGCTAAAAGCGCAGATCAAAGGGCACATTGACAGTTGGGCCATCCGCTGGACCGCGAATTGCATCCTACAAGGCAAAGTGAACTACTTCCCACAGGTGACCATGTCCTTGAACAAAGGCTTCGGCGCCGATGCCACGCATGAAACCACATCGGATCACAACGCGGAACTCCAACTAGCAGCGGATATGATCCCTGTGGAACCTGTGGAAGCGTTGGAAACGCCAGCGGCCATAGCAGCTTGGATCAAGTATGCGAAGTACCATTTCGAGGGTGGCCACGACACATCCATCAAAGCACTCGTCTGGCGGAAACTGCCCTTAGGCTTGCGACAATGGTACATCAGGGTCCGTAAAACGGACCAACCGGTCCCGGAGCAGTTGGCATTCGATCCGGTCTCCCGTGTCTTCGGGATCGATCGGGGCAAACCAGTGGACCGGTATTACATCGAGAACTTCCTCGGCGATTCGCGCAGCGAGATCACAGGCCACGTGATGGAGATCGAGGATCCAACCTATACGCAGCAGTTCGGCGGGCCAGGCGTCCGTTCGGAAGTGCTTCGCTTCAAAGGCAGTGCAGGTGCTGGCATTCGGCTGGGTGACCTAACGGCCCACGAAAGCTTGCCCGATGCTGAATTGGATGCGTTCATCTGCACACAGACCCTGAATTTCATCTATGACCACCAACTGGCGGTACGTGGTCTGTACAAGAGTTTGAAGCCCGGAGGCGTGGCCTTGGTATCGGTCGCAGGCCTCGTGCAGATCTCCCGTTACGATGCGGAGCGTTGGGGAGACTACTGGCGCTTCACACCAAATTCAGCTTTACGGATGTTCGAGGATGTCTTCGGAAAAGGGAACGTCGAAGTCACCTGCTTTGGTAACTCGTACGCGGCAACGTGTTTGATAAAAGGATTTGCAACCGAGGAATGTGATCGTCGATTGCTGGACAGCGTCGATGCCGACTACCCGGTCGTCATTGGTATAAAGGCACGTCGGAAATGATCAAAACATCGCTGCGACGCCTGGTTTATGGCAAGCCTTCGCCAGAGGCGCAGCTGATCGCTAGGGCGAATGGCTTTCCACGTTACACCCCGACAACGATCCAGTATGCGGGTTTCACGATCAAGGTCACCGACATGCTTTCTGTGGCGTGGCAGATCCAGGAATTCTTCGGTGAGGAGCGGATGAAGTTCAGTGCAGATGGGCCGAGTCCCGTGATCGTTGACTGCGGTGCCAACGTGGGTGTGTCGATCCTCTACTACAAGTCCCGTTTCCCTGCATCGAAGGTGATCTGCTTTGAACCCGACGCCGCGGTGCGAGCGTGCTTGGAAACGAACATGGAAGCCAATGGCATCACCGATGTGAACTGCCGTCCCGAAGTTGTTTGGGTGGATGATCGCGGTGTTTTATTCGGAAGCGAGGGTGCCGACGGTGGTTCCGTCCTAAGAACCGCCGGTGCTGCGGTACTTCCATCCGTACGGTTGAAAGATGTGCTGCGCGAAGTGGGATCGATCGACCTGCTGAAGGTGGACATCGAAGGAGCCGAGTCCGAAGTGTTGTTGGATTGCGGTGATGAACTGAAGCGTGTAAAGTACCTCTATGTCGAGTATCATTCTTTTCCGGATCGTCCGCAGACCTTGGGTGCCTTATTGGAGTTGTTGACCACGAATGGTTTTCGGTACTACATCCATCGCATCGGCGTCCACCACAAACATCCATTCGCAGGCCTGGAGGCAGCGGACATGGACCTTCAACTCGATATCCATGCCATCCGCGGCTAGGTTGAGGTCCGCGCTGCGTCCGTTGGTACATCGCCTGCGCGCCAAGAAGGATCGGATCCTACATGGCGGTTGTGCCGTGCTCCTCTATCACCGCGTGGCCGATCTGATCACCGATCCGCAGCAACTTGCAGTAAGCCCGTCCAACTTCGATGCGCACCTGGATTTGTTGAAGCGCAAGTACAAGGTGCTTCGCGTTGCGGAATTCGACGATCACTTGCTGAATGGGAAACGTTTTCCAAAGAATTCGGTACTCCTGACCTTTGATGACGGTTATGAGGACAACCACACGATCGCGAGACCGCTCTTGGAGAAACACGGCGTTGAGGCACTCTTCTACATCGCAAATGGCTACATCGGGAGTGGGCGCGAATTCTGGTGGGATGAATTGGAACGGATCTTCTGCTTGAACCCGACGCTTCCGGATACGTTCGCATTCAAGAAGGAGGACTTCCACCTGTCCTGGTCCACTTTGCAGGAACGAAGTGCAGTGTACGATAGGCTTCTTACCGAATTGCGAAAGCTGTCATCCACGGAGCGCGATGTGATCCTGGCCGAGCTTCGGGTCGCGCTTCACAGTACGGAAGCGCGTGCGACGCATTTGCCCATGACGCAGGCGCAGTTGAAGAAATTCGCGCGGTCACGTTCCGTGGTCATCGGTGCACACAGCATTGGCCATTGTTCGTTGGGCTATCGTACAAAAAGTGAACAGCAAGCCGAGATCGCGGGCTCCCAACACGCACTTTCAACGATGCTGGGTCAGGAGATCCCATACTTCTCCTATCCGTTCGGTACCGGTGCGGATTTCAATGCCGCGAGCATCGAACTAGCGAGGTCCAACGGATACTTGCACACCGCGGCCAACTATCCGGGACTTGCGCATAAGGGCTCAGTGCGCCATGCATTCCCGCGTTTTCTTGTGCGTGACTGGCACACGGACGAATTCGATCGGGAGGTCCACAGCTTTCTGAACCCATGAAGGTCGTACACCTCAACACAAGCGACTTCGGGGGAGCGGCCATCGCTGCCATCCAATTGCACGAAGCACTGCTGGAGCAAGGGGTGGAGTCCGATCTGCTCACCTTGAACAAGACCCGCAACGACATTCCTCGGCACCATCGCGTAGCACCTTTCGATCTCGGTGGTTCGCCAACGATCGACATGCTGCGGTACAAAGCGCGGCGAGCGATGGAAGTGCTGGGCGTATTGGAGGATAGGCACAACGCACCGGACAACAAGGCTTTACTTGATCGACCTCCGGGACATGAGATCTTCACGGTGCCATATTCGTACTTCCAGATCCTTGACCATCCGTTGGTACAAGCCGCCGATGTCATCCACCTGCATTGGGTGAGCTATGGCATGGTCGACCAGCGCGCGTTCTTCCTCGCGTGTACCAAGCGTGTTGTGTGGACCATGCACGATATGAACCCCTTCACTGGCGGCTGCCATCACGCGGACGCTTGCGACGGTTTCATCGATCTATGTTACAACTGCCCGCAGCTGAAGGATCCCGGACATGCACACACGTATTGGCGTTACAAGGACGACGGGATCCAGGATAGCACCGATCTTCAACTGCAACTGGTCGCTCCGTCACAATGGCTCGCTGATCGAGCCATGTCCAGTTCCATCATGCGTGGAATTCCATGTTCTGTGATCCCCAATGGCTTCGACACGGATCGGATGCGGTATCGGGAAGCGGCTCTTGAACAGCTCGATCTGCCGACGGACAGACGCATTGTTCTGTTCAATGCCCTGAACACCGGCGATCCGCGAAAGGGGATGCAACTGTTGATCCCTGCGTTGGAGATGCTCCGAGACCCGAAGGTCATGCTGGTGGCGATCGGCGGTGGAGCTAACGTCAGTGCGCCAGGGGTCGAGGTACACCATGTCGGATTCATCGGATCAAGGGATCGCTTGGCCTTGTACTATTCTGCAGCAGACGTTTTCGTTCTGCCTTCGTTGGCGGAGAACCTGCCCAATACCATCACGGAATCGTTGTTGTGCGGCACACCCGTGGTCGCGTTCGGTGTTGGTGGTATTCCCGAGCAAGTGGGGCCTTCCGATGGAATACTGGTGGAGGAGATGACCAGTGAAGCACTGAATGCAGGGATCGCAAGCGCCTTGCAAATGGACTGGGACGCAGTGCGGATCTCCGAACGAGCCACACAGCGCTACGATCGCCGAACGATCGCTAAGGCATACCAACGCATCTATTCGAGCTGAAGGATGCATCAACTTTCCATTATCACCATCTGCTACAACGACCGCGAAGGCCTGGAGCGCACCTTGTCGAGTCTGCGCAAGCAGACCACACAGGCGTTCGATCACATCATCGTGGACGGTGGAAGTACCGATGGAAGTGTGGAGCTGATCAGAGGGTCGGAGCAGTTCATCACGAAGTGGGTGAGCGAGGCGGATAAGGGGATCTATGATGCGCAGAACAAAGGGTGGCGCATGGCCGGAACGCCTTTCGTACAATTCTTGAACGCGGGTGATGAGTTGGCGAGCGAGAACGTGCTTGCGAGGATAATTCCGGTGCTCACCTCCGATTTCGATATCGTGTTTGGCGATTCCGGTCTAGCCGACCAACGCGGTCTTCATGGACGGAAGCAACATCCGGCAAGGATCACATCGCCGTGGTTGATGAAGGAAGTGGTCAGCCACTCGGCGCAATTCATCCGGAAAGAACTGCTGGAACACTTCCACGGGTATAACACACGTTACATGATCGCCGCGGACTATGCCTTCTTTGCTCAAGCCTTTTGGAATGGACAGTTGCGGTTACGTAAATTGGACATCCTTGTCAGCGTGTTCGATACGCGTGGGATCAGTTCTTCGCCGTTGCAAAAGGAAAAAGTGTCCGAGGAGCGGAAGGAGATCCAACGGCGGTATGCCCCGCGCTTCTGGTACATGATCTATCAGGGTTACGCCACATTCAACCGAATGATCGGTCGCTGAGATCATGGACGTATCCATCATCATACCTACCTACAACTACGGCGAGTTCATCGCAGATGCGTTGCGATCAGTAGAGAGGCAGACCTATGTCGACTGGGAGTGCTTGATCATCGATGACGCATCAACGGATGCCACCACAAGCATCGTTTCCGAGTTCGTCCATCGCGATCCACGGTTCCGTTACATCCGGCTGGAAAAGAATGGAGGCGTTTCCGAGGCTCGCGATCGCGGTTTCGCTGAAGCGCATGGCGAATTCATCCAGATGATCGACGCGGATGATGTGATCGGACCTCAGAAATTGGAGGTGCAACTCGCATTCCTCCGGTCGGATCCGAAGGTGGATCTGGTCTACTCGGATTTCGTTGCGTTCGATGGGAAGCCGGATCTGGATGCATCCGGTGCCTATCGCATGGATGAACGCCTTAGTGGCGCTGGCGATGCGATCGTTGCCCGCTTGCTTCGGGGGAATGTCTTCCGGTTGAATACGGTGCTCTTCCGCTCTTCCGTGTTGAAGAAAGTCGGTGGATTCGTCACCGGTTTCCGCTATGCCGAAGATTGGGAGTTCTGGTTGCGGGTAGCGAGCAAAGGGTATTTCTTTCACTTCTTGGATGATCCTGCCGCCAAGTCCGGAGTCCGCCATAATCCGCGCAGTCTAAGTTCTGACCGGGAAAGCATGAGCGACCACTACCTGCCCGTGTTGCAGCACGTGTGGTGCCATGCCGATCTTTCGCTGGAACATCGTCTGCGCATCTTGTTCCGTTACGCCATGTACATGCTTGATCGCATTGTTTTGAGGAAAGGAAGGGTCATCATATTGCCTAAAGGACGTTGGCCGTTCATGCTCTTCGTGATCACAACGACGGGGCTTCTTCTTCCGGTCTATCCGTTCTACAAGCTCCAACAGCTAGTTCGTTGATCTGCTTGTTCCGTAGGTTAGACCCATGTCATTGAAGGCCTCCATCATCATCGTCACCTACGGGGCACGATCCGTAGTGCGCGATTGCTTGGAATCGGTGCAACTCGAAAACGACGGATCGTTGGAGGTGATCGTGATCGACAACGCGTCTCCTGATGGCACGGCAGAGATGATCACCAAAGAGTTTCCGACGATACATTTGGTTGCGAACAGCACGAACGTGGGCTTCTCGCCTGCGAACAACCAAGGGATGGCCTTGGCCACAGCGCCGATGATCATGCTACTGAATCCGGATACGGTGGTGCGCCCCGGTGGCATTTCCCAATGGATCGAAGCGCATCGATCATCTGGAGCCACCATTTCCGGGCCGCGCTTGTTGAATGTGGATGGGTCATTGCAACCTTCTGCCTGGAAGGTGCCCGGACTGTGGAATTCACTGCTGGAACTCTTCTCTCTGCACCGGATCAGCGGGGTCGGCCGATACGCGTTGCAGCGCTTCGCCACCGATTTCGAACCGGGATTCGTGTCAGGTGCTGCCATGCTTTTCCACCGGAAGGTCTTCGAGGGATCGGGTGGCTTGGACCCGGAAATGTTCTGGATGGAGGATGTGGATCTTTGCGTGCGTGTGCGCGGATCGGGTGGACGCGTACAATTCCTTCACGGACCGGAGATCGTTCATTTGGGCGGTGAAAGCTCGAAGAAGAACATGGACCGTGTGATCAGCAACCAACTCATCAGCCGCATCAAATTCGCACGGAAGCACAGCGGTGTCCTCAGTATAGGTGGGCTTATCGTGGTGATCTACGTGCACGTGATCACGCGAACATTGGCCTTTGGTCTGGTCGGGATGTTTCGCAATGAGCCTAGGTCACAAGCCTATCGTTTTACATTCAACAAGCTTGGTCGCTACCTTTTCAAGAACGATCGTTCCATTTGAAATGATGAAGAGCAGCACGTTGCGCTTCGATCTTCAGACAGTTGCTGAGGCTTCGTGGCTGCTCCTTTGTGTGTTGTTACCCATCAGTGGCGGACTGGTCCCGGTGCCCTTGGCGATCGCGATCATCCTATGTGCCGTTATTGGTATCCGCCGTATCGGCGAATTCTCTTGGCGGCGTCTTTGGCCTCTCTACGCATACTATGCGCTGCATGTGATCGGCTTGGCGTGGAGCACCGATATCGACTTCGGTCTATTCGACGTGCAGATCAAAGCAGGGCTGGTCCTGCTGCCTTTCGCTGGTTGGGCGGTCGGTGAGGCGCGAACGGATATACTGCGGCGTACCATGATCGCATTCACGAGTGGAATGGTGGTCTCCATTGCGTTGGGCGTGATCAAGGCCATGGCGTGTTACGCGGCGGATGGCCAGATGAATTGTTTCAGCCAAAGCACCTTGTCGTATCAGTTGCATCCGAGCTATGCGGCATGGTATGGCTGCTGGGTGGTGGGCTATTGGGGCTATGTGCTCATCCGCGGCGATTTGGAACAACGTTGGTTGCGTCGGATCTTGTTGTTCGTGCTACCTGTTATCGTTCTCTTCACGACCATGCTGGCGAGCAAGAGCGGCATGATCGGGCTGGGCCTCCTGCTGGTCGTACTTATTTGGACAACGTTCGTTCGCTTGCGCGGATCGGTTCGCCGTCTTGTTCTGGCATTTACAGGACTACTGGTCCTCGCAGCACTATGGACACAAGGTCCCTTGATGCGTGCGCGAGTGGAGGTGGCGTTCGAGGCATTCCAAAAGGGGCTTGATGGCGATGATGGCATCTTGTTTTCGGATGAAGGAAGCGCCATGCGGATGGTTGCGTGGTCGTGCAGCGTCGACCGGATGATGCTGGAACCGTTCGGCTCGGGGACTGGCGATATCAAACACGCGTTGATGCAATGCTATACGGACAAAGGCGCGGTGGAAGCCGCAAAACGGAACTTGAACAGTCACAGCCAATTCCTTCAAAGTGGCGTGGCTCTTGGTTGGTTGGGCATGATCCTACTTGTCCTGTTGGTAGCGGTCGCTCTCGCACTGGCGGTGAACAGCAGATCTGTCCCATTGGCTGTATTCGTGCTGCTTTTCGTGGTAAATGCCTTGGTGGAATCGGTTCTGGAGGTCCAAGCGGGGGTCGTTTTCTTCGCACTGTTCATTGGGTTGCTGATATCTGAACGAACTTCGCAGACCGAAGACCATTCCAAGGAAGGAAGAGTATGATCCCATTCTCACCACCACGCGTCGACGAACGCACGATCAAAGCTGTAGAGGAGGCACTCCGTAGCGGTTGGATCACTACCGGCCCGCGTACGAAAGAGTTTGAGCGTCTGTTGGCGCAATAC
>Ga0209063_1000460_pt1 | contig 28198 bp, 19 predicted proteins | sample KloWWTmeKNB19Kit_FD_187177 | JGI IMG/M metagenome (GOLD analysis project Ga0209063, IMG submission 187177) | Active sludge microbial communities from Klosterneuburg, Austria, studying microevolution and ecology of nitrifiers - Klosterneuburg... | ecosystem: Engineered > WWTP > Aerobic digester >... | reverse complement strand
TGATGTCAATCTTGATAAAACTTTTGATAAGCAGTATTCGGAATTGTATAAAGACACAACAGGACACTCCGGTCTTGCCCGTTTAAGCCCTTATGCATTAGGAAGCTTCAATGTTAGTTACATCGCATTCCAGACCTTGTTCCAAAAGTTTAATCCCAATGAAGTGTCGGCTACTTTCAAACAGTTTGAAGCAAACAGGCTAGTCCTTTCACAAAGATTAAAATTGTTGAATCCTTATGCAGCAGGCAATGGTACAAATCCGGATGGTTATGTAGCAGGTTATGGACGCTATGCACAGGATGTTGTAATACCCGCATTTATTGCTGCTTATACTAAAAAGGATCCCACATCTATAAAACTGGCAAAAAATAATAATCCGAATATACGCTCCAATCCATTCTCTGGAATAATGCCAAAACCCAACTGGACAATAAACTATACTGGTCTTACCAGAATTCCGGGTATGGATAAAATTTTTACCAATTTTACCTTGCGTCACGGTTATCACAGCACATTTAGCATGAACAGCTTTAATACTGCGTTATTATTTACTGACAAGTTTCATATTGGCTATCCGGAATTCAGAGATACGATTACAGGAAACTATATTCCATATTTCTTAGTTCCGAATATTACCATTCAGGAAGCATTTGATCCATTGTTTGCAATTGATATGACATTTACAAATCAATTAAGCACCCGTTTTGAATATAAGAAGAGCCGCACCTTAAGTCTTAGTCTGATAGATTATCAATTGGCAGAAAACCGTTCAACCGAAATAACATTTGGATTGGACTGGAGACAAAAAGGAGTACCACTCATTAAGAAGCTACCATTTATGAAAGGGAAGCTGGATAATGATGTTACTTTCCGTATTGACTTTAGCATGAGGGATGATGCAACAGCCAACAGTAAACTGGATCAGGGTACTGCATTTGGCACTGCCGGACAAAAAGTAATTCGCATTGCGCCCTCTATAGATTATATTGTAAATAACAGAGTAAGTATTAAATTGTTCTTTGAACAAAATAAGAACAAGCCTAAGATTAGTAATTCCTTCCCCATCACCAATACAAGGGCAGGAGTGCAGGTAAGAATATCGCTGGCACAATAATAAGTATCTGAAATATCTTTAATCGCTTTGTCGTTTCAAAATGGCAAAGCGATTTCTTTTGAAATGTATTTGTACAATGTTTTTAGGAATACACCCACATTGAAACAGATAAAACACTGCTTTTACAATTTAAAGATAGAGATGAAAAATGCTGAAATTTTTGAAAGCCCATCGGAGCGAAATTTTGTACGAATGTATATTTGGCTTTATGAAATGATTGCACCTGACCGCCAATAATAGCAATCAAAAATCCGCATTCAAATTTTGAACACCAGTAAAAAGTATTAGAAAAAATTAATGAGGAGCAACTATACCAGTATCTGATGCGGTTCTTTTAAACAACATAACATATCCGCATAAATCTCTTTTCTTCTTCTTGTTAACCTGTACAGGCTTCATCATATGAAACTCTGAAAACTTAGGGATATACATATATGAAATTACATTGCCATCAATATCTCCCCATTTTTTCTGCCGAAAAATAACCATGTGTTCCTGCCAATCATACATTCTTACTTCGTACAATTTGGAAGAGATATCGCCAATAAAAACAAATTGATACCAGCTGCCTTCGGTAAGTGGTACGATAACCGGCATTTCAAATTCACTTTCCATACTTATGGAGGCTTCTTTTAGCAGACTAAAACCCTGACCGCCGTATTCTTTTTTTAAGCTGTCCACTTGCTTACTTATCATTTCATTATTACAGGATTGCAAACGAATTACATCTTGTGCAAGCAATGAATAGCAGCAGGTAATCATAACAAAAACAAATGCAAAAAGGGATTTTTTCATAACGGTCTTTTCAGGGATGGTGCTTGGGTATAAATTTATATTGTGGTTTTTCAAACTAAGAATTAATACATGAGATTTTTTCAATTATAGGATAATTGCTGAGGGAAATTACGGCAATATTCAGGCCAGTGTACGATTGTACTATTTTTTTGTTTCAGTATTAATTAAGCCACTTTATCAAAGTTGATTGAGATCAATAGTAGGTTTTCAGGAATGTCTGTTAAAAAATACGGCATTAGCTTGTTGTAAACAGGTAATGGTAAGATCGTTGATACAAACATGAGGGGGCAGAGTCGTACAATAGAAAACAACTGTTGCTACATCCATTGCGCTAAGCGGTTTTAAACCATCATAAATTTTTTTGGCAGTTTCATCATCTCCTTTAAATCGTACTATAGAAAATTCCGTTTCGGCTGCGCCCGGATTGATAGAAGTGACTTTAATGCCATGCCGCAAAAGATCAATACGCATACCCTGACTAATAGCATCTACAGCATATTTGGTTGCGCAATAAACATTTCCTTTTTCATATAATTGTTTTCCTGCTACGGAACCCATATTGATTATATGTCCTTTTTTTCTCTCTGTCATTAATGCCGCCACTGCTTTACCCACATACAGAAAACCTTTTATATTCGTATCAATCATGGTGTTCCAGTCCTGAGTATTGGCTTCTTCAAAAAAATCACGACCTAGTGCAAGACCGGCATTATTTACAAGCACATCAATATTTTTCCATTCGGTGGGGATAGCATTAATCGCTGCATACACAGCATTCTCCTGCTGCACATCGAAAGGCAATTGTAAAACAGCTACATTAAATTTTTTTTCCAATTTATTGGCTAGAGCTATTAATCTATCAACTCGTCTACCATTAATGATGAGGTCATAGCCATTTTCGGCAAACAGATGAGCACAAGCTTCGCCAAATCCAGCAGTAGCGCCGGTAATGAATACAATTTTTTTCAAGTGATTGGTTGATTTTTCTTTAGCTGACTAGTTGATTGGATAATAATTTAAATTCCTAATACTCTTCACCTTCTCACTTTTACCATTTATCTTATTAAAGTAACCGTTCCTTTCAGAAATATTTTTTGTCCATTATAATCTTCAGCACTCACCATCCAAACAAACACACCTGTATTTTGCAATCTGCCACCAATAGTGCCATCCCATCCTTTTTTATTTTGGGTTGTAGTAAACACCCTTTCGCCCCAGCGGTTATAAATGCTGAAAAAATTAAGCTTGCGAATGCCTACAATAAACGGTGCTACTACATCATTCAATCCATCATTGTTGGGTGTAAAGGCAGTAGGTACAAAAACCGTGGGCAATACTTTATATATCACCACTTTTACAAATGCAGAATCGGCACAACCAATATCATCAGTAACTATTACTTTATACTTAACACTATCAATACTATTGTTGTAAGTGCCCACCGGATTAGCAATATTCGTATTGTTCAGTCCTATAGCCGGGCTCCAAATATATGATGTGCCTCCTGTGGCCAGCAATTGTAATGGCTGACCCACAACTGCTACCGTATCATTACCAGCAAAAGCAATTACTTTAGGATTTACTGTTACTACAATTGTATCTCTTCCCGGTTTTGGACATCCTTTAGTATCATAGGAACTTAAAACATAAGTAATAGTTCGTGGAGGTGTTGCAATAGGATTTAAAATCGTTGGATTATCCAAATAACTTGTAGGCGTCCATGTAAAAGTAGAACCATCATGCAATCCATTAAGCTGTGTTGCAGTGTTATAGCAAATCACTTGATTGGGACCGGCATTAGATTGCGGATATGGAACTGCGGCAACAATAACATTATCGGTTGTAAAACAAGTGCCAATATTGCCTCGTACGGTATAAGTTGTAATTGCTGAAACCGGCGTTGCAATAGGATTTGCAATATTGGGATCGCTAAGTGTAGCTGAAGGTGTCCATTGGTAACTTAGTGCATTACCGGTTGCGGATAATTGTACCGGATCTGTTAAACAGATGGCAGTATCTGCCCGGGCATTTAGCGTAACGCCACTTACAACTCGCACATGTACCGAGTCGTTGTTTTCGCATCCATTGTCGGTAAGTTTTACATAATACCATGTATCTGTTGTAGGATTAACCGAAGGCGTAGCGGTATTGGCGCCAACGATGTTTACCAATGGTGTCCAGCTAAAAGTACCCGTACCCGTTGCATTTAATTGCACAGCATCAGGAATACAAATTAAGGTGTCATTAAAAGCAACAGCAATAGCAGGTTTGTCTAAAATATCTACTGTTTGCACAAGCGTGTCAACACAGCCTTTGCTGTTACCTACAATAAGGGTTACTGTTTTTGTGCCAGGAGATGGATATGTCCATTGAGGGTTAAAAATATGAGAAGTATCTGCTAGCGTAGCAAGGTCGCCAAAGTTCCAGCTCCAGATTGATACAGTGCCATAAGTAGTTTTAGTAGTATCAGTAAATTGATAGGGAGTTGTAAAACAACTTCCATTATAAACAAAACCCGGGAAGAAACCTGGATATACTTTCAACTTTAGTGTTGTACTATCTGAACACATGCCACCGGAAAGCGAAACTTTTAGTTTGATGGTATAGGTTCCTGTATCAGCATAGGTGTGAGTAGGTGAAGCAAGAGTAGAAGTGTTTAAAGCCCCACTTGTAGGATCTCCAAATTCCCATACATACTCTACACCAGGTGGGTTACCGGCTGCATCATTTTGAAAACTTACAACAGCAGGTATAAGCCCTTCACAAAAAGTGGGCCTTGGGTTTAATAAAGCAGTTAATGGATTACAGTCACCAACACGTATATGCAATTCTTTTCTGGTAGTTCCTATCAAAACACCATTTCTATATTCGTTTACACATACACATACTACATATTCACCGGTAGCTGCAGGTGCTACTCCGCTTATAAGGCCTGTGAGTGGATTAATGGTAACGCCTATTCCCATTGGACTAAAACCTGTAAAAGGTGATTGGTAAGGAACACTGCTATAGGGAGGATTAGAAGCAGTAGCTGGTGAAGGATCTCCCTGCGAAGCGCCTTGATATGCACTGCAAAATGTATAAGCGAGAGAGTCAACATCTTTGTCTGTTGCTTTAAAAGAATATTGGAAATAACTGCCCGCACACACAACAGCCGTATCATTTATGGCAAAAGCAGGACTGCTGTTGGTTTCAAATCCTGATGCAGTGCCGGGTATGGTAATTGCGAATGTATTTCCAACAGCGCCGCTTGATACTATGTTGTTTATTCCTGCAATTCTGCAACAGCGTTGATAAGATACAATATATCCCGATGGTGTAGCTGGCAGTTCTATTGATGCTAAATCATAAATTACAACTGTATAGTAACAACCTGTTTGATCGCCTGTGATACAAATTTCATCCTGTGTTTTTGCTAAATTATATTGTTGAGTAATACTTACACTTGCATTTTGAATAAATGCATTATTTCCTGCATCGAAGATGCTGAAATTAATAGGATTTGAAAGCTGGCCGGGATTTGGATCACAAATCATATAAACGGTAAGTGTAATCCTGTATCTCAAATTTGTTCCGGTACCGGGACCCAGATATTCATAATTAAAAAAGCCACCTTTTATATGCGCACCAAATGAGTTGCTTGTTGACAGAATAAAAAGAGATATAATGAAAATAATTTTCTTCATGACCGGGTAACGTAATAATTATTATTGATTTTCGATTTTATATGGCACTGGTTTCCCACAAAAATCTATCCAAAATTACCACACATTTTTCCTTCTCTTCTATCATCCCCAAATGACTTGTATTTTGGAGGATGTGAATGTACGATTTTTGAGGCAGATGACATTGTTGCAACATATCATTTAATGGTGCGGCACTATCGTATTTTCCCATGATAAAAAGTACAGGAAAATCAGCTGCTTTCAACACACTCGTTCTGTCGGGCCGGTTCATCATTGCTTTATAATAGGAAACGAGATTTTCGCTCTTAAAGTTGTGTTGTTGTCCAATAAATTTTTCTACAACTTCGGGTGCATGGTCTTTAATATGTTGAGAAAATAAATTGGGTGTTGTGGCCTTTATAAACTCAAATGCACCATGCTGCCTGATGAATTCAATTCCTTTTTGACGAACGGCTTTTTTCTCATCACTATCGGCAAATGCAGTAGAATGAAACAGCCCAAATGCTTGAATGCGATGGATATATTTTTCAGCATAAGCCAGGCTGATGTATCCGCCCATACTGTGTCCAATAACAACTGCCTTATTGATGTTTTCGTTTTGAATGATAGCTTCCAGTATCTCAGCCAACCCTTCCATCGTCATGTCTTCAATGGCATCCGACTTGCCAGAACCGGGCAAATCGGGAGCTATAAATTGAAACTTATCAGATAAAGCTGCAACCATTTCATCCCACAACAAGCCATCTTCTCCAAATCCATGTACTAGTAATACAGCAGTTCCACTTCCAATAACGCGGTAATGAATTTTATTTTGATAGTAAAAAATTTGTTTCTCCATTTCTTGTTTTATTGGCGCTGCAATTACGATTTGCGGGTCTCAAACGTACATGAAATTTTTCATTCATAATATATACAAAGGATGAATGAAAAATTTTATGTGAGTTACTCTTGGCCAAAAAACAATAAAAAATATTAAAGAGAAATTATTTAGAAAATCTTTTTTTGAACTTTAAGCCAATCGTCCATCCAATCAGTAGTCCACTCAATATCAGCATCAGTTTGTAAAGCCAATCTCCATAACGAGCATAAAAAGTTGCTTGTGCAGCAGTAACAGGAACTGATAATTTGATTCCAGCCTGTGTATTATATGCCTGCGGGTCAATTATATTTCCATTGGGATCAATAAAACAACTGATGCCTGTATTGGCACTGCGAGCTACCCAGGTACGAGTTTCAATGGCTCTTAGTCTTGCATAATTCATGTGTTGCTTATGTCCGGGTGTGTTTTTCCACCAGCCATCATTTGTAATTACACAAATGAGATTGGCACCCTGTTTTACATACCTGCTCATAAAAGCGCCGTAAATACTTTCATAACAAATGGCAGGTGCTATTTTATATCCGTTTTTTTCATTGAGCACTGTGCGGATATCCTGCTTGGCATATCCTGCTGTAGTGCCACCAAATTTTTCAAACCAGCTGCTCAGAAATTTTAGAAACCAGGGAAGTGTTTCCACACCGGGCACCAGCATCGATTTATGATAAAAAGCATAAGCACCACTGCTATCGGCAAGCATCGATCCGTTGTACGACTCCACATATTTTCCAAACATAGCTTCTCCATATTTGGTTTTTTCATCAAATACACGAAAACTTTCTATTCCGGAAAAAACTGAAAGTTGTGGATGTTGTTTTAAGAAATTCCAAAGCGGCAAGAGAAACATATTGTCTCTCACTGTTTCTTCCTGTATCCGGGAAGGAGAGTACAACGCCGTCTCCGGCCACACTACCAGCGCAGTATTATTGTCAATCACTTTTTCACTCGTGTTGATTAATCTTTGCAATTGCCATTCTAAGGAGCCTGCCTGCTCCGAAACTTTTGCATAAGGGTCAATATTGGGTTGCACGACAACAATGTTTTTTGCATTTTCATTTTGCCAATTTCCTTTAAAATAAAATAAACGGGATAGCAATACCGGAAATATCAATACCAGTAACCATAAAGACAAACGAAGAAAATATTTTTTGGTACGTCCGTTTTCTTTAAACTCTTTTAATACTGCAAACACCAAAACATTGCTACACAAAATCCAAAAACTGCCTCCGGCCACACCTGTAAACTCATACCACTGAATCCAGGAAGTATGTGTGGCAAATACATTACCCAGTGTAAGCCATGGCCAGCTTAATCCCCAATCCTGTAAATGAATAAATTCAAAACACATCCAAAATGTAATGAGTGAAATATATCCCCAGATTTCTCCTTTCCACTTCTTTACAATTTTATAACCCAACCAGGGAAAACACATGATGAAACTGTTGGCAAAAAATGCAGCCACGGCACCCTGCGCCGAAGCATTCCATATCCACCAGGTAGTGGCAACATTCCAAATGAACATGCAGATATAAACAAGTCCAAAAAATTTTTTTCTGCTTTCTATTTTTGTTTCAAGCCAAAGCAAAGGAACAAAAGCTATGAAAATAAAAAACGTAAGCGGAGAAACGGGCCATGCAGCAAACAGCAACAAACCTGATAAGAAAGGAATAAAAAGATTTGAATTTTTTTTCAACAGATTGTTTTGGTAAAAATAATTAACACCGGCGATGCTTTGTATAAAATTTTCCATAAAAAAACAGCTAGGTAAATTTTTGTGGAATTTGTTTGGTTTTACTATCTGATTAGTAAATAAATTACCATGCTTACCAACAACATTTTAACATCAGATTTGATAGACATCATTTTTGATGGTCGAAACAAAGATTACGGAGCTTATGAATTACGCAAAACTTATTCAAGCCGTATAGGCAAAGCCCTGATGGTTACAGGCATTTTGGTTTCACTTACCATTGGTGGTGTTGTGCTTGCTAGTTCTCAAAAAAAATCAGAAAGCAGACTAAGGGTGGGAACTGTAGTTACTATCGCTGATTTACCTAAAAAAATGCCAGAAAAAATTATTGAACCTGAAAAACCTAAAGAACAACCAAAGCAACAGGTAAAAGAAATTGCATTTACTGAACCAAAGCTGGTGGATAAAGATAAAATTGAAAATCCACCTCCTACTATTGATGATGCACAAACAGCAAAAATCAGCGATAAGAATATTGATGGCGTTGTAGCAACTGATGTACCTGATGCAGGTCCACAAAACCCATCAAACGGAACCGGAATTATTGATGAAAAACCAAAGAAGGAGCCTGAAATATTTGAACCAATTGAAATAGCTGCCAGTTTCACTGGTAATTGGGTAAAATTTTTGGAACAAAACCTAATTGCAGAAACACCTGTGAGCAATGGCGCACCTGCGGGTCGCTATAGTGTCATCATCAAATTTACCATTGATGAAAATGGAAATATCATTGCTGCCGATGCGTTGACGCATCATGGATATGGAATGGAGCAGGAAGCCATACGTGTCATTAAAAAAGCAAATTCCAAATGGCAGGCACCTGTTCAAAACGGGTATAAACAAAAAGCAATTATGAAACAGGTTATCACATTTGTTGTGCAGGATGAAGAATAGTTTTTGCGTTTTGTATTTGAAACAAAAATGGGCTATTGAAAACGATAGCCCATTTATTATTAGTAAAATGTCTTATTTATTTTCTTGAATAATTCGGTGCTTCTTTGGTAATCTCAATATCATGTGCATGGCTTTCACGCATACCCGCATTGGTAATTTTTACAAAACTTGCTTTTTGCAGTTCCTGAATATTGGCAGCGCCACAGTATCCCATTCCTGCACGCAGCCCACCGGTAAACTGATATACTACTTCTTTCAAATATCCTTTATATGCCACACGACCTTCAATACCTTCCGGAACAAATTTCTTTACATCATCTTCCACATCTTGAAAATACCGGTCGCTGCTGCCGGTTGCCATAGCACCTAATGAACCCATACCGCGATATTGTTTAAATTTCCTTCCTTCAAAAATGATGGTTTCTCCGGGGCTTTCTTCCGTGCCTGCAAATACACTTCCCATCATTACACTATCGGCACCTGCGGCCAGCGCTTTTACCATATCACCAGTATAGCGAATACCTCCATCGGCAATAATGGAAACCTTTTTTTGTTTTAATACAGATGCTGCTTCCATAATAGCAGTTAATTGTGGCACACCGGCTCCAGCTACTATTCTTGTAGTACAAATAGATCCAGGCCCTATGCCCACTTTTACAGCATCGGCACCTGCATCGGCCAATGCTTTAGCACCATCGGCGGTGCCCACATTACCCGCAATAACATTTATATTTTTAAAATTCTTTTTTACATCTTTTAATGCAGCAAGTACGCCTTTGCTATGTCCGTGAGCACTGTCTAAAGCTATTGCGTCAGCCCCCACTTGTTGCAGCGCATATACTCTGTCTAAAATATCTTTTGTAATGCCCACGCCTGCGCCTACTACCAATCGACCAAATGCATCTTTCACAGCATTGGGATGGCTTTTTAGTTTTAAAATATCACTGTATGTAAATAAGCCAATCAATTCTCCTTTTTTATTTACGATGGGCAATTTTTCAACTTTGGTTTGTTTGAAAAGTTGTTCGGCTTTTTTCAAATCGGTTCCCTCGGGTGCGGTAAAAAGATTTTCGCTGGTCATTACCTCACTCACTTTTCTTTTGGGGTTATCTTCAAACCGCAAATCACGATTAGTAAGTATGCCCACCAGTTTTTTGTTTTTGTCAATAATGGGAATACCGCCAATTTTATTTTCACGCATCAATCGTAATGCGTCACCAATGGTAGCATCTGCCATCAATGTTACGGGATCGATGATTAATCCGCTTTCGCTTCGTTTTACTTTTCTTACCTGCTCGGCCTGCTTTTCTATGCTCATATTTTTATGAAGGATACCCATGCCACCTTCGCGGGCAAGTGCAATAGCCAGTGCAGCTTCTGTAACTGTATCCATTGCCGATGAAAGCAAAGGCACATTCAGCTTTATGTTTTTTGTGAGCCGGGTGCTGATGTCCACATCCCGAGGCAGTACCTGACTATAGCCGGGCTGCAATAGTACGTCGTCAAATGTGAGACCTTCTTTGAAATTTTGTTTACTGGAATTTTTGGAGGGAGAATTTCTTGTTGCCATGTGCAAAGATAGGAGGAAATCCAAAATGACAATATTACTTGTAAAGGGGAAATACAATTAAATATAATTTCCTCCTGTGCAAACGGTTATCTTATCAACATCACCGTTCCTTTCTTAAATATTTTTTGCCCCGTATCTCTGTGTGTATATCCTAAAAGCCATACATACACACCACTGGGTTGCAGCACACCTTTGAACCGGCCATCCCATTTGTCACGCCATGTTGAAGATGAAAACATTAACTGTCCCCAGCGGTTATATACTCTAAATTCAAGGTTGTTTGCTTTTAAAGCATTGTGCGGCGAAAAGGTATCATTCAATCCATCATTATTGGGTGTAAAAGCAGTGGGCACATCTATCAAACAAAAATCAAGAACAGTTAATGTTTTTCTGACACTGTCCTTACAATTCAATGCATTATTGGTAGCCACTAATTTCACTGTGTAGTAAGCTTCTCTGTTGATTGTAGGAAACTGAAATGGCGGTGGGTCTTTTAATAAACTGCTGCCCAGCACATCGTAGGTCCATTTCCATTGGTCAACCTGTCCTGTAGATTGGTTAATTACTTTCAAAGGATCTTCCGGACAAATGATATCATCCATTTCAAAATTTGCAATCACTTCATTATCGAGCACAATTATTTGTGTACTGGTATCTGTACATACCCCATTGTTTACAATCAATGTAGCAGTATCTGTACTGCTCGCGGGAAAAATTTGAGAGGTTGTTTGTGTAAAAATTTTTGGTCCTCCATTAAATGTCCATTGCCAGAAACTTACATCATTGGCACCATTATGCATAAAGATTAATGTATCTAATCGACAACCCATAGCATTTGTAAATGTAAAATCTGCGTTTACGGTGTCGGATGTAGTAAAACTTAATGTTTGTGGCAGTATCGGTTGTCCACACAAATCAAAAACAGGACTTCCATCTACACCCGGGCTGATGATGAGATTGTAATTGCCTTTGGTGTAAATGGGTGATGAAAATTTTACAATTACATTGTCGGCAAGATTATTTACACAATTGCTGCCATATGCTGCTGCAACGTTAACAGCGGTGGGACCGGTCACAATAAAATCACTACCCGATGGCGTAATTGTATTACACCTAATTTTTTTTGGATAATAAACCACCACTGAGTCAATGGCGCATTTAGGTTTGCCAATACTGTCGGCTCTTATAGGTTGTGGTGGTGTATAGCTGAAGGCAACCATTTCATTTACTGGAATGGTCCTGTCGCAATTATCCTTTAATGTATTACCATCAGTTCCATTGATGGCGACCAATTGATAATTACCCGGTGGTAAAGGTGTGGCCAGTGTAATGGTTATTTCTCTGAATACAAACCCAAGCGAACAAGAATCAGTCACAGCAGTTGTAATGGCTGATACATTTGGAGACAATACAAAATCACTGCCGTTACTGGTAATGCTGTTACAGCGAACTGATCTGTTTAATTTAACTTTTATAGTAGTACCATCGCATCCTGCTTCTGCCGATGCTAAATGTGGCTCTTGTGGGTCTGTTATTACTGCACTGCCCCCGCCAAATGATAAATCATAACCGCTTTGCGTATCGGTAAAATGACTAATCATCAGTAAATAAGTGCGACCTGATGTCAAATTTGGCATAGCTGCAAAAGTGGGTGCATTATCAGATGGGGTAGAGGCGCATTGAATAAAATTTACACCGCTTGATGAAGCTCCTGTGTTGCCATAAGTGCCTGCCCAGTTACCGGTTACAATCAAACTATTGTTGGTAAAAATTGCATCTGGATTTTGCCCGGTAATATCATACAACTGCCAGTCGTAATCTTCATTGGCCGACAATGGTTTTATTAAAAAACCCAATGTGCCGGATGTAAAACAGGTGAACTTATAAAAGTATGGATTTTTATTTTGATAGTTGGCATTCCCATTACCCGAGCAACCGGGTACAAATAAATCGTTGGTAGCACAGGGAGGTACAGTAGATTGATGAAAGACAGCGGTGCCACAAACAGGAAAAGCCGTAGAGGGTGTTTGGCCTAAAGTGGTACAAGGCTGGGCAAATGTGTTTTGTGTCAAAATAAAACACATGAATAAAAACAAAGTTGTGTGAAAAATATTTTTAAAATTCAAAGGGTCAAAAGTTTTGTATTTGTATGACAAATAAAAGTTGGTTTCTGCTGTTTGATACTTTAAGAAAGCCTGTAAAGTTTGCCAGGTAAAGATACCACCACATTTTGTAATTCTAAATTGAGAATAGCGGCCGCCACCGCACTGCTGCTTAATCCGCTTTGCTGGTTTAAATCGTCAATTGAAATGGTTTCTTTTTCTGTCAGCAAATTCACTATCATTTTTTCGTCGGGCGACAATTCAATAAACAATTCCCGCTGTGCTTTTTTGGTTTTCCTTTGATTGGCTGTGGGTAACCATCCCATTGATAGTAAAAACTGTTCGGTGTCAGTAAGTAAAACGGCTTTGTTGGTTTTGATGAGATAATTGCATCCGGTACTTTTTGTGTCATTTATTTTTCCGGGAATGGCAAATACATCTTTGTTATAGCCATTGGCAAGTTCTGCTGTTATCATGCTGCCTCCTTTGATATCCGTTTCTATCACTATCGTAGCATCGCACATACCAGCTACAATACGGTTGCGGCTGGGAAAATTATGTCTGTCAGGTTTTGTTTTACTTCTAAACTCTGTAAGTAATCCGCCTTCGTTTTTTATTATTTCTTTGGCCAGATGGGTATGCTCCGATGGATATACCTGATCGAGTCCATGCGCCAATACGCCAACCGTTGGTGTGTTATTTTTTACCGCTGATTTATGGGCAATGGCATCGACGCCAAATGCCATTCCGCTTACAACTACACACTTTTGCGCTGCCAGTTCTTTAACCAATTTCTCTGTTACTTGTTTTGCATAGTCGGTATTGGACCGGGTACCAATGAGGGCAACCATTTTTGTATCATTGAGATTTGCTGCTCCCCTGTAATACAATAAAGTGGGACTGTCATAGCAGTTTAATAATCTTTGCGGATAGTTTTTGTCAGAAATAAATAAAGGGTTGATTTTATATTTTTCAATAAATTTTATTTCTTCTTCGGCCTTTGAAAAATCTTTGAACCCCGCAATAGCAGCTGCTCTTACAGGGCCAATGCCATCCAGTTTTTCAAGAAAATGTTTTTTAGCGTGAAAAATTTCCTCTGCTTCGCAATGCTGTAGTAAAATTTTTGCCTGCACCGGGCCAATATTGGGTATCATCGTTAGGGCAATCTGATAGAGCATTTCTGGATGCAGGGGCATAAATCGCTATTTGATTTTTATTATTCCAAATCTACATCATGGAAGAATGCGAAAGCTTGCCACACCATTTTCTTTAGAAAAATAAATGAAAAAAAACTTGTGTAAAATTTTCTCATATTATTGACTGAGAACCCGCATCTCAGTTCTTCTGTTTTGCAGCCTGCCAGCTTCCGTTTTATTGTCAGCAATTGGTTTTGTTTCGCCATAGCCTTTGGCTACTAATCTTGTCGCATTAATTTTTTTACTGTTTAAATAATTAACTACGGCTTTTGCCCGGTTATTACTCAATAACAAATTATCAGCAGGTTTGCCTACATTGTCCGTATGACCGCTGATTTCAATTTTAATTCCCGGATTTTCATTTAGCAAGGTGACCAGGTTATCTAGTTCTGTTTGAGACTCAGGGCTCAGTTTAAAACTGTTTACTTCATAGAAAATATTTTTTAAAACAATCGCTGCATTATTTACAATTGGTTCTAGTAGAATGTTTTTGGTATATGTGGTATCCGTCTCAAGATTGGCTATTAAAAAATTATCTGAAAAAAATAAATAGCCTTTGCTGTTCACATTAAAAGCATAATCTTTTCCAACGGGTAAGGTCATAAAATAATTCCCTTCTTCATCTGTCTGTATATTACTGATTGTTTGTTTGGTTGCCAAATTGGTTAAGACAAGCGTTGAAACCACCGGGTTGCCTGTTTTTTTATCAGATATTTTGCCCTTCACCCATAATGTTTTTATGGGGCGAATATCTTCACGCAATTCAAAACTGTAAATATCTAAACCTCCATAGCTATCGCTACGGTCGGCAGCGAAATAGGCTGTTTTCCCATCGGCAGCAATACACATGGTGCCTTCTTTTTCAATGGTGTTGATGGGATATCCCAGATTTTCGGGTTTGCCCCATTCGCCATTGGGAAGTTTTCTTACTATAAATAAATCATCATCGCCATATCCAGGCCAGCCGTTTGATGTGAAAAATAATGTTTGATTATCGGCATGTATAAATGGACATTGATCGTCGCCAGCAGTATTGATGCCTGGCCCCATATTTTCAGGCTGGCTGTAATATCCATTTGGTTTCAGATGGCTAACATAAATATCGATACCGCCAAATCCGTCGGGTCTTCTGCTTGCAAAATATAAATCTTTTCTATCTGGTGATAGTGAAGGTTGTGCTTCCCATTGATCTGAATTGATACCCAAACCAAAATGATAAACATCCTCCCATCCATCAGGAGTTTTCTGAGCCATGTACAAATCATAATTACCATAACTATCCTTTCTTCCATTGGCTGTATATATCATCCATGCACCATCGGCTGATAATGTTTGTGCCGCTTCACTTTGTGGCGTATTAATATTTCCACTTGCAGGTTTAGCTTCTGTCCACCCACTACTATCTTTTTGTGAAATATAGAAATCTTCATTTGTGCCAGTGATTCTTCTGGTAAAAATGAGTTCGTTACCATCAATTGATAGTAAGGGTAAATATTCAAGATAGCTGCTGTTTACATTTTTGCCCAGATTTTTTGGAGCATAGATATAGTTCGGGTCGGGATGATTTTTTTGCCAGTCAACAGCAAATTGAAATGAAGCCTGTTTTTTTCTGGCATTTTCAAGGCTTCTGGCATTTTTGGGTGGTTTTCGTTCAAGCACATCATTGGTAATGATTAATGCTTTTTCAAAAAACCCCATTCCGGCCAATTGGCTGGCATATTGAATACGGTAATCAAAGCTATAAACAGAATCAATTGCAAAAGCTTTCTCAAAATTTATGGCACTTGACTTATAATTTTTTAACCTGCTGTAAATGGTGGCCTGTGTCAGTCTTGCATCAGCATAGTTGCTATCTATTACATTTGCTTTTTGCAATAAGCCAATTGCAGAAACCCAATTACCATCATCAACCCTGCTAAGGGCTTGAGTATATAATTCTATTGCTTTCTTATTCACTTTTGATGGATCATAAGATTGCGCTTTAAGTGAAACTGAAAGAATAAAAATGAAATGTAATAAATAAAAGAGGCGAATGGCTTTCATTAAAATGAATTTCTGTCGTATAATAACGAAGCTATTAATAAAATATTCCATTTTTATGAGAGAAAATGTAAGGGCAAAGTTGCTTAAGGTACATTTATATATTTATGTACTTGTAAGGATAGTTCCCATTTTGGGTTGATTTTAATGTATTCAATTATAAAGGGAGTCATTTCTGCTGCTTTGTCCCATTCTGGCTGTAAATACAATTTGCAGTTGGGTGATACAAGTATTGCATATTTTTCAGCCCATTCAAAATCCGATTTATTAAATACAATAATTTTTAATTCATTTAAGAATGGCAATATTTCGGGTAGAGAAGCTTTAAATTTTTTTGGGGATAGGCAGATCCAGTCCCAACTGCCACTCAAAGGATGTGAACCTGAAGTTTCAATATGCGTTTTCAAACCAGCCTGCTGCAATTGAAGTGTTAATTCATTTAAATTATGCATCAAAGGCTCACCACCGGTAATTACTACAATTTCTGCTGATGTTTTCTTTACTTCAGATATAAGCTTATTGATTTCGATTTTCGGATGTTTTTCGGCATCCCAGCTTTCTTTTACATCACACCAAACACAACCTACATCACAACCACCCAGCCTTATAAAATAGGCAGCCCTTCCCTGGTGATATCCTTCACCTTGAATCGTATAAAAATGCTCCATTACCGGAAGCTGTGAATGGCAATTCGACACTGTTTTAAATTAATTTTTTTGAATACAGGAATTAAATGTGTTTTGAAGCAAGGCGGCAATAGTCATGGGACCTACACCTCCTGGTACGGGAGTTATCCAACTGCACCGTGATGCTACTTCATCAAAAGCCACATCACCTTTTAATTTATATCCCGATTTTTTTGTGGCATCCTCCATTCTTGTAATACCTACATCTATTACAATAGCACCTTCTTTTACCATATCTGCTTTCAAAAATCCTGGTTTACCTAATGCAGCCACAATAATATCCGCTTGAAGGCATATCTCTTTAATATTTTGTGTTTTTGAATGGCAAAGTGTAACTGTACAGTTGCCAGGGTTTTTATTTTCACTCAATAGAATACTCATTGGTCTTCCCACGATATTGCTACGACCAATTACTACTGCATGTTTTCCTTTAGTATCAATTTTATAATGTTGAAGCAATAACATGATTCCAAAAGGGGTAGCTGAAATAAAACTGGGTTGTCCCAGTGTCATACAACCCACATTTATTGGATGAAATCCATCCACATCTTTTTCTGGATCTATTGTATAGATGACATTAGATTCATTGATTTGTTTTGGAAGCGGTAGTTGCACCAAAATGCCATCAATATCGGGATCGTTATTTAATTTTTGAATCTGATCCAGCAATTTTGGCTCAGTTGCTTCTTCATCCATTCTGATTAAAGTAGAAATAAATCCTGCCTCTTCGCAAGCCTTTACTTTAGCGGCTACATAGGTTTCGCTGGCACCATTACTGCCCACTAATATTGCGGCTAGGTGTGGCACTTTTTTACCTTCAACAATACGTTGCGCCACCTTTAGTTTTAATTCTTCCTTTATAGATTGCGCTGCCTTTTTCCCATCTAAAATTTGCATGGTGCAAAGGTAACCGCTTCTAAAATGATGACCATTCAATTTTTATTTTGATGCAAGAATTTATCAATGTAACTTCCTATTAAAATCTGCGATTGAGAAAATTTTTATTGGCCATTTTACTGCTGCTGTTTGTGAATGTACTGCTGTCTCAGGTACTCAGGCAATCAGGCACATCTGCTTATGCCGGATTGGGCGCATATAGTACAAATCAGGTGGATGTTTTTTCGGTCTCCTCCAATCAGGCATCGCTGGCACAGATATCAAAAGGAGCGGTGGGTTTTTATGGTGAAAGAAGATTTATGTTGTCGGAGCTAAGTAGCTATGCTATAAATGCAGCATTACCCACTTCCTCAGGAAATTTTGGGTTAAAAGCCAATTATACAGGCTTTAGTGATTATAATGAAACGCTGGCAGGAATTGCTTATGCCCGCAAGCTTGGAAGCAAGATAGACATAGGTGCTCAATTCAACTACCACGGGTTACGTATGGCTGAATATGGAAACACATCTGCAATAAGTTTTGAGTTAGGCCTCCTGCTTCATCTCACCGAAAAATTGAATACGGGCTTTCAGATAAGTAACCCGGTAGGAGGAAAATTTGGAAAAGAAAAGCAGGAAAAACTTGCTTCCCTTTATACATTTGGGTTAGGATATGATGCTTCTGAAAAATTTTTGATAAGTGCCGAAATGCAAAAAGAAGAAGATCAGCCTGTTAATGTAAACACAGGAATTCAGTATCAATTTTTGCCACAGTTGATGGCCAGGGTAGGTATTTCTTCTGCCACATCATCCTGGTGGTTAGGTGTAGGTTTTAAACTCAAATCATTTCGAATTGATATTACATCGTCCTATCATCCTCAATTGGGTTTCTCTCCGGGAATATTACTGTTGTTTAATTTCAGAGAAAATAAAAATTGAAAATTCAACTTCCCATATTATTTGTTTTTTTATTGAGCTTCAATATAATTGTAAGTGGACAGGAAATACAGATAACCACACAACAACAATTGGAAAATCTGACTGACGCCGACCAAAATGAAACTGAAGATGACGCCTATTTATTGGAAATGGAACAGTTCAAAAGAAATCCGATTAATATCAATACGGCTGATGTGGATGAATTAAGACTATTAAGAGTACTTACTGATTTACAAATTGAGAATCTGTTGAGTTATCGAAAACTTTTTGGCAAGTTTATAAGTATTTATGAGTTGCAGGCAGTTCCAGTTTGGGATATTGCAACGATTAAAAAAGTGCTACCATTTATTTCAGTAGCTACAGAGGTTGTAATAGCAGAAGAGGCAGCAAAAAGATTCCGGGATGGGGAACATAGTTTATTATTTCGGGTATCTCAGGTTTTAGAAAAGTCAAAGGGGTTTGACAGATCAACATCAGGGACAAACTATTTAGGTAGCCCGCAAAGAGTATTATTTAGATATAGGTATAGCTATAAAAATCTGTTGCAATATGGGTTAGTGGGTGATAAAGATGCCGGGGAGCAGTTTTTCAAAGGAAATCAAAAATCTGGATTTGATTTTTATTCTGTTCATTTGTTTGCAAGAAAAATCGGAATCATTCAAGCACTTGCTTTAGGCGATTTTACGGTCAATATGGGTCAGGGACTTATTCAATGGCAAAGTTTGGCTTTTAAAAAGAGTGCTGATGTAATGGGAATCAAAAGACAATCGGCCACTTTGAGGCCTTATGGTTCTGCAGGCGAGTTTTATTTCAATAGAGGCGCTGGTATTACTTTAAAGAAAGGAAAATTTGAAACAACTGTATTTGGATCAGTTAGGAAAATCAGTGCAAACTTTGTTGCCGATACTGTAAACAATGAAGATTTTATTTCTTCATTTCTTACGATGGGGTATCATCGTACAATAGGAGAAAATGAAGATAGAAATAAATTGACACAAACAAGTTTTGGTGGGAATATCATTTTTAGAAAACCAAAATGGCATGTTGCATTTAATGGAATAGCTTATCGTTTTTCATTACCTGTGCAAAAAAGAAATGAGCCATATAATCTATATGCAATCAATGGGAAAAATTGGAGTAATTTAAGTGTTGATTATAGTTACACTCATAAAAATTTACATTTTTTTGGGGAAGCGGCAGTTGATAAAAAAATGAATACTGCTTTTGTGAATGGACTTTTGTTAAGTGTAGATCCTCGTGTAGATTTTTCGTTTTTGCAACGAACAATCAATAAAGCATACCAGGCGGTAAATGGAAATGCGTTTACTGAAAATGCATATCCTGTAAATGAAACAGGTTTTTATTCGGGAGTAAGCATTCGCCCCAAGCCGGCATGGAGAATAGATGCTTATGCTGACATTTTCAAATTTCCATGGTTAAAATATCTTGTAGATGCGCCAAGTCGGGGTAGTGATTATTTGGTGCAACTGTATTTTAATCCCAATAAGCAGCTTGAAATTTATTCCAGGTATAGAAATGAAACCAAGCAAAGTAATCAACAGGAAAATACAACTGTAACGAATATTCTGGTAACCATACCAAAACAAAGTTGGCGTACACAAATCGGTTTTAAAATTAGTAATGTCATCACGTTAAGAAATCGGGTTGAAATGCTTTGGTATAATAATAAAGGCGCAAATCCTGATAGAGGGTTTCTAAGTTTTTTTGATGTATTATATAAACCGATGCTGAAACCATTGGCAGCAATACTAAGAATACAATACTTTGAAACAGATAGTTATGATTCAAGAATTTATGCCTATGAAAATGATGTAATATTCAGTTATTCTATTCCTGCCTTTTATGACAAGGGTATGAGGTACTATTTGAATATGAATTATGACTTAAACAAAAAATGTAGTCTATGGCTACGTTGGGCTCAGACAATATATAATAATAAGGAAACCATAGGTTCAGGGCTTGATGAAATATCCGGAAACAGGAAATCAGATCTTAAGCTACAGATTAGATGGGTTTTCTAAAACAGAAAAAATTTACATTTCTTTTAAGTTTTTTTCTTCTCATTAACTAATTGTTAAAAAAAACTTTAACTTGCGGCAGCATAATAAGGGCATAAAGTGTCTTTATTAGCATACCTTAACCTTTGAATTGGACGCTTTTCATTGATAATCAATGCTTTAATTTTTTAAAACTAAACGTTAACATGAGAAAAATTGCATCACTGTTTACGATGCTTATGCTCTTCTCGGCATTAGCATTCGGTCAGAATCGGGTGATTTCCGGTACTGTGACCGATAATTCAGGCACACCTTTACCTGGTGTTTCTGTATTAATTAAGAATACCAAGACAGGAACTGCGACCGATAATAACGGTCAATTCCGCATCAACGCCAAAACCGGAGATGTCCTAGTAGTTACTAGTACTGGTTTTGAGCCTAAAGAATCCACAATCGGTGCTGGTAGCGCCGTATCTGTTGAACTCAAAAGAGTTGTAGAAACAGGTACAGAGGTAGTAGTTACTTCATTGGGTCAAAGAGTACAGCCTAAAGAATTAGGTTATACTGTTTCTAAAGTGAAGGCAGCTGAACTTACTCAGGCAAAAGCAGTAAACCTTCAAAGTGGTTTAACCGGTAAGGTTTCTGGTTTGAATGTACAATCAGTAAATGCCGGTGTATTCCAAGATACAAGGATTACACTTCGCGGTATCCGTTCTTTGACTGGTAACAACCAGCCAATGCTTATATTGGACGGTGTGCCTATTTCTCTTGGTTATCTTAGTTCAATAAACCCTAATGACATTACTGATGTTACCATCCTTAAGTCTGCATCTGCAACTGCAATTTACGGACCTGATGGTACTAACGGTGCCCTTGTAGTTACTACTAAAAAAGGAAGCCGTTCTAAGCCTCAAGTTAGTGTAGGACATACGGTTCAGGTTGAAAGAGTTTCTTTCATACCAGAATTGCAAACTCAATTCGGATCAGGTTCATCTGTAAGCGCTTTAGGTTATGGTGTTTATGATCCAATTGAAAACCAGTGTTATGGTGATGCATTTGATGGTTCTCTCCGTCAAATTGGTCGCGATGGTCCTGGTGGTTCTCAATATTTAGTATCTTATGAAGCCCGTCCAAAAGAAAAATTGAATTTCTGGAACACGGGTCTTACTAATCAGACTGATCTTTCTTTTTCAACTGGTGATTTTTATCTGAGTGCACAGAATGTTTTAATACAAGGTGTGATGCCAAAAGATGTAAACAGAAGGGTTTCTGTACACATGGCAGCTAATAAAGAATATAACAGATTTAAAGCATCTTATAGTATCAACTATACAAAAGGAAATTATGATGTAACTGCCGGATCCAGCTTTGGTAACGGTCGTGATTATACAGTATATTGGAACTGGCTAAATACTCCAATGCAAATTCCTTTGACCAGATTTAAAAACTGGAGAACTGATTATTGGTCAAGTCCAGATGGTTATTTCAATGACTACTATTCAAATCCTTACTTCATGATTGACAACTTCCGTCAAAAAGGAAGAAGTGAAGATATTTTTGGAAATTTTGAATTGAATTTTAAAGCTACCAATTGGTTGACCTTTACTTACCGTTTGGGTGCAACTATTTCTAACAGTTCTTTTAAAGCAACTGCTGCAGCACTTCAATACGGTCCTTTTGCTAAAGCAAGTGGAAAAAGTATCGCTCAAACCGGAGATTTCAACTCTCAGGTTGCAGATAATTCCTCAACTTCAAGCCGTATTAACTCTGAGTTTTTTGCGTCAATCAGACAAAAGTTCGGAAACTTTAATCTGAATGCAATTGTAGGTCAGTCATTCAGAGAAACTAATTCAAAAAGTGTAAGTGTTTCAAGTAATAACTTAACCTTCCCTTCATTGTTTAACGTAAGTGGCCGTAAAGGTGAACCAGGTGCTGGTGAGTCAAATGCAAAATCAAGATTGGAGCGTTTCTTTGGAAAAATTGGTGTAGGTTACAAAAACTGGGCATTTGCTGAAGTTACAGGAAGCTATGATATAGACAGCCGTCTTGCATATTATTATGACTATAATTTTGACAATATTAATTTCTTCTATCCTGGTGGTAACGTTTCAGTTATCTTAAGTGAAGCAATTCCAGCTTTGAAGGGAAGTAAGACCCTTTCATATTTGAAAGTTCGTGGAGCTTATTCAAAAACTGGTAACGTAAACCTGGGTATTCAGGATCTTGAAAATACCTATGGAAATGGTTTTGGTTTCCCTTATGGTTCTTTAGCAGGTTATACATCTTCTAACTTGTTGAGACTTTCAAGCTATAAGCCAGAATTTGTTATTAACAAAGAAGCTGGTATTGAAATTGGACTTTTGAAGAATCGCATAAACGTGGAAGCTACTGTTTATGAGCAAGACAACTCAAATCAGATTGTTGACGTTCAGTATTCAGCAGCAACTGGTTTTACCAGTGCCCGTTTAAATGCAGCTGCCTTTAAAAACAAAGGTCTTGAGTTGGATCTTAGATTAACTCCATTAGTAAAACTTGGAAAAGTAAATATTGACTTTAAAGCGAACTATACTTATCAAGACAATAAAGTAACTAAAATCATTGAGGGAGTAGATCAATTAGGTATTGGTAATGGTAACTATGTTATCGTTGGAAAGCCTGCATATACATTTAAGTTAACAGACTATGTAAGAGATGATCAGGGTCGTGTAATTGTAGATCCTACTACAGGTTATCCTTCAGTAGATCCTGTTATCAAGAATTTCGGCCGTACACAACCTAGACATTTGCTTGGTCTAAATCTTTCTGTAAGTTGGAAAGACTTGACTTTCAGTGCAGTTGCTGATTATCGTGGTGGTGCACAAATTTTTACTGGTAATTTAGGTAATGGCATGGATTTCTCTGGTATATCTAAGAGAAGTGGTCAAAATTCACGTATGCCATTTATTTTCCCTAATTCATCATACTGGGATGGAAGCAAGTATGTTGACAACACCAGCATTTATATGCAAAGCGGTGGTTATAACTTCTGGTCACAGGCTGTTAACACATCAGCCAACAGTAATTATCTTGTAAGTGGTGATTTCTGGAAAATAAGAGAAGCTAGTTTGAGCTATAACCTGCCCACTTCTTTATTTGGATTTGCAAAGGGAACTGTAAAAGGAGCAACATTCACAGTGAGTGGAAGAAACCTCTTTATGTTCCTTCCTAAATCAAATCAGTGGACTGACCCAGAATTTTCTAACACCGTTGGTAATGCGCAAGGTGTAAGTGGCTTGGATAACACACCACCTACAAGAATCTTTGGTGCCACCTTAAATATTCAGTTCTAATCAAATTAAATAATTTATATATGAAACTAAATAAACTGATATATGGTGTTGGCGCGGCAGTAATCATGCTAGCTGCGGGTACCGGCTGTCGCAAAAGCCAGTTCAACATCAATCAAAACATTAATAATCCAACTGACAGTACGGTTACTTACAATGTTGTTTTACCTGCTGCCATGAATGCTACTGGCTCTATCATTGCCCGTCAATGGGGGCCAATTCAAAACTGGATGGGTTTCTGGGCACGTTCAGGAACTTATGCGCCCAATGTAATTGAAGAAACTTATCAAATTACGACTGGTTTTGGAAATGGAATCTGGAATGCTAGCTATGATAATGCTTATGATTACCAAATTGTAATTACTAAAGCAGCTCAGGCCAATGCTACTTTCTATCAGGGTATTGCTGAGATTATGAAAACAATGGACTATCAGATGTTGGTAGATGTGTATGGTAATGTTCCTTATACTGAGTCTTTGAAAGGCAGTGGAAACCCCACTCCTAAATATGACAAAGGAATAGATATCTATAAAGACTTACTCCGTCGTATTGATGCTGGTATGACTTTGATCAAAAATGCAGTTGTTACCACTACTAATTCAAACAAGGCAATTGCAACTGATGATATCATGTTCCATGCTGATAAAACAAAATGGATGAAATTTGGCAACACCTTGAAACTTCGTTTGTTGATTCACGCTTATGCTGTAGGCGGTATTAATAAAACAGCTGAAATGGCAATCATTACTTCAGAAGGAAGTGGCTTTTTAGGAGCTGGAGAAGACGCAATGGTAAATCCTGGCTTTACAGGTAATGATAAGCCAAACCCATTCTGGAATACTTATAAAACAGGTACTGATGGTACTACATCTGCAAATGATGTATATTATAAAGCAAATGAGTGGGGTATTGGATATTACAAAGGTGATGGTGACCCAAGGGTAACAAATGTAGCTGTTCCAGGAACTGGTAATCGCTTATACACACCCGGAAATCAGGGATTGAAAGGTGTTGCATATGGTTTACCTCCTGATGCTGCAAATGCTGCTGCTGAATTGGCTGGATACGGCCCTGGTGTTTACAAATCAGCAACTGCTCCACAGGCATTATTAACTGCCGCTGAAAGCTTATTCCTTCAGGCTGAAGCTAGAGAAAGAGGCTGGATTACATCTGGTCCTAGTGCACAAGCACTTTGCGAAGCTGGAATGGATGATAGCTTTAGATATTTGGGTGTTCCAAACTCAGCTTCTTCAGCTGCAGATTATAGAACATTTAACGCTACATATCCTGATGTGGATTATACAGCAGGTCCAATTGCTGCAGGTGGACCAAGTGGTGGCCTTTACACTATTCTTTCTCAAAAATGGTTTGCATTAAATGCTACCAATACTTTGGAAGTATGGAATGACTGGAGAAGGGTTCCTTATTCAGAAGTTGCCACAAAAATATTATCAAATAATACTGCTGCACCTTCAGATAAGTTCGTATATGGAGATGGAGCTGGGTATGTACCTGGACCAGCACGTTCTGTTTCTCCGCAAATTCAGCCTAGTGATAACATTCCTGTACGTTATTTATACCCACAAACTGAGTATAACTATAATACCGCAAATGTTGCTGCTGAAGGAACGGTTACTCGTTACAGCAGAGTATTTTGGGACCTTAACTAAAATTAGTAAAGAACTAAATCAGAAATATGAAAAAAATAATTTCTTCAACACTCATCTTGGCTGCTTTGGCAGTTTCATTTACAGGATGTTTAAAAGACAAGGGTTTTGATAACCATACTTATGGCATTAATGACCCGGATACACAACCTCCAGGAGTAGGCTTTCCAAAGGCTGTAGCTTCCAAAGTTACTATCGGGGTTGAGTTGGATCCTAATCCGCAAACCGTTAATGATCTTGTATTTGTAAACGTATTAGCTGGCGAGCCGGCAAAAACGGATGTAAATATTACACTGGTTATAAACGATGCATTAAGAACTAACTACAATTTAAATAACAGTACCAATATTCTTCAGCTTCCTCCATCAGAATATTCAGTAGGTTTAAGTTTGACAATCCCTGCTGGTCAGAGATTTGCACAGATTCCATTGATACTGCCAAGTACAAACTCTCTAAATCCAAATGATACTTATGGTCTTGGATTGACCATTTCTTCTGTAGATGGTGGATATAAAATCGCCGATAACTTCAAGAATCTTTTTATTGAAGTGGGTGTAAAGAATAAGTATGATGGTGTATATCAACTTAATGGTGTTCATAATCGAGCTCCATATCTTTTCCCATTTGAAACAGAAGTTGAAATGTGGACAACAGGTCCTGCTTCTGTAGCAATGTACTGGCCAGAAGTAAGTGATTTTGGTCAGCCCATTGGTACTGCTCCTGGTGCTATTAGCTGGTATGGAAATGCTGTGTCTCCAAACTTTACATTCAACCCTGCTACTAACGAAGTTATTGGAGTTAGTCTTCAGGTGGGTGCTGCTGTAACGCTTGGTTTAGTTACACTAGATGCAACTGCGGATGCAAATCCTGATGGACCTATTTACAACAGAATGGATGTAGGCCCTCCAAAGAAAATATATGTTGCTTACCAATATAATGGTAACAATCTTCGTCGCTTTTACGATACATTGACGTTTAAGCATGCGAGATAAATAGTTCTGATTTTATTCTTCATAAGGGGTTGTTTTAATTAACAACCCCTTATGTATTTTATCTATATTGCTTCCCTGTTTTCAGTAAATTTGAAAATTAATATTTAAACATGAAACTTCATTTTGGATTTATCACTGTGCTTTTATTTTTTGCAGCCTTTAATTCTGATGCTCAATTAGGCAATGTAGGAACAACATCAGCAAACCCCTCTCTTATTGCTGGCTGGAGAGATCCGGCACTAAATCATAATGCATTATTAAAGCAAAAAACAGGCGAAGGCAATTATACGATAATAGGTAATTTTAAAGTAAAGGGCAGCCCTTATTTATATGGTTTAAGCCATAAAGGAAATATGTTTTCACCTGAAGCTAAAGCTTATAATATTAATTTGAATTATAATACTTATAATCAGGAACTTGAGTTTACTTCTACTTCAAACCCTGATAAACCTTTGATAAAAGAACCAGGTACTGTTGACTCTTTTACATTGTTATTAGATGTTGTAGCAGAGATTTCTACAAATCTTGACTTTGTTTATGGCGCTACATTGGGCAGTAAGGATAAAGCCTATTTCCAAAAATTATATGAGGGCCCAAATTATAGTATATACAAGAAATACAAATCAGAATTGAATTTTGTTTCAGATAATTATATTCAATCTGAATTGAGAGAGTATGAAATGCAGGTAGAATATTATTATAAAAGCGTTAATACAAAAGGGATTAAAAAAATTAAGCCAAATGCTTATGCAGTAACAAAAGAATTTAAGGATGTTAAAGACCTCTCAAATGTTGTCACAGCCGATGATTTTTCGGTAAATACTGATGCGGCATTTAGAAAAGCTTTTGAAGTGTTGAATAATTAATCGAAATCATTTTATGTTATGGCAGCACAACAAGAAACTCCCAACCAGTTAAATATTGAAATTTCGGAGGAAGTTGCAGAAGGCACTTATGCAAATCTTGCAATCATAACTCACTCACACGCTGAGTTTGTAATTGACTTTGTAAACATAATGCCGGGAACTCCTAAAAGTAAGGTGAAGTCCAGAATTATTTTTACTCCTCAGCACGCCAAAAGATTTATGAAGGCTTTAGTAGAAAACTTGCAAAAGTATGAATCGCTAAACGGCGAAATCAAAGATTTGGAAGATATGCAGTTGCCCTTAAATTTTGGTGGTCCAAATGCTCAGGCATAAACAGTTATATTTTAATGAGGGTTAATATTTCGGACAGACGATCTTGTCTGGCATATTACAATATGCCTTCATCTGCAAAACTAAAATAGCCATATTCGCTAATAATCAGGTGATCAAGTAATTTAATATCTAAAAGCGCTGCGGCGCTTTTTAGTTTTGCAGTCAAGTCCTTGTCTGACTGGCTGGGAGTTAAATTGCCAGATGGATGATTATGGCAAACAATAAGTCCCACAGCATGCTCTTCTAATGCTCGTTTAAGAATTATTCTTGGGTCTGCTACTGTTCCTGTAATTCCTCCTTCGCTTACAATTTCAAAATGAAGAACTTTATTTGACCTGTTTAGGAATAAAACCCCAAACACTTCATGTCTTAAATCTGTTAGCCTTGCTTTAATATATTGAGCCGTGTGTTCGCTACTTTTAATTGCCGGAATATTTACCGGTAATGCTGATTCTCTTCTTCTGCCCAATTC
>Ga0209063_1000458_pt1 | contig 28306 bp, 29 predicted proteins | sample KloWWTmeKNB19Kit_FD_187177 | JGI IMG/M metagenome (GOLD analysis project Ga0209063, IMG submission 187177) | Active sludge microbial communities from Klosterneuburg, Austria, studying microevolution and ecology of nitrifiers - Klosterneuburg... | ecosystem: Engineered > WWTP > Aerobic digester >... | reverse complement strand
CGCAAAGCCTCGCGAAAGACTGGAGCGAGGAGACCATCAGCGCCATGGCCGAGGTGGCCTACAACCTGCCGCACATGTGGGACCACGCCTTCGGACCCGATTGGGAAAAGGTGCTTGACCGGGAACGTATCAAGGGGTGGTATAGGAGGATGTGAGGTTAGCAATGAGTGAGCAGATCAAACTACCGGCTCGATTCGTTGAACTATTGCCACATTGGCCTGAGGATGGTATGGGTTTTCAGTTCATCGATGTGATCCTGAGGGATGGACGGATTTTGAAGCAGGTGGTCGTCGTGGGTGATGAATTCGAATGGGAAGTTGTGATAGACCCGATCGACATCATTGATATCCGCAAAGCTTCACCACCTGAAGGTTTTCGCCACTAAGGAATAGTTGGTGCACCCGTGAGCCAGCTTAACGCAGAACGGACGATTCTCCAATATACGCTGATTACAACGTTCCCTTCGGTTGTTCGATCGGTAGGCTGATTACCCCAAGAACCCACCATCAACCACCAACATCTTCACCACCCCAACCGTACGTGATCGGTGCGAGCTAAGCCCATCGGAAACCGCGTAGGAGGAACCGGCTTTTAATACCGTTGTTTCGCCGTTCTCCAATTCATTGATCAATTCGCCTTCCAACACGAACACCAAATGCCCCAATTGGCACCAATGGTCGGCCAGGTAGTTGGCGCTGTACTCGACCATGCGAATGCGGACATTCCCGAGTTCCTGCACCCGCATCGTTGCTGTGCCAGTGGTGCCGTTCACTACGGTCTTTTGCACGTTGGACCATTCAGTGATCTGGAAGGGGATCGGTATGGACATGGTATGGAGTTTTCGTTGAAGCACAGGATCCTGCGAACTTAGTCCGCGAATGCACCACATCCTCCATCTCGTATTTGAGATCGCTGCGTTCGCTTTGGGCTTTGCGTATTACCAATGGTTGCGGGCCAAGGACGGAGATGTGATCACCGAGCCGAAGCGCGTTTGGATCATTATCGGTGCAGCGGCCGGGGCATTGCTTGGCTCCAGGGTCTTGGGTGCACTGGAACAACCGCAATTGCTCGCGTGGGACTGGTCCACTTTGTTCGTGGCCTTCAACAACCGCACGATCGTCGGGGGGCTCTTGGGTGGCCTGATCGGTGCAGAACTTACCAAGCTCCTCATCGGAGAGCGCACAAGCAGTGGCGATCTGTTCACCTACCCGTTGATCCTCGGTATGATCGTGGGGCGGATCGGTTGCTTGCTCGGTGGTTTGGAGGACAACACGTATGGCATCGCGACCAGCTTACCTTGGGGGATCGACCTCGGCGATGGCATCATCAGGCACCCCACGAACGGGTATGAGATCTTGTGGCTTGGAGCAACTTGGCTTTTCCTTCTGGCCCTGGAAAAGAAACGGCGGTTGGTGACTGGTGCACGATTCAAACTCTTCCTTTTATTGTACCTGATCTTCCGCTTTTCGGTGGAATGGATCAAGCCGCAGCCTCCGGTGTTCCTCCACCTATCTTCGATCCAACTGGCTTGTGCGGCTGGTATCCTGTACTATTATCGCGTTTGGCTTTTCCCTCGCCACATGATCCAACCCGATGCCTGAACGCGACTACATTTATTACGATTTCACCCAAAGCCTTTGCAGCACTTGTTTGCGCCGCGTGGATGCCAAGGTGATCTTCCAGGATGAACGTGTTTACATGCTGAAGCGCTGTCCGGAACACGGTGCCCAGAAAGTGCTTATCGCGACCGACGTGGAGTACTACAAGCGCTGTCGGCATTACCTGAAACCCGGCGAACTGCCGAAGAAATTCAACACCAGAACACACTTCGGATGCCCATACGATTGTGGCATATGTCCCGACCATGAACAGCATGGATGCCTGACGATCATTGAGGTTACTGATCGGTGTAACCTGAGTTGCCCGATCTGCTACGCGAGCAGTGGCCCAATGCATGGGAAACACCGAACGTTGGAAGAAGTGGAGCGTATGCTCGATGTCTGCGTGCGCAACGAAGGCGAACCCGATGTGGTGCAGATCAGTGGGGGAGAGCCCACGGTGCATCCACAATTCTTCGAGATCCTCGATGCCGCCAAGAGCAGGCCAATTCGCCATTTGATGGTGAACACCAACGGCATCCGCATCGCCAAGGATCGTGCCTTTGTGGAACGGCTCGCGAGCTACATGCCCGACTTCGAGATCTACTTGCAGTTCGATTCGTTCAAGCCGGAAGTTCTCAAGCGCCTGAGAGGGGAGGACCTTACCGCCACACGCCAAAAGGCGATCGATCATCTCAACGAATTCAACCTGAGCACCACCTTGGTTTGTACGGTGGAGAAAGGCGCTAATGATGACGAGATCGGAGCGATCATCGATTACGGGTTGAAGCAAAAGTGCGTGCGTGGTGTCACCTTTCAGCCTGTGCAAGTTGCCGGGCGCGTGGAGAATTTCGATCCTGCTACCGATCGCATCACGTTGACGGAAGTGCGCCAAGGGATCATTGATCAAAGCGATCTTTTTACCCCACAGGACATTGTTCCTGTGCCGTGCAATCCGGATGCATTGGCCATGGGCTATGCCCTGAAATTGAATGGTGAGGTGTTCCCGCTCACCCGGATGATCGATCCGGATGACCTGCTGAACAACAGCCGCAACACGATCATCTACGAGCAAGATGATCGCCTGAAGGAACACATGGTGAAGCTCTTCAGTACCGGCACTCCCAGCGACAAAGCGCACGAAACCCTCCATCGGATCATGTGCTGCCTACCGGACATCGATGCACCGGAACTGAAGTACGAAAACCTCTTCCGTATCATCATCATGCGCTTCATTGATGCGTACGATTTCGATGTGCGTGCCATCAAGCGAAGTTGCGTCCACATCGTGGATCCAAAGAGCGACAAGGTGATCCCCTTTGAAACCATGAACCTGTTCTATCGCGAAGAGGCCCAGTTGCAAAGGCTTCAAGAACTTAGAACTCAGATCGTACCATGAAGAAACCCGGTGTAGTGATCACGCAACTATTGATATTGCTCGGATATTCGGCTGCATTCATAGCCATCGCTGAATTTGTGGGGGACGATGCGATCGGACCGCAATGGGCTGTCCTCCTGGTCCATTTCGTGGTGCTCATCGTGCTCGGTGCAATGGCCATGCGTGATCCATCCACCAAACCGATCGGCAAACAATACTTTATTGCAGCGTTACTGGTACTTTTGATCGGACACGGGCTTTGTTTCTTCAACGGGTTACTGCATTTCAATTTGCACTGATGGATACACGATTCTTGCGTTCGAATTTGCTTATCCTCTTTGCCTATGCAGTGTTGGTAAATGTCTTCGCTCTTTTGGATGGAGGGGAGCCGGCAATGACCGTATTTATGGGAATGATGCTATTGGTCTTTCTTCATGTGCTGGTGTTGTTCATCGGTATGGTGGTCAACTTCTTTCGGGGTTTTAGGCGCTTGGCCGGTCAATGGGCACTGAACATGTTGTTGGTCGCTATCATTGGCTTCGGTACCTGCTTGGGTGGCGGAGCATTGATGGAACGCATTACACAGGACAACAGGAACATGTTCGCCCCTGAACAGGCGCCATAGGCTGTTGGTTGATCTGTACGCGACCGTCAGATCGATCTTCAAGCCAGCAATTGGATCACATGGCGGTAAGTTTGCCCAATGGCCTTTAGGAATGTTGGACTCCTTGCTGTCCTTGTGTTCTTGGCGTTGATCCTATTCGCCTTGCACTTGGTGATCGGCCCGGTCCAGTTATCGGTCAGCGAGATGATGGCTGCTTTAACCGGTGGCCCTCGCAATAACCCTGCCGCCTTGATCATTCACTCTGTGCGATTACCAGAAGCGCTTACGGCAGCATTGGCTGGAGGTGGTCTCGCGGTCTGTGGTCTGTTGATGCAAACATTGTTCAGGAACCCACTGGCGGGACCATCGGTTCTTGGACTGAGTTCAGGAGCGAGCCTTGGCGTGGCGCTCCTCATGCTAGCGGCACCAACCGCGCTCTTCGTCGAGATACCTGTGGACCTGACTGCAGCGGTAGCCGCATTCGTTGGTGCCATGGGCGTGCTGTTCCTGATCATGCTTGCCGATCGGCGAATGGGCGATGGCGTGGCCTTATTGATCGTTGGTCTTATGCTGGGTTACCTCTGTTCGGCGCTCATCAGTTTGCTGCAATTGGCCAGCGCTGAACAGGCGTTGAAGAGCTTTGTTATCTGGGGAATGGGATCGTTCAGCGGTGTATTGATCGAGCGGTTGCCGTGGCTCATGGCGCCAGTTCTCATTGGGATCGGCGCTGCATTCTTGTTGGTGAAGCCACTAAATGCTCTGCTATTAGGGGACAACTACGCCGCAAGCTTGGGCGTTCACGTGGGGCGAACGAGGCGTTGGATCATGCTCATAACAGGTTTGCTCGCAGGGGTGATCACCGCCTTCTGTGGTCCGATCGCTTTTCTGGGTTTGGCCACACCACACGTGGCTCGTGGACTCTGTAGATCCAGTGACCATTCCACACTTTTACCGGTCACGTTATTGTGCGGGGTCGTGTTGGCCTTGTTCTGTGATCTGATCATCAAGATACCGGCCTTTGGTGCTGGCATTCCCTTGAACGCGATCACTTCTTTGCTCGGAGCTCCAGTGGTGGCGTGGGTACTTTTCAGTGGAAAAAGATGGGCCCGATCCACATGAAGGTGCTGCTGGAAACCCGCGGTCTGGCGGTCGGTTATCATGGGAAGCGCTTGGTCGAAGGCATTGATCTGACGCTGTTCGCGGGACAAGTCGTGTCGCTATTGGCCGTGAATGGTGGGGGTAAATCAACTGTATTAAGGGCCTTGACCGGCGGCATGGTCCCGATCGAAGGGTCCATTGAAATGGAAGGCAGGCCGACCAAGGAAATGACCGCGATGCAGCGGGCGCGTGCTTGGTCAGTTGTCCTTACGGAAAGGCCCAGTGCAGGTCTGCTCGATGTTCGCACACTGGTCTCGTTGGGTCGGCAACCATGGACCGGTCACTTGGGGCGGCTTACATCGGCAGACCACAGTGTAGTGGAGAATGCCATGCAACGCACGGGTGTGCTTCAATTCGCCACCCGATCGCTAAGTACATTGAGCGATGGCGAAGTGCAACGCGTAATGATCGCCAGGGCATTGGCCCAGGACACGCCGCTGATCATCTTGGATGAACCCACGGCCTTTCTTGACCTTGTGCATCGGGTAGGGGTGATGCGACTGCTCCGAAACCTTGCCCATGAACAAGGGAAGGGGATCCTGCTCTCTACACATGATCTGCAAACGGCCATGGACCTATCGGATAGGCTGTTGGTGATCCACGGGAATACGCTGTGGTCAGGAACACCGGTACAGGCAAAGGCGGAAGGTGTGCTGGAGCGGACGTTCGTAGTGGAAGGCATGCGGTTCGATCACACCACGGGTGCTTTTCGAATGGATCCCCCGGCCCACGAATAGAAAGGGCCACCTCTTTCGAGGTAGCCCTTCCAACTGAATGTGTTAGGACCCTGACTACCTCTTCAACGCGTCACGGATCTCCATCAATAATTTCTCTTCATTGGTAGGTCCTGCTGGTGGTGGAGCAGGTTCTGCTTTCTTCATGTTGTTGATGGCCTTGATCACCATGAACATCACAAACGCGACCACCACGAACTCGATCACAACTGTGAGGAAGCTTCCCCACAGGACCGCAACCTCGGCGATCTCCGCGTTGATCACCGTACCTGATGCATCCGTTACCGCTGGTACACCTTTGGTGAGAACGAACTTCTTATCATCGAAATTAACCCCACCTGTCAATTGTCCAACAAGTGGCATTACCATACCGTTGATGAAGGAACCGGTGACCTTTGTAAAGGCGGCACCCATGACAAAGGCAACGGCCATATCGACCAGATTGCCTTTCATCGCGAATTCCTTGAATTCTTTAATCATTCCCATTTTTGATCCGGTTTTGGTTAGGTCGTAAATGTAGTTCACCGAGATCGGCAACTATCAATTTGCGCCAAGTGTTGTCCACATCCGGATCGGCACCTTTCGCACCGTTAGACCGGGGGATAAACGGGCGAGTATGGCACTGGGTTTTTCGGCTCGCCGATAGTCCATGATCGGCACGGTGCCATATGTCAACGGACGATCCTTCAAATGGGCTGCCAGTCGGATCGGCGCATCCAAATAGACCGTGTCCAAATTCGAGTAGACCAGTGCGATGATCTCCACAGGTAGACTATGAACATTGGCAATGGCCACGCTGCTTCCTCCGAATTGGGAGTCACGCATGTACGCCAGCACCATATCGCTTGGATGCAAGGTCTGATAGATCACAGTGCGGTCGTGGACCAGGATCATCGTGTCGAGGTCCAAGCGTGGATATTCGGCGTGGACAACTTTGCGTGCAGGTTCCCATTGATCTTCAGTGCGTGCCATCAGGTTCTGCCAATAACCCGCGGTCGAGAAGGTGTCCAAGTAGGCCAAGTAGTGCCTTTGGATCGTTGTGTCCGACAAGAAATGTATAGCCAATTCACGTCCTTGGATGGCCAATAATTCGTTGCCAACGACCATGGCCCCCTGCAAAGAAGTGATCGGCGCATTTGTCCGCAGATGAGGGGCTACGGGAACCAGTTTTCCGGAAGTGCTGTCCACAAGGAATTGCAGGTCCCACCAATCCATTGCACTTTGGGTACCCAGTAGGTCGCATACGGCCAAGAGCCGAGCTACGGTTTCAACATCGAACACCTCGGCTGCACTCAATATTCCTCCCCGGAACGCTTCCAAACGGTCTATCGCATGTCGTGCACGGCGCGTGGGCAAGATCTCTTCACCGGCCCGCATGAGCAATGGTGCAGATGCCCAATCCCCCTGAGGTGGTGGTGTGCTCGAAAATATGCGCTGGGCCATGTCCACTTTGCTTGCCCGGACCATGGAGTCATCAAACCGAAGTACGGGTCCATTTCCGTTCGACCACTGGCCGAGCATCGTTGCGTCCGTTCTGCCTTGCAGAACACAGAGTCCCATTTCCTGATCGTTCAGGTCAACTTCGGACAGGACATCTCCCAAGGTGGGGTGTCCAAATTCCTTCAATACCGCATTGAGAAGGATACTCCAAAGTGGGGTTTCGTCCAGTACAGGCACCACATCGAAGGTTTGCATGCCCAGGATCGTGTCCCCCGGAAGTGCGCGCACATGGATCGGCCACATGCGACTGCCTTCCCGTTCGTCCCCTTCAAGCAATCCGACTACGATGGGAACACTGAGATCTCCTTTTAGAAGTGTACCCGCGAAAACAGAATTTCCAGTGCCATCCAAGTGGCCTTCCCGAAACGCCTCCATGCTCAATACCATCAAGCTGTCGAAGGCAACAATGTCCAATTGGATCTTGAGTTGGGCGATCGCCGGGGGTTTGGCCCGGAATGCATTCAGGACCGGGTCGCTCAATTTCCGGAATCCAGGGTCGATCACTTCGCGTACAAATCCAGTGCGTTCGGATTCAACGCCCAGAAAGTACACCAGACCAATGAGCACGACTGCGGCAATGCTCAACAACGGTGCATTGATCCGTTGCCAAAAAGCCATCCATCGCGAAAGCATTATTCCACTTTGATTGCGGTATCCGCATTTTTCCGAATGAAATGATAGTGCTCACTTTTATAGGTGCCTCCCTCTTTTCCTGAAACCACGGCATGCAGCGTTCCACCCTGCTCTGAAATGTAAGTTATGCGGTCCGGGAAGTCGTGAGCAGGGTTGATGAATACCAAGCTGTCCGTATCATTCACCAGATCGAAAAGGACAGCTTGGCCGTTGTTCTGGCTTTGGATCGTTGCGCTGTATTGAAGGCCGGTATCGCCACGGAGTATCGCCAAATGTTCAATGAAGACAGTATCGCTGCCGGACATTACGAAGCCCAAACCGATCATGGAGCCGTCCACAGCTTTTGTCCAGTGCTCATGGAAGACCGTGCGCCCACTGTCCTGTACATCCTGCCATTGGCCCAAAAGCGCATCAAAGGCCTCGGGTATGGGCTCTGGCATTTTGCTTTCCTCTTCGAGCACAGGAGTGTCTTTCTCTGCGGTTGGGGCGCACCCCGCGCAAAGGAGCAATAGGCCAACGAAGAATTCAGTTCTCATGGTCCGGCAAGTTGGGTTGAATGGATCTGATCGCCATGCGGATCCTATCCGGCACTTGGACCTTGTGTTGTTCTGCGTAATCGAACATGACCTGCACACTGCTTCCTGTTGCAATGGTTTTGCCTTCTTGGTCCGCGATGGAATAGGTCATCGTGAAACTCGTCCTTCCAATGGTGGAGCATCCTGTGGAAACCAACAGGTCGTTCGGCCATTGCACAGGGTGTAGGAAGTCGCACTTGGTACTCGCCAGGATCACGCCGATCCCATCTTCCTTATGCGAACGAAGCACGCCTATCTTTTCCAAATAGTACATCCGGACGTTCTCGAAATAGCGGAAATACACCACGTTGTTCAAGTGACCAAAGCCATCTTGTTCACCCCATGCCAGCGGGATCCGGATGGTTACCGGGTGTTCCATAGCGATCAGGGGTTCAACGCAATTCCTTCAACAGTTCTTGGTGCTGCACCTTCAACCTGTCCATGTCCTTCTCCAGCTTTTCGATCTTCTTTTCGAATTCGATCTTCATGGCCTCGCCGCTCTTGCTCTTGAAGTTGAACATTCCCAAGTTGCGCTCCATGTTGCGCTTTTCCGTTTCGATCTCTTCCATTTTACGCTTCACGAAACGGCTCTCTTTCTCAATGCGCTCTTTCCCGTCCGGCGCACTCTTCAGATCGTCCACACGGTCCTTGAACTGCATACGGCGGCGCTCATCGCCTTCCATTTTCAATTGTCCATACTGCTTATCCAGTGCGGCATGGTACCGCGCACTGAACCCGTCGTACAACCGAGGTGAAACACGGCCGCTGTTCATCCAGCGCAAGGAGAAGGCCTTCAATGCTTCAATGTCGTTGGTCCGGTTCCCGCTCAATTGCATGCCTTCGATCTCCTCGATCATGGCCTCCTTCAATTTGGCGTTCTCGTCCTGCTCGGCATCTTGCTTCTCAAATGTGGTCTTGCGCGCTAAGAAGAAAGCATCGCATGCTTCACGGAACCTGTTCCACAGTTTGTTCTCGTCGCGAGGTCCGGCGCTCCCGGCTTCTTTCCACTGTTGCTGCAGTCGCTTCAAACGATCAGCGGTGTTCCGCCATTCCGTGCTGTCTTTCAGCTTGATGGCCTCGTCCAATAACGCTTGTTTGCGGTCGCGCACTTCCTTGTATTGGTCGCGCAAGGTGTCGAAATGGGCCTTCTTGGCATCGAAGAACACGTTGCATGCATTTCGGAATTCCTTCCAAATGCGCTCGTTGTCCTTCTTGGTTGCGAATCCGATGGCTTTCCATGCATTCTGGATCTCCAAGACCTGATCAGTAAGCACTTTCCACTCCTTGGCGTTGTTGGCGACCATTTCACCGGTCAGGGTGGTCACCTTTTCCAACAGCGCTTGCTTCGCTTGCAGGTTGGTTTCATGCTCAGACCGGCGAGCCTTGTAGTGCTCGTGTATCTTGTCGTAGATCACGCGGGTAGCGGTGGAGAAGCGGTCGCGCAAAGCCTCCCATTCTTCTTTCACAACGGGGCCTACCTGGTGCCACTTTTCCTGGTATTCCTTCACACCATGCTCCAATTCCTTGATGCTGTCCTTTTGGGACAAGCTCTCCACATCGCTTATGAGCGCTTGCTTAAGTGCGGTGTTCTTGCGCAGGTCGTGGTCGCGCAGTTCCTTGTAGATCCGGATATGGTAGAAGAACTCGTCACGCAGATGTGAGTAGTCGTTCTGTAGATCGCGGTATGCCTGTTGCGGTACTTGACCTATTTGCTTCCAGGTCTCCTGCAACTCTGTGAAACGCTGAAAGGCCGTGCCGATGTTCTCCTCACCGGCGATCAAGGATTTCAGCTCTTCCATGATCGCGTGCTTCGCTTTCAGGTTGTCCGCCTCCTCTTTCGCCTTCTTCCGTCGGATGTCGTTCACCCGCTGATTGAATGCATCGAGCAGTTGCTTGAAGCGCTTGTCATCCTCATCCACAAGAGGGGCTGACTCTATCGGGACCGGTGTCGTTCCGGCCTGCGTTGTGGTCGCCCCATCCTCTAAAGGGGTATCCTCAACGGTGCCGTCAACACTGTTCTCGTCTTGCGATGCAGCGACCAAGGCCTCGTACTGTTCCTTGATCCCTTCTATGGCCTCGGATGCGACTTCCACATCTTCATTGGCCATGGTTTCCTCGAGCCGCGTAATGAGCTCTGCTTTCGTTGCCATGCGAACAATTGTAGGCCGTTGGTACAGCCGTTCCGCCCAAAGATAGAAGTATGGGGATATATCACGCTCGGGTTCAAACGGCCAAGCCCAACATGGACACATCGTCCAGTTGTTCAGCGGTCCCTTTCCACTCGAGGAAAGTGCGGTCGAATACGACAGCTTGTTCCTTAAGCGGCAAGTGCTGGTGCTCCTGTATCATCGAACACAACCGGGTCGTCATGAAGCGTTCCTTGTCCGGACCTCCGAATTGGTCCACATAACCATCGCTGAAAAGATAAATGCGATCACCTCGGGTAAAGGCAAGCCGGTGGCTTGTGAACTTGCGTTCTTCGCCATGGTGTCCCCCACCGATCGGTCTGCGGTCCCCGTTGATCACGCTCAATTGGCCTTGGTGCGACCAGTAGAGCGGCCTGTATGCGCCGGCAAAAAGTAGTTCGTTGTGCTTACGGTCCACACGGCAAAGGGCCACATCCATGCCATCACCTGCTCCTCGTTGTTTCCCCTGCTGGTGTAACGCCGCTACCATGCGTTGATGAAGTATTCCGAGGATCGTTGCGGGATCCTTGTCCGCATGCAGTGGAACGATCTCATTCAGCAAGGAACAACCGATGGCCGCGATCATGGCCCCGGGTAGGCCGTGGCCCGTGCAATCGGCTGCAGCGACGTAACAAGTTTCGGCGTCGATCCTATGGACCCAATGGAAATCGCCGCTTACAACGTCCTTTGGCCGGTCAATTATGAACGAATCGTCGAACAGTTCATCATAAAGCAACGCAGAGGGTACAAGAGCGCGTTGGATCTTCCCGGCGTACGCGATACTGTCCGTTATGTGATCATGTCGTTCCTGCAACCGTTCATGGGTGTGTTCCTCATCCTGTAACCACCTTCCCACATAGCGGAACAGCAGGAACCCGGCGATACCGAACAGAACAACTGCAGCACCGATGTTGCGGAAGAGTGTTGGCAAGGCAGCGGTAGTTGCGAGATCGGCGGGTGCCCTTGCGATCAACATGGCCACGGTGCGACCTTCACTGTCGAGCATGGGTTCGTAGGCCACCAATTCCATTGATCCATTCGCGCCCATCTTACCGGATCCGGATCCTCCGTATTGGTTCTTGAGCCAAGTTGGATCTCCCTGCCACGATGCCCGGAACGTGGGTTTCTCCGCTGCGGTAACGATCACCTGCATATGCGCTGAAGAACTATCGAAGTACACGATCTCCAATGGTGATGCTAGTTCGTTGCGTGTAGTGGCCTTGCTCAACCGTTCATGCAACACATAATACCAGGCATCTTGGGTGTTCTTGATCACCAATCCAGGGCTGCGATAGCGCTCCAATAGGGACTGGACGTTCGCACTATTCAACTGTTCGGAAACAGTGCTCACGATAGTGCCCAAACGCTGGGCGGACTGCTTCTGTTGGGAACGGCTTTCACCCAAGTGCGCAACAATGATCACCACCGTGCAAAGCAGCACCAGCGTGGCATAGACGGCCAAGAGGACCTTGTGCTTGGTACGGGTGGGTTTGAACTGCACGGTAAACGACGCGGGAATTTGGTGTTCCCAACGGGCGTTTTACGGCCTGCGCGTCGTTTTGTTCGTATCCTGTCCAGTATCCAAGAAACCGCTCAACCGAGGAACGGATAACCATGCTCCGTTGGCGGAACCAAGGTCTCCTTGATCGTGCGGGCACTCGTCCACCGGATCAAGTTCAAATAGCTCCCTGCTTTATCGTTGGTCCCACTGCCACGCGCACCTCCGAACGGTTGCTGTCCGACCACAGCACCCGTCGGTTTGTCGTTGATGTAGAAGTTGCCGGCACTGTGGCGCAATACGTTGGTGGCTTGAACGATGCTCTCCCGGTCATTGCTTATGACCGCACCGGTCAATGCATATTCTCCGGTGGAATCCACCAGTTTCAAGGTGTCCATCCATCGGTTCGTGCTGTAAACGTAGATGGTGAGCACCGGTCCGAATATCTCTTCACACATCGTTACGCTCTTCGGGTCTTTCGTAACAGCTACCGTTGGTTCGATGAAGTAACCTTTGGTCTTGTCGTATTTACCGCCTGCAATGACCTGGACATTCTTCTTGTCCTTTTTCAACGCATCAATGTACTTGGTGATCTTATCAAATGACTTCTCATCGATCACTGCCCCAATGAAATTCTTGAAATCGCGCGGATCCCCCATTTTCATTTCGGCCATATCGGCAAGCAGTTCCTTCTTCACCAGTGGCCAAATGTTCTCTGGGATATACGCCCTGCTGGCCGCACTGCATTTCTGTCCTTGGAATTCGAAGGCACCTCGTGAGAGTGCGGTGGCCACCACTTTGGGATCCGCAGTAGGGTGAGCGATCACGAAATCCTTGCCACCTGTTTCCCCTACGATGCGCGGGTAGCTCCGATAGATCGGAAGGTTGTTCCCGATCGTTTGCCAGATCTGCCGGAACACACCGGTGCTACCTGTGAAATGGATCCCTGCAAAGTCCTTGTGCTTGAAGATGACCTCGCCAGCAACCGATCCTGACACATGGACAAGGTTGATCACACCGTCGGGTAGCCCAGCGGCCATGAACACTTCCATGAGCACTTGTGCGCTGTAAGCTTGGGTATCGGCGCACTTCCAGACCACTGTGTTGCCCATCAAAGCGCAGCTGCTCGGTAAGTTGCCCGCAATGGCAGTGAAGTTGAAGGGGGTTAGTGCGAAGACAAAACCTTCCAATGCACGGTATTCGAGCCTGTTCCATACGCCCGGCGAGCTCACGGGTTGATCGCGGTAGATCTTTTGGGCATAGCTCACGTTGAAACGTAAAAAGTCGATCAATTCGCAAGCTGCGTCTATCTCGGCCTGGTAGCAGTTCTTGCCCTGGGCCAACATGGTGGCCGCATTGATCTCCGCTCGGTACGGTCCTGCAAGCAGGTCGGCGGCTTTCAAGAAGATTGCTGCGCGATGTTCAAAGGGCATTTCCTCCCAATTCTTTTTCGCTTTCAGTGCCGCATCAATGGCGCTTTTTACCGTTTTGGCATCGCCAAAATGGGCCATGCCCAAGCTATGTCCATGCTTGTGCGGTGGGCTCATCTTCCGCTTGTCCTTGGTCACTATCTCCTTACCACCGATCCACATGGGTGCATCAATGGTCGCCTTTATCCGCCTGTCGTATTCGGCCTGCAGGGCAGTGCGCTCGGGGCTGCCGGGTGCATAGCTCTTTACGGGTTCGTTAGTTGGGGCAGGGGGATTGAATACGGCGTTGCTCATGTTAGTGTTCTTTTCCCTTGAATGCGGGCGCGCAAAGGTAACAGCACTCTTTTAGGGGTGTTCATTTTCACCTGCCTAGCGAATTACAAAGTCGAGAAACAGAAGACAGTGTTGCAGATGGCCGCCTGTCCCTAGGCGACCATCCGACAACCGCTACTAAAGACCGTCGAACCGATAGATCGGGTCGATCTCTGCACCTGCTTTGATCTCACAGGTCGGGTGGATGATCCCATCGGCCAAGCTGTAGACCCAACCATGCAGGTCTGGGCCGCCACGTTCTTTCCATGCACGCTGGACAATGCTGGTCTTGGACAGGTCCATTACCTGCTCGGTAACATTCAGCTCCACCAAGCGATCGAAACGCTTGTTCTCGTCCGGGAGCGCATCAAGCTCATCGCGATGCAGCCGCCGGACATCTTTGATGTTCCTCAACCATTTGTTGATGATGCCCAATGAGTCATTCGACATGGCCGCTTTCACACCACCGCAGCCGTAATGCCCGCATACGATGATGTGCTTCACGTGAAGCATTTCCACTGCATATTGCAGAACGCTCAACAGGTTCAGGTCCGTATGCACCACCATGTTCGCAATGTTCCGGTGCACGAATATCTCCCCAGGGTCCGTCCCCGTGATCTCGTTCGCAGGCACCCGACTGTCACTGCAACCGATCCAAAGGAATTCCGGTGACTGTATCTCGCTCAGTCGGGTGAAGAATTCAGGGTCGCGGGCCACTGTATTCGCAGCCCAAGCGATGTTGTTCTTCAAGAGGCGGTTGTAGGATCCCATGTCTTCTTGTTCGTTGTAGAGTTATTGTTCCTTCCCTTCTTTCCTTGGTCTTCCAACTTCGTAATACCCTTATCTACATTCGCGATGGTCCGGTCGTTGTCAAATCCGATCAATTCGCAGGTTATCCCGCGTTCGATCGAGAATTCACAGAACTCCGTAATGATCTCCTCCACATCCGGGTGCAGCGCGACGTTACGACTGGCATCCAAAACCAACTTCGTGTTGTCCGGAAGTTCGGCCAGGGTGCGTTTTATAGCGGCCTTGTTCAAGAACGTGACGTCTTCACTTAGCTCAATGTGAACTGGCATCCCTGGTTTGTAATATTCAGGATCGTAATGGAACGGCACCTTGTAGTTCTTCCAAAGGATATGCCCGATCGCAACGGCCAAACCAAGACCGACCCCGGTAAGCAGATCGGTAAAGGCCACGCCCAGCACGGTAATGAAGAAGGGTAGGAATTGCATCGCGCCGGCTTGCCAATATTGCTTGAAGAGAGCCGGTTTAATGAGCTTGTAGCCGACCAGTAGGAGTATTGCCGCCAAGCTTGCCAACGGGATCATGCGGAGCAAACCGGGTATAAGGAGCACGGATATCACGATCAACGCACCATGGAGGACCGTGGATAATTTCGTTCGGCCGCCTGCTTGTATGTTGGCAGAACTGCGAACGATCACCTGTGTTACCGGAATGCCCCCAAGCATTCCACTTACGATATTGCCAATGCCCTGAGCGTGGAGTTCGCGATTGGTCGGGGTTACTCGCTTTTGCGGGTCCAACTTGTCGGTGGCTTCGGTACATAACAATGTTTCCAGACTTGCGACTATCGCAATGACCAATGCCAGTTTCCAAACGCGTGGGTCCAAAAGTCCCGCTATGTCAGGGAATGTGAGGATGCTTGCTCCTGTCATATCAGGTAATTCCACATAATGGCCTGCGTTGATCGCGAGCAATTCATGCCCACTGAAAAGTTGGGACAACACAATGCCGGAGACCACGGCAAGCAGTGGGCCCGGGATCATGCTCAGCACTTTGAATTCTTGTATCCGCCTCGTTTGCCAAAGGAGCATGATGGCCAACCCTGCCAAGGTCACCAGAATGGCGCCAACGCTGATCCCATCGATCATGTACATCAATTCGCTCAATGTGTTGTGTTGGTCAGGCTGAATGAAGTCCTCATCACCCAAGTAGTCCTGATCATAGCCTAAGCCATGCGGGATCTGTTTCAGTACTATGATGATACCGATGCCGGAGAGCATACCCTTGATCACCGTGTTCGGGAAGTAGTACGCGATGATGCCAGCGCGCATAAGGCCCAGTACGATCTGGAGAATGCCGGACAGAACAGTTGCTGTGAGGAATAATTCGAACGACCCCAACTCGGCGATGCCCGTTAGAACGATCGCAGTTAATCCTGCAGCGGGGCCGCTGACGCCCAACGAAGAGCCGCTTACAAGACCTACCACTATACCGCCGACCGCTCCGGCGATCACACCGGCTATGAGCGGAGCCCCGGAGGCCAGTGCGATGCCAAGGCACAAGGGAAGGGCCACCAAGAAAACGACGAAGGATGCCGGAAGATCCTTTCGCCAATGGGAAAGCAGTTCGTTTTGTTTCATGAAATGGGTTGAATGCAGTCGGTAGAAAATATCCTTCGAGCACGGCCTAAAGGGTCCTAGGGACCACAGTGCTTGAAACGAAAAGCCGCAGTGGGCTAGTTAGTGCATTCCCCACGGGGGCAAATGCGGCACATCCCCGTGATCACTAGGATCGGGATGCTGCTCGGAACGAGGGCCTTTGCGATCCCTGGGTTCCGGGTAGTTGGCATGCCCTGATGGGCTATCCGTTTGACACGGATGGAAATGGTGTACCTCTTCTTCTTCCGCCATGGGGACTGGCATGTTGCCATGTTCCGCACAAAACGTCCGGACCTCTTTGGAATACATCAGTAGAGGAGCAAATACCAAACACAAGGCCATCAATAGCGCAAAAGACCCATGGAACGCGCTTAATGCACGCACCTTTTTGGTTCTGTTCGATGCTATCGCCTTATTCACCATCAGTGCGCAAATTTACGACAGTACCTAGATGCCGGATGGTTGAGAATGTCAACGTGCGTTAACAAAGGGAACGTGGAACTCAGTTCGCCGCGAACGGATAGGTCAACTCAATGGCCGGCACATCCACTTCGAACTTGAGACCATCGGAAACCCGCTGCATAAGGTAGGTCCCGTCCATGCGTCCGAAAGCGCTTTGGAGATCACATGCACTGCTGTACGTAAATTCCTGCCCAGGCTCCAGGGTGGGTGTTTCCCCGACAACGCCCGGCCCCTCCACTTCTCGCGTTGGTGCCAAACTATCGTGGATCAGCCACCGTCTGCGCTGCAATTGCACTGTATCACGCCCCATGTTGTGGATCGTGATGCGATAGCTGAAGAAATAGTGACCAGCGCGAATGTCACTATGGGCAGCCTCGAACCGACTTCGGACCTCGATCTTTATCGCATGTGAAACCGTTGTGCCCATGGTACAAAGTTGGGATTACTTCTTCATTGTTGATCCATCTTCCATGCCAATACTACGAACGATGTTCCTCTGGACGTTTGGGTCATATACGTCCCAAGAAGTCGGATCGGACCATCGGGGTCTGCAGTGGCCCTCATACTGCTTAGCGCACAATGAATTCACAATCTCAACCGGCATGCCTAGCTTTGGGCTCGATGACCGCTATCCCTCGGATCCGCTATGTGGCTGCACATGCCGCACAACGCGATTTCGCTTCAGCCGTGCGCCGCAATGTGCTGGCCTACTTCAAGGAAAAGCAATTGCCTACAACAGGGGACGCGCGCATGGTTGTGAAGTCCCTGATCATGCTGGCGCTCTACTTGGTCCCTTTCATTTTGGTGATCACTTTGCCCATGTCGCCTTGGTGGGGCTTGGCCTGCGCTGTAACAGTTGGTTTTGGAATGGCTGGATTGGGAATGTGTGTCATGCATGACGGTGCCCATGGCTCAGCATCCAAGCACACATGGATCAACGAACTGATGGGCGGTACAATGTACCTGATGGGAAGCAGCGTGCTTACTTGGCGGATCCAGCACAACGGTGAACACCACACGCACACCAATGTCGATACGATGGACAGTGACCTCATGTCAAGGGGCTTGTTGCGTTTCAGCGAGCATGCGCCATTGAAGCGGGTGAATCGGTTCCAACACTTCCACGCGTTCTTCTTTTATGGCTTCCTTACCCTTACCAAATTGGTGAAGGATTTTGCTACGTTATCGCGGTTCAACCGCAACGGCAGTACCAAGGCTTTGAAAGCCGATCCTAAACGGGAAATGGTGAAGCTGGTGGTTTTGAAGGTGATCTACGTTTCTGTTTTCCTCGGTCTACCTCTCTTGCTCAGTTCGTTCACGTGGTGGCAAGTGCTCATCGGCTTTTTCGTTGAACATTTCGTCGCCAGTGTGATCCTGGGTACGGTGTTCCAGTTGGCGCACATCGTGGAAGAGACCCGCCAACCCATACCGGATGAACATGGCGTAATAGCCAACGATTGGGCAGTCCACGAAATGCTCACAACGGCCAATTTTGCCAAAGAGAATCGCCTACTTACCTGGTTCACAGGCGGCCTTAACTACCAGATCGAACACCACTTGTTCCCCAACGTGTGCCACGTGCATTACAAAACGATCGCTCCCATCGTCCAGCGTACAGCGCAGGAATTCGGCGTTCCGTACAATCAGATCCCCACCTTATTTGCGGCCTTGACCTCCCATGTGCGTAGAATGAAGGTCCTCGGAGTGCATAGTAGTGGCTACGAAGGTTGGGCCGGGTGATCCGAAAGTAGGAACCTCAAGGACGGATCCCAGAACGGCGTCAGAAGCAATTAGCCTTGTGCCGCTTTCTTGATCCTGCGGTAGGTGAAGCTGTGCAGGATGTGCCGACGTGCGAAACGAAGGTTGCCGTCGTTGTTCACGAACTTGTTGTATACCTTTTGCGGAACGCTGTAGTACTCATAAACACTACCATCCGCAAAGGTGGCGTGCAATGTTTGCGCCTTGTAGTGGAAGTCCGTGATCGCCTGTGTGGCCGTCAACCTGTCGTAGTCTTCCTTGTTCAGCGCGTGGGTATCGGGATGTATGGCCACAAGAAAGTGGTAGGCATCGATGATGTGTTTGCTGGTTTCCTCTGCCTGATGCCGTTCAGTCTCATCCTGAAAGCGATCCGGATGATGCGATTTCATCAATGCTTTGTAGAGCAGTCCCAATTCCTTCAGGTCGGTCTTGGGTTCTGCCCCCAACAACTTGCGGCTATCGATGATCTTCTTCATGGTCGTGCGAAAACGGGCGCAAAGGTCGTGGTTTGTGCGGAACTATGGAAGTCTCGATAGAGAACCTGCGTGAATAACAAGAGTCCAGCAATGAAGATGCTCAAGTTGAATAGGCTACCTGGATCAAAACGCTATGAACGCATTTGAACACAGCTTTTCGCAGACTAAACCTAGGTAGGACGTTCGGTCGATATGGAGTTGGGTACTTCTACTCCCTCAACCAACACCTCTGCCCAACGATTCCAGTTATAAACACTGCTCTGCCCTTGCGCTTTCGCGAAATTCAATGCGTTCGGGGCATCGGTGAAAAGCCGGCAACTGGTGTAGATGATCTTTCCGTCTTCATTGCGGTAACCACTTACGATGGCATCATTGTCCAAGGCATGCTCCAGCACCTTTTCCAAGTCCGGCAGACCTTCTTTGCCAACGGGTACGTTGTAGGCCGCGATCAGGTCCGAGGTAACGTAGGAATTGCCGCGCACGTCGTAGCTGAAGCGCTGTTTGCGTGAGGCAATGGCACGAAGTCTCTCAAGTAACAGGGTAGTTGCAGCGTCGGCCATGGTTCTCTAGATCGGGTGCCGAAGATCCTACTGATCGCTTTGCTGCCCACATTTAGCAACTTCCATGGATCAACAACACCGTGTCGTTAACTTGAGTTATCCGTCGGAAATCCCCGTGGTAATTGGGTTTCTGCCTTGTTTCGAACGGCAGTGGTCTTGCGCTGTTATTCAACGTAACAGCACCAGATGTCCGATCTCCTCGTGCATTTTGCCCGAAGTATCCTTGATCCTCGTCTTCCATGCGTACACCCCGTCCATGGTTCCGGACCCATCCCAACCTGCTTCCAACGAACTGGAAGTGAAGATCACCGCGCCCCAACGATCGAAAATGTTCAATTCGAAAATAACTGGATCCCGGACGGTGCTCGTGGCGAAAAAGATGTCGTTGATCCCGTCGTTGTTCGGGGTGAAGGCGTTAGGCACCCAAAGTCCGTATTCGTCCTCTACGCAGAGCTGGGAAACGGTAGTATCAGTGCAGCCTACGGAATTCTCCGCGACCAGAAGAACATTGTAACAATCCACCGCGTCATAAGAGAAAACAGGATCGCGAAAGAACGAGGTACTATCACCCGGGTCGCCGAAATGCCATTGCCATGCCACTGAACCGGAGCTCTCGTTGATGAATCTGATCGTGGGCGCATCGATCGTTACACCCGGTGGGTCCATGCTGAAACGAGCAACAGGCAATGGCCACGAATGCACGAACGCAAATTCCGAGATCGAACCGGGGCACCGGGGGTCACCGTTCAAGGAAGAAACGGTCAAGCTCACATCATGATCCCCGGCAGGGAAACAATGTGTTACACTAGGTCCCATCGCGCTTGCCCCATCGCCGAACGCCCAGTTGTAAGAAACCAAGCCAAGGTCATCTGCTTCTAACAGGGTACATAAGGGTGCGCAACCATCTGTTCCTACTGAGGAGAACGTAGGCTGGAATGCTTCGCCCGCATGTACTTCAATGGTAAGGATTACCGGGCCACATGTGGTGATCGCCGTTACGGAATACTGGCCCGGACCCACAGCCGTGATCGTATCCGTTACATCGCCTGTGCTCCACGAATAGGATGTTCCGCCTGTGGCAAAAAGCTGGATCGGTTCCTCCGCGCAGGCTGAATCGGGTCCATCGACGGTTACTGTTGGGCTGGGTGTTACTTCCACATCAATACTTGCGTTTGCTTGACCACACGAATTCGTTGCGGTAACGGTATATGTTCCGCTGTCATCAACCGTGATCGCCGGAGTCTGTTCCCCAGTGCTCCAAAGGTAGCTGGTACCTCCGCTCGCGTTAAGTGTTAAGGTATTTCCTTGGCAGAAGGTGGTTGGCCCATTTGCCGATATCGATACAGTTGGCACGCCAAGTACTTCGAACTGGGACCATGTACAAACCGTGTCGCCGCATGCGCTCACCGCGCAGAATTGCAAGACCACCTCTATGGTTTCGTTAGCCCCTAGTGTGTAAGTGGTCGAGTTGCCGCTGGGATCATCGAAAGTACCATTGCCACCGCTCCAGTACGAGGCGACGACATTGCCCGTGGTCACCCCTTCAAGTTGAACCGAGCTACCACATGGCACCGGGTCGATCTGTGAAATGACCGTTGCGGCAAGCGGAATGATCGGTGCTTGGCAGCCAAAGTTGGCGTAGCTTATTTGCGGTGCACCCGGCCAAGAAAGCAAGATCGTTGACCCATCATTTTCTGGGTAACTGCCTCCGTAGGTCCCATAGGTGTTCACAAGCTGAGAAATGTTGTAGGTGGCCGTGTCGGCGCAGGAGGGGGTTGTTATGCGCAGAATGAAGGTGCGGTAACTGGGTCCACTGGTCGGGGTGTTGCTCAGCGGACCAATGCTGCTGGTGTTCTTGAAATGACCGAAGGTGTTACCCGGTTCCTGATAGATCACATAGAGCGTATCAGCGAGTTGGGCGAAGGAGTTGCCTGCTATGCAAACGTTGGTGCTCGTTATGCCGAGCACCCGTTTCCCAGCCGGAATTTCCCCATCCGGTGGTTCGATCAAATATCCGCAATTGGTTATGGTGGCATTCAACTGCGCTGTAATGTTGGCGGTGGTGGCATCCTGCACCCATCCTAAAAAGGCATTTTGGGTGGTCCACTGCGCGATCAGCGTTCCAAGCTGGATCGGGGACGGGCCAACAATGAAGCGGAACATTTCATTCTCCCCTTCATTGGCACCGGAGCAGGCCTCATTACATGCATCGACCAAAACGCTCTCGATCTCCAGGCATTTGGTCGGGATCTGGCCTGAGCTAACGCTAGTCCACCATGACGTGCATGCGAGTACGACCAGAAAACGAAGGCAATTCGGCATTGGGCAGGATCAGTGGTGCAAAGGTCGGTGTTCCAACTCCGTAGCATAACGTGCTACTGATCCGGTAATTGGACCGGAGTCCATCACTTCGATCAACAACGGAATTCTTGATCCTTCAACGCCGAATGGAGTTCACGAACCGGGTACCCACCAATCGGTCGTAGCGCTGCTGGTGGTCGGTCAAGTAGACCAGGATCAGATAGTCGTTCTCCGTCTGGTAGTGCGAGCCTTCGATCACAGTGAGGTCGGCTGCCGTGGTCCCTCTGGCCTGCGTGGCGTATGTGAAATCGTAGAAACCTTGTTTCAGTAAGGTCGTGAGGACGTAACCGCCTTCTTCAATGCTGTAGATCATTTTGTTCGCCGCATTGCATTGGTTGTCGAAGAGACCGCCATACACATAGATGTCCTGACCCATCGGTTGCTCCATGGGCAGGTTGAAGTGGACGTTCACGTAATCGGTGCCCAACGGGTCTCCATCCACAAAATCGTCCTTAGGGAGGAATTTGCCATTGATGTCCTGCTGATTGGTGTACACTCGGATGTTCCGTTTCACCTCGGGCAAGATGTAGGCCTCATAGACACCTTGACCCGGTCCGGGGTCTATCCGGGCCACATTCCGCCCGGCATAGCGAATGTTCTTCAGATCGAAATTGCGATACTCGTTGCCCGCTTGGAACAGGCCTTGGTCGGGTTGATCGTACACCAATTCCCTATCACGAACGAACTTCGGGCGAAATTCCGTTCGAGCATCATCCCAGCGCATGTTCTGTAACATCGTTACATGGATATCGCTGAACGGGTCCTGTACGTTTAGCGCAGGGTAGCGAATGGTCAGGTCAACCTGCTGGGCAACATCGCGCTGGTCGACGCCTCTGGGGGTAACGACGGTGGCATCTATTTGCAAGGCTTGTTCCACGACCATGAACCTACGGGTGATCACAAGGTCCTCAGGATCACTGTTCCGATAGACCTTCAACAAGTAATTGCCCGATCTGGTGATCTGCATTTGCTCATTGGGCACTTCCAATTCATAGTGTATGAAAGGCTGAAGGGTGTTGTAGCTCTGGCGGCCCGCAGGAATGTAGTCGTTGAATGCACCGGTCAGGTATTGGCCAGCCATAAGCTCGGTCGGTTGCCAGGTTGCGCTGCAATGCACCACGGTATAGGAAAGGTTCTCGGTATACGGTTGAAGGTCATCGAAGCGCAAGACCAAGGGTTCCTGGGTCGCTAGGTCAGTGATCGGTGGGGCCAATTCAAAGCCGTTCTTGAAGAACTGGACCGTGTGCACCGTGGCGCTGTATGTATGATCCTCGTATCGCAACTCGGTCTGCGTGACAAGGCCAGCAGGTGGGCGAGTAACCAAGGACCCATTGCCCCTGCAACTCCCTGTTGGAAAGAGGGCCAGGGTCATGATCGGGAGCAGGCACCAGCGTTTACCGATCAGTGAAAATTGGTGGTGCAAAAGCAGAGGTCGTAAAATGATCTTCAGTGGAACTTGGCGTTGCGAAAGATAGCTACATTTGGCCCGCCGAAAGAACCGGTATCCATCGTTGATCATGTCCACGTCCATTCGGATCCGCAAGGGCCTCGACATTCGCCTGAAAGGTGAAGCAGAGAAGGTGCTCGTGCAAGCGGATCCCGCGAAGGTCATCGCGATCAAACCGACCGATTTCCACGGGCTTATACCCAAGGTGCTTGTCAAACAAGGTGCCAAAGTGAAAGCCGGTGATCCGCTTTTTGGGGACAAGTACAACGAGCGTATCCTCTTCACTAGTCCAGTAAGTGGGGTAGTGGAGGACGTTGTTCGTGGAGACAAGCGGAAGGTGCTTGAGGTTCGCGTGGTTGCCGATGCTTCCATCGCTTATGAGGACTTTGGGGCTGGCGATCCCAGCACCATGAACCGCGAAACAGTGGTTCAGAAGTTGCTGAAGAGTGGCGTTTGGCCCGTAATACGCCAACGTCCGTTCGATCTGGTCGCCGATCCTGCGAAGGAACCCAAGTCCATCTTCGTTTCCTGCTTTGATACCAATCCTCTGGCACCGGACTTGGACTACATTGTGCATAACCATGGTAACGAGTTCCAAACCGGACTGAACGCTCTTTCCAAGCTCACCAAGGGGAAAGTGAACATCGTGGTCAACTCAAAGACCGCTGCCCGCGAATTTCTTGATGCCAAGAATGTGGTGCGCCAAACTGTAGATGGACCCCATCCTGCTGGTAATGTGGGTGTTCAGATCCACCATTTGGACCCTATCAGCAAGGGTGAACAAGTTTGGGTGGCTGGCGTGCAGGATGTGTTGATCATTGGCCGCCTATTCCTTACTGGTAAGTACGATGCTACTCGTGTGGTGGCAATTACCGGCAGCGAAGCCAAGAACCCCAAGTATTTGCGCACACTGATCGGAACACCCGTGAAGGACCTCATCGGACCTGTAGACCCTCATACCCGTGTTGTAAGTGGTAACGCCTTGACCGGTGACCGGATCGGGCAGGATGGCTCGCTCGGATTCTACCATACGCAGATCACCCTTCTCCCCGAAGGTGACGAGCCCAAGTTCTTCATTACCGATGGCTGGGCTTCTCCCGGTTTCGATAAGTTCAGTGCGAACCGCAGCTTCCCTACTTGGCTGATGCCCAGCAAGAAATACGCGCTGGATACCAACCAGAATGGTGAACCACGTTCGTTCGTAATGACGGGCCAATACGAGAAGGTATTCCCATTCGATATCTACCCTGTGCAATTGATCAAGTCCATATTGGCCAACGATATCGACCAAATGGAAAAACTCGGACTATACGAAGTGGTACCTGAGGATTTCGCCCTTTGTGAGTTCGTGTGTACAAGCAAAATAAATTCACAGAGCATCGTGCGCGAAGGCCTCGATACCCTGAAGAAGGAAACCACTTAAGACCACTCCTGTGAAAGCACTGCGCAAACTGGTGGACTCCATTGCACCGACCTTCGCCAAGGACGGCAAGCTGGGGAAACTGCATTTCGTCTTCGATGGCCTGGAGACATTTCTCTTTACACCCGGCCACGCCACGGTGAAGGGTGCTCATCTCCGCGACAGCATAGACCTGAAGCGGACCATGAGCATCGTGATCACCGCGATGATCCCATGCCTGCTATTCGGCATGTGGAATGTGGGGCACCAACATTACTTGGCCTTGGGCGAATTCCTCGGTATGGGTGATGGGTTCTGGGACAAATTCATCTTCGGCGCCATTAAAGTGCTTCCGATCGTAGTTGTAAGCTATGGTGTTGGTTTGGGGATCGAGTTCCTCTTTACAACGATCAAAGGCCACCCGATCCAAGAAGGATATTTGGTCAGCGGTATGCTCATCCCTCTGGTAATGCCTGTGGATACGCCTCTTTGGATGGTAGCCGTTGGTGCCGCGTTCGCTGTGATCATCGGCAAGGAGGTTTTTGGGGGAACAGGAATGAACATTTTGAACGTGGCCCTTACAGCACGTGCGTTCCTCTTCTTCGCCTACCCGACCATGATGAGCGGGGATAAGGTTTGGGTGAACACCGGCTTGGAAGAGGGCCAACAAGTTGTGGATGGTTTCAGTGGTGCAACTTCCTTGGGATATGCTGCCGCTGGACAAGTGGACAAGGTCACCTCGATGATGGACAGCTTTTGGGGCATCGAAGCCGGTAGTATCGGCGAAACAAGCGTCGTTGCTTGTTTGATCGGTGCGTTGGTCCTATTGATCACTGGTATCGGTAGCTGGCGGATCATGCTCAGCGTGTTCCTTGGTGGGTTGGCCATGAGTGCCATTTTCAACGCGGTAGGCCCTGGTTTAGGGAACGAATACATGCAGATCCCCATGTTGCATCAGCTCATGCTGGGCAGCTTCTTTTTCGGCTTGGTCTTTATGGCCACTGATCCGGTGACGGCATCGCAAACGAACACCGGGAAATGGATCTATGGTTTTCTCATCGGGGTTATGGCCATATTGATCCGCGTTGTCAACCCTGCCTATCCGGAAGGTATGATGCTCGCCATCCTGTTCATGAACGTGATGGCCCCTTTGATCGATCATTATGTGGTGCAAGCCAACATCAAGCGCCGCCTGAAACGAACCGCGCTGGTAGCAGCGTAACGCCGAGGTAACATGGCATTCGACAAGAACAGCAATTCGTTCACCTTCATCTTCGCCATCATTTTGGTGTGCGTGGTCGGTACCACCTTAGCAGTGGCATTCTTGGCTTTGAAACCAGCGTATGACGAGAATGTGCGCCGCGAAAAGATGCAGAACATCTTGGCCGCGATGAACGTGAAAGTGGCCCGGGATGATGCCCCTGCCAAATTCACGGAGTCGATTTCCGGATCATTGTTATTGGATGCGAACGGTGTTGTAGTCGATGGTTCGAACCGTGATAAGGCCAGTGGCAAGTCCGAGGCCAGTCCGGCTTTCGATATGGATGTGCTGAAGCAGTACAAGGATTGGAAGGCCAATGTTGTGAAAGCAGAGGATATGCAGTACCCCGTTTATTTGGCGAACGTGGAGGGTCACGACCTCATGGTCGTTCCTATGATCGGTACTGGTCTCTGGGGTCCTGTCTGGGGCTACGTCGCAATTGATAAAGTCGATGGCCGTACGATCTATGGTAGCACGTTTGATCACAAAGGAGAAACACCCGGTTTGGGTGCGGAGATCGCCACACCGATCTTCATCGATCAGTTCCCGGGCAAGACGATCTCCGAACCGGATGGAACCTATACCGGGATCAAAGTGTACAAAGGGGGAAGCATGACCACGGATCCACATGGTGTTGATGGGATTTCCGGTGGTACCATTACCAGCCAAGGCGTGGATGAAATGTTGATGCGCACTTTGGCCATCTACGATGTCTATTTCAAACAGGTAGTTACCAAAACCGTGGTGCCTGAGCCCGTGGTCAACATTTCGCTTAGCGATACCATGGCCATTGATACACTTGAGATCCAATGAGCACAGAGACAGCAAGCGCCCCAGTTGCAGTGCCCAAAGAGGGCCTGTTCAGCAAGAAGAACCGGAAGCTGATCACCGATCCGCTGAACGATAATAATCCGATCACAGTGCAGGTTTTGGGCATTTGTTCGGCACTTGCCATTACCGTGAAAATGTCCAACGCACTGGTGATGAGCATCAGCGTTTTGGCCGTGGTGGTGCTGGGCAACATGATCATCAGTGCACTGCGCAACGTGATCCCGAGCCGGATCCGGATCATCGCCCAGTTGGTAATTGCTGCTGGCTTGGTAACCTTGGTGGACATTGTCCTCAAGGCCTATGTGTATGATGTGGCCAAGCAGGTCGGTGTTTATGTCGGCTTGATCATTACCAACTGCATCCTCATGGGCCGCTATGAAGCTTTTGCCATGAACAACAAGGTGGGACCCAGCGCGCTGGACGGTCTGGGAAATTCATTGGGCTATGCCTGGATACTGGTCGTAGTGGCCTTCTTCCGTGAGTTCTTTGGTTCCGGCTCCTTGATGGGGATCACCATAATTCCCAATAGCTGGTACGCTGCCAACGGTGGAGCCTATTTCAACAACAATATGATGATCCTTCCACCCATGGCATTGGTCATTGTGGGTATCATCATCTGGATCCAGCGTTTGAGGAACACGAAATTGATCGAGACCGCCTAACCCTACGAAGCCAATGAACCTAGTAAACATCTTCGTTAAAGCGATCTTCATCGAGAACATGATCTTCGCGTACTTCTTGGGTATGTGCTCGTACCTGGCTGTAAGCAAGACCGTGAAGACCGCCGTAGGATTGGGAGCCGCCGTGATCTTCGTGCTCGGAGTAACGGTTCCTGTGAACTATTTGTTGGAGAACTATGTGCTCAAAGCAGGCGCACTCTCTTGGTTGGGTGCCAGTTTCGCCGATGTGGACCTCAGTTTCCTCGCCTTCATCATGTTCATTGCGGTGGTAGCGGCCATTGTGCAATTGGTTGAAATGGTGGTGGAGAAATTCGCTCCCGCACTATATGGTGCACTCGGTATCTTCTTGCCACTGATCGCCGTGAACTGCTCCATCCTCGGTGGTGCGCTGTTCATGCAGGAACGCCAGTACAGCAACGTGGCCGAGGCCACCAGTTTCGCGGTCGGTAGTGGCGTGGGTTGGTTCTTAGCCATTGTAGCGATCGCCGCTATTCGCGAAAAACTCCGTTACAGCGATATCCCAGCTCCACTTCGTGGCTTGGGCATAACGTTCATCCTAACCGGTCTCATGGGCATGGCATTCATGGCCTTTATGGGCATCAAGATCTGACCAACGATCATGGGTTCTACAATTCTAATCACACTCGCGGTATTCTTGACCGTTACGTTGTTGCTCGTAGGTCTGCTGCTCTTCGCAAAGGCCAAGCTCTCACCGAGCGGGTTGGTGAAGATCCAGATCAACGGCGAAAAGACCATCGAGGTGGAAGCAGGTAGCACCTTGCTCACCACGCTTAGTGAAGCCAAAATTTTCTTGCCTAGCGCCTGCGGCGGCGGTGGTACTTGTGCCATGTGCAAGTGTCAAGTGATCGAAGGTGGCGGAGAGATCCTGCCCACTGAAGCACCGTATTTCAGTCGGAAGGCCATCGCCGAGGATTGGCGTTTGGGGTGCCAAGTGAAAGTGAAGAACGACATGGTGATCAAGGTGCCGGAAGAGATCTTCGGTATCAAGAAGTGGGAATGCGAAGTGGTCTCGAACTACAATGTGGCCAGCTTTATCAAG
>Ga0209063_1000457_pt1 | contig 28344 bp, 20 predicted proteins | sample KloWWTmeKNB19Kit_FD_187177 | JGI IMG/M metagenome (GOLD analysis project Ga0209063, IMG submission 187177) | Active sludge microbial communities from Klosterneuburg, Austria, studying microevolution and ecology of nitrifiers - Klosterneuburg... | ecosystem: Engineered > WWTP > Aerobic digester >... | reverse complement strand
ATGATGCAACTCCTGGTTTGCGATATAGGCAGCCACCACACTGATCTTTTGCTTTTCATAACTAAAAGCCCCATACCCTTCCTGCCAGCGAAAAGGAATGGGGGTCAACCTCATTTTATTGATCCACTCCGAAGAGTCCCCTTTTACTATTCTCATCAGGTCGGACAAGGATTGGGTTGGCCGCATTCCAAAAAGCATATGCAGATGGTCAGGCATAGAGTTAATAGCGATCATTTTATGCGTATGATTCTGAACGATGCCGGTGATGTATTGATGCAGTCGTTCTTTCCAATCCTTTGTTATCAATGCCTGGCGGTACTTGACGGCAAAAATGCAGTGGATATGTATTTGTGTGTAGGTATTGGGCACTGTGAATGATTTTGTGTTGCCCCTACGGGGCAAACTGTTCCTGTTTTATTTTTCTGTTACCAACCTATGGTCCCTACGGGACCCCATGCAACCATCACTAAGCTATAAAAATAATTACAGAGTGTAAGACACAGGTCATACTGGAAGCAAACCGTTCCTGGTGGTTATTGCCTCATTTCAACACGATAAACATACAGGACTAATACAATCATGATCATTAAACTATAGAAATAACTACAGAATATAAAACTGGTAAATCATGAAGGAAGTTAACGGTCCCGGGTATCAGATGTTTCATTAATTTCAGTTGGATTAATTAGTTTTTTTTAGCCAACCGGACATGGGCGATACACTGGTAAAAATAATTTGTATCTTAAATAATTGTTTCTTACAAACCATGAGCACTTACCCCAGCATATTCAATGATGTGATCGGCCCGGTGATGCGGGGGCCATCCAGTTCGCATTGCGCCGCATCGCTGCGCATTGCCCGATTGTGCAGAGATTTGATGGAGGAGAATATAAAAAATATTCTCATTGAATTTGACCCCAACGGGTCACTGGCAACCACGCATAAAAGCCAGGGCTCGGATATGGGTTTGTTCGGCGGCTTCCTGGGGTGGGAAGCCTTTGATGAACGACTGCCCGAATCGGATAAGCATATTGTAACAGCAGGAATAAATGTTACCATCCATATTACCGACATCGGCAACAGTCATCCCAACCTGTATAAAATAACTTTATCAAACAATAAAGAAACAAGAAAACTCACGGCCATCTCCACCGGCGGGGGCATGATAGAAGTGACGGCCATTGATGATGTTCCTGTTTCCATGGCCGGAGATTATTTTGAAACACTCATTTATTGTGAGAAGCCTGACGCTATTGTACCATTCCTGCAAGCATCGGTTGCCTATGATGAGATAGCGTTGCACCAGGGTGCTGTTAGTTTTATAGCCATCAAATCGCAGGCTTTTTTGGAGGCGGCACTATATAAAGAGCTGCAGCAAATGGAAGGAGTGGTATGTATCAAACAGCTTCACCCTGTATTACCGGTAATGGCCCGGAAAAACATGCAGGTTCCTTTTATTACCTGCCAGGAGATGCTGGAGTATAATAAAGACAAAAACAAAACCCTTTGGGAGCTGGCGGTTGAGTATGAAATGGCCCGGGGAAATATTGCTGCCAATGAAGTACTGGAAAAAATGCGCCAGGTCATTCATATCATGGGCAAAGCCATTGAATCGGGGTTAAAAGGAACAACGTATTCGGACCGGATATTAGGAGCACAGTCGCCGCAGTTCAAAGAGAGAATGGATGCCGGTACATTAGTGGGTGGTGATGTCAATAACCGCATCATCCTGTATGTAAGTGCCATGATGGAAGTAAAAAGTTCGATGGGTGTAATTGTGGCGGCGCCAACAGCCGGCAGTTACGGTGCACTGCCCGGTGCCCTGTTCGGTACGGCTCATTCCATGGGAGTAAGCGAAGAGGTGCTGGTAAAAGCCATGTTATCGGCCGGGTTGATCGGTGTATTCATTGCGGCGCATGCCACATTTGCGGCAGAGGTGGGTGGTTGTATGGCAGAAACCGGGTCGGGTGGTGGAATGGCTGCGGCTGCCCTGGTGGAAATGAAAGGCGGCACGGTAGAACAATCCATTGCTGCGGCTTCGCTGGCCCTGCAAAACTCACTGGGTATTATTTGCGATCCCATTGGCAACCGGGTAGAAGCCCCCTGCCTGGGACGAAATGTAATGGCAGCCACCAATGCGGTGTCCTGTGCCAATATGGCGCTGGCTGACTATGAAAAACTGATACCGCTGGATGAAGTGATCCAAACCATGAAAGCGGTAGGTGACCAGATACACCATACACTCCGCTGTACCAACCTTGGCGGACTGTCTGTTACCCCTGCCGCCAAAAAAATTGAAGCGATGCTGGAAGAGCTGCCGCAGCATTTTTTTAAGAGTTGTTAGTCTCCGTCAGTGCTTCGGTTTTCGGGAGTTGTTATTCCGTCCCAACACAATATAATTCCGGCTGTCATCCCAGTCTAACGGAATGTCATTCCGGGCATGCCCCGGAATCTTTACTAAATCAACGTGTCTTAAGAGCAAATGAGCATTAGGCCAAATAGAATATTATTGTTGTATGAAAATGAAATATCAAAATATTTTTAAACCACTTGATATTTTCTTAATGAATGACCAGCCATTTTCTTGTCCACATTGTGGTTCAAGGTGCGATGAGCTTGCAAGTTTCCATCATACAAAATCAAAAACGTTCATTCAGAAATGTCTAAACGATCAATGCTGTTTTGTTTGTTTAGAAGAAGAGGATGAGTATTTTCTTAAATTGTGGGAGTAAAATAAATCTGTAATGAAAGAGGGTCAAAAGCTTTGGACAAAAGACGAACTGATTCTTGCTATCAATCTATATTGTAAGCTTCCATTCGGTAAAATGCATTCTCGAAACGAGGACATTAAGAAACTGGCAGAGATAATTGGACGGACACCTTCTTCTATTGCATTAAAACTAGGTAATTTTGCAAGCTTTGACCGCACTTTAAAAGAACGGGGTATTAAAGGTGCGTCTAATGCTAGCAAGCTTGATAAGCTGGTTTGGGATGAATTTTATAACAATTGGGATGTTGCTTTAATAGAAAGCGAAAAGTTATTAGCGAAAGTTCGACATACAACAGTTGAGAAATTAAATGGTGTAAGTGAAAAGGATTTACAAAAAGAAGGGATTGATAGAGAGAGAATGATAAAAACAAGGGTAAACCAATCAGTTTTTAGAACAATTGTTTTGGCTACTTATAACAATACATGTTGTATAACAAGTATCAACAACACTAATTTATTAATAGCAAGCCACATTGTACCATGGAGTAAAGATCAAAAAAACAGGCTTAATCCCACAAATGGTCTTTGTCTGAATGCATTGCATGATAAAGCCTTTGATAAAGGTCTTATTACAATTTCAGCAAAAGACTATACAATTCGGGTCTCTTCAAAACTCAAAGGGGAAAAAAATCTCCAATTTATTGAGCTAAATTTTATAGAGTATGAAGGGAAAAAAATCAACCTTCCAGATAAATTTTTACCCTCAAAAGAACAATTGAAAGTTCATAACGAAAGCTTTATATCATAACTACTCATGAAGGACCCATTTGGCATTTACTATAAAGGCAACAACTTTTATATCGACATCTTGCCCGTCTATTGTGCTAGAATTTTTCATCGTTAAAACTAAGTCTTGAACATTTTGCTCTATTAATGAATAGTCTGTTGATACATTGTCGGCATATTTAAAATTATAGGTGCTATATGCTAACCCATTTATAAATAGCTGTGCATTTTTTGTGTCTGTAAACTTATAGGTAATTGTAGAAGGAGTATTTAACATTGGCAATGCGGGAATCAATTTTAATCCAAAAAGTACAAGGGGATTTGCTGATAAAAGTGTTCCTACACCAGATAACGTACCTGCAAATGTTTTATATTTTGTTCTGGATTCCTGCCCAACCCCAATCCAATATGCCCAGTAAGTTGTATTGCTAGGAAGGTTAATCTTAATCACTGTTCTACTTGAATGTTCCAAGTTTGTGGTTGAATACACTCTAGTTACAGTATTTAGCACTTCTGTAAAAGTTGTATCGTAAACAATTTTGACTGCAGTGTTAAAGTTTGGGTTACCATTTTTTGAGGGATTTCTATCTACAGTAAGTTTAGCACTCTTAGAAAAGAGACCTTCTTGATACACCAGGAAATAATAAACTCCTTTAGTAGGTATAGTGATTTTATCGTTTACTATTGATATGATTCTTTCCTTTTTATATATTTCTCTTCCAGTAGAATACTCAAAGAGAGAAACGGTGAATAACCCCTTTTTGTTAAGCAGCGAAGCGTTAATAGTGACCTCATCATCCTTATCAAATCCAATTACATTTTTTTCAAGATCATTACCCAATGCACCAGATAAAGCAACTTCTTTATCCAGCACTCGAATTTTTTCTATTTTACTTTCAACATCGCATCCGAGCTTAATGATTCCTTTTGTGCTTTCGTCAACATTAATGGTAAAATTGTATTTCCCTGTTGTGTTTTTAAGTTGAAGGTAGTGTTCCCCATATGAAAGAGTCAGCTTTTTGGCATCATCAGCTTCAACCGATCCAATTTCATTTCCATCAACTACTAGAATTCCGCTTTTGCAAGCAACTATTAGGATTGTTGCTTCTGGGTTCGATTGACAAAAGCAATTGAATGAAATTAATAGGTATAGAATAGCTGAAATTACTTGTTTCATTAAAAAGAGTTTATACAAGAATAATAAAAGAAAAACTAGTTTTTTAGTGATTTATTAATTTATTATCAATAAAAAACCTTTATTTCTTAATTTGTCAGCCGTTATCATCTCCCCACTAAATAAAAGACCTAGACCATCTCCCCAGTTTGTTTTAAGCTTTTTTTAGCTTTTGGGTCATGTAGAATAAATAAAGACCCCGGCTCAACCCTGCATTATGTTCAGTGCATAGCCCCGATTGACGACTGAAAAAAATGCGAAGCATAAGAGAGCTCAAATAGGTGCCCCATAAATATCCGCCATTATTTCCACCCCTTTATGTGATTGTACAGCCAGGTTCCCGCCTCTAACTTGTGCTATCAATAAAGTATAGCCATGCTCAACAACTTCTTTCGTTTACTTATTGTCCTTTGCTGTGCAGGCGGCACGGCCCATGCACAACTGACCAAAGAAACAGTTCAGCAGCATATCCGGGAACTGCTGCAAACAGTGACCGATAATTATGTGTACCCGGCCATTGCCAAAAAAGCCAAGCAATATGTGCTGACCCTGCAGGAAAAGGGAGCGTATGATACGATACAAAAAGGAGAACGGCTGGCCGCTGCACTGACCCGTGACCTGCAGGCCATCACCCATGACCTGCACCTGCGGGTATTCTATTCGCCCACTGTATTGCCAAAACAGGAGAACAGCAACGGCCCTTCGCCGGAAGAAATAGAAGGGTTCAAACAAATGCTGAAGGGGGCCAACTACGGCATTAAAGAAAAATCCGTCCTGGAAGGGAATATCGGTTACCTGAACATTACCATGTTTGCCCCACTGGATTTTTGTGCCGACAGTCTTACGGCAGCCGTGCAGGCAGTGATCAATACCGATGCGCTGATCATTGACCTGCGGGAATGTGGCGGCAGCATGGATCCGGATGCCATCCCCTTTTTCAGCGGTTATTTTTTTGACCGGCCTACGCATCTGAATGATCTCTACTTCCGCAATACCGGTGATACCACGCAGTACTGGAGCTATGGCTGGGTGCCGGGGAAGAAGTATGGCAATAAACCTATTTATATACTCACCAGCGGCCGCACTTTTTCCGGTGCGGAAGAGATCGCTTACGATTATAAGAATCTGAAAAGAGCCATCCTGGTGGGAGAACAAACAAAAGGCGGCGCCAATCCCGGCGGAGATATGCGGGTCAACGATCATTTTGGTGTATTTGTACCGAATGGCTGCGCCATCAATCCCATTACCAAAACCAACTGGGAAGGAGTGGGAGTAACACCGGATACAGTGATCAGCGCCATGAAGGCCCTGCACAAAGCACAGCTGATGGCGGTACAGCATTTATGGCAGCAGGCGAATACGCCGGAAAAGAAAAAATCATTACAGGAGGCGTTGACGGCGATACAAAAAGCCGCACCGGTCTATAAGCAGGTACAGTTTACTTTGAAGGGATTTGAAAAAGCGAAAGAGGTATTTGTGGCCGGCAGTTTCAATGGATGGACCCCAGAGCAAACCCCCATGCTGAGAAAAGGAAAGGAATGGGTGGCCGTGGCGGAAGCGCCGGTGGGTAAACTGGCTTACAAATTTTTTGTGGATGGAGAATGGATATTGGATCCCGCCCATACACAAACAGAATCAGACGGCCGGTACACTAATTCGGTGAAGCAGGTGCAATAACCCGTTTTATTCCTTTTTAACGATGGCTATTTTATCTCACAGCGGACCAGAGTGTATCAATTTCAGCACAAGTGCGTAGAATAAGTGCTATAATCTACGCATTGCCTGTTTGGCTGCCTGTACATTTTTATAACTATCTATTCAGCTGTCAAAAGGCAGGCTTTCAGGGTCATTTTTAACAACGTAAGTCAAAATTGTTGTTTTTTGACTTATATTGAGATGAAATGAGTCAAATTAAGCCTGCTGCCATTGAGCTTCTCCCATTGAAACAAGAATTCGAAACCAAGGCTGTACTTCGAAAAACAGCCCTGGCTCACCAGGCATTGGCTGAACTCAAAGGAGTAGTGACCAGTATTCCTAATCAACATATCTTAACGGAGACCCTTACACTGCGGGAAGCGAGGGAAAGCTCAGCCGTGGAAAATATCATCAGCACTTTTGCTGAAGTATATCAAAGTAGTTTATTCTCTAACCTGTTTGCTTCAGCAGCGGCAAAAGAAGTACATCTTTATGCAAGGGCATTGAAAAAGGGCTACCAACTGGTAAAACAGCATGGCCTGCTGACCGGGAATATTATTTTGCAGATACAGGAACAAGTTGAAGGAAACAGTGCCGGGTTTAGAAAATTGCCCGGAACCAAATTGCTCAATGATGCCACCGGGGAACTGGTATATCTCCCTCCCCAGGACCATGAAACAATTGTGTCGTTAATGAATAACCTGGAAAAGTTCATTAATGATGATACAATGATGGATGCAGACCCATTGGTGAAGATGGCTATCATTCATCACCAATTTGAGAGCATACATCCTTTTTATGATGGCAACGGAAGAACGGGTCGTATCATTAATATCCTTTTCCTGATACAAAAGAATTTACTGGACATCCCGGTATTGTACCTGAGCCGCTATATTATTAAACATAAAAATGATTACTACAGGTTGCTGCAAGCAGTAAGGCAAACCGGAAAATGGGAGGAGTGGATATTGTACATGCTGGACGGAATAGAGCAAACAGCCAGGGAAAGCATTATCCTGATCGGACATATCAAAAACCTGATGCTGGAATACAAACAAACACTACGTACGAAACTGCCCAAACTTTACAGCCAGGATCTGCTCAACAACCTATTTAAATATCCGTACACAAAAATTGAGTATCTGGAAAAGGAACTGGATATAAGCCGCAGCACAGCCATCCGGTATTTAAAAGAATTGGAGAAACTGCATTTAGTGTCTAAGCAAAAAATTGGACGGGATAATTTTTATATCAATCAGCCGTTGTTTAACCTGCTTGCAGCTAATAAATAAATATTATTTTTCATCTTCGGTATAACTGTCCGGGTTCACCGCCGGTGATTGTGTCACCACACCAAATTCAAATTGCATTTCATTCAGTTTTCGGTAAAGACCGTTATGCGCCATGAGTTCGGTATGGGTACCGGCTTCGCTGACGATGCCTTTGTCGATCAGTACAATTTTATTGGCATTGCGGATAGTGGAAAGCCGGTGGGCTATCACAAAAGAAGTGCGGCCCTTCATCAGGTTGTCTAATGCTTCCTGCACCAGTTGTTCACTTTCACTATCGAGTGAGGAAGTGGCTTCATCTAAAATCAGAATAGCAGGATCTTTTAAGATCGCCCTTGCGATAGCGATGCGCTGCCGCTGGCCACCACTTAGTTTAATACCCCGCTCTCCTACAATGGTATCATACTGTTCCGGGAATCGCTGGATGAACTCATGTGCATTGGCACTTCGGGCAGCTGCTATTATTTCTTCTTCTGTGGCATGCGGTTTACCATATGCAATATTTTCGCGGATGCTGCCGCCAAACAAGATCACTTCCTGAGGTACAAAGGCCATTTGCCGGCGCAACTGGGAAAGAGGAAATTCTTTTGCTGGTCGTTCATCAAAGTACACAGTGCCACTATCTGGTTCATAAAAATGTAATAATAAAGAAGCGATGGTGGATTTGCCGGCGCCACTCGGTCCCACGATGGCGATCTGTTCCCCGTCTTTTGCCGTCAGTGTCAGGTTTCTTAATACCGGCACATCTTTGCGGCTGGGGTAACTGAACGCTACCTGTTCAAACCTTACATTGCCTTTTAATACATATTGTGGCTCCACCACAATATCATCTAACTCCACCGCCTCGCCTTTGCTGCGTAAAATTTCCCGGATGCTTTGTGTGGCCCCCAGTGTTTTTTGTAATTGCGAAAACATATCAGCAAAGCCGGCGAAAGTACCGCCGACGAACATGGAGAAAATAACAAACATAGTGAGGGCACCCATCGTGAGTTCACCGGACTGTATCATACCGGCGCCTACCCACATTACAAATGCAATAGTGCCAAACACACTGAAGATCATAAACGAAATAAATGCACCGCGGTAGCGGGCATTGCTGATGGCCGTGTGCACCACCGACTGTATACTTTTTACATAGCGGCCTATCTCATGTATCTCGCTGGTAAAGGCTTTTACAATGGAGATACCATGAAAGGTTTCCTGTACAATGGTGCCGCTGTCGGCCAATTGGTCCTGTGCCCGGCGGGCCATCTTGCGGATGCGTACGCCAAATACAACGGCTAGTATAGCAATGACGGGCACCACGGCCAGCATCACCAGGGCCAGCTTGGCACTGATCCAGAAAATAAAGAACAACCCGATGATAAGGGTGAAGATGCCTCTTAAGAATTCAGCCAGTGTAAAAGATATGGCATCCTGTATCTGCGAGAGATCGGAAGAGATGCGGTTGCTCAGCTCCCCTACTCTTTTTTCTGTAAAAAAACTCATGGGCATGGTGAGCAGTTTGCTGTACACATCTTTGCGCATATCGGCCAGTGACCGTTCGCCGGCTGACGTCAGCAAATAGACCCGCATAAAAGAGAAAATAGTTTGCAGGGTCAGTTGACAAAAGATAAGGAGCAGGGTGGTGTTTAAACTCCAGTGAATATTTTTTAAGCCGAAATCAAATTGCGAAGTAGTCATACCCGGTACCTCACTACCCGGTGACGCTGCATCGATCATCTTGCCCAGGAACAACGGGAACAAACTGGTGGTAAAAGCAGAGAGAGCAATGAAGATCAGTCCCCCGATGAATTTGCCGCGGTGCGGCTTCAGGTATTTGAAAAGGATGAGTGCCTGGCGCAGACTTTCCTTTGAGATCTTTGCTTTGGCAGATCCTTTCTCTTTTGTTTCGCTCAGGTGTCGGTTTGCGGTGGCCATAATTTGTAGTAGTAAGTCGGTAGCAGGTATGCGGGTTCGTTGTATGAACCTTCTTTACTGCAAGGTAATTAATATGCACGGGAGGAAGAGTGCCTGTGGAATGAATCGGTAATCGAAGTTGTTGAAGTTATCCCAACATTGTTTTTGATGATCACAGCAGCGTACAACCCGGCTGTTCATTTATCTTATCAGCACCTCATCTATAAACAAGTGACTCGGATAGCCGGCACTTTCATGCCAGGCCGGTAAAGAACCGCCGCTGATAGCTTTTACTTTTATATACCTTGCTTTTGCCATTACAGCTGCACCGATTTGCTGGTGAACAGGACCTTTTATATCAGTACCGATATTATTTTTTACAATGGTTAATGGCTGCCAGTTTTTTCCATCATTACTCCTTTCAAAAATCACTTCTTTGGGATATACGATCCAGGGACTGACATCCTGCAGCACATGCACCCCTACATACTGCAAGGATTTTTCCTTTTGCAGATCAATGATGGCTTCAAAATCTTTGGCATAATAACTCTGCCAGTCGCCGGTCTTCCAGTTCTCAGTGCCCGTAATGCCATCGATCAAGGCTTCTTTGCCACCGGCGGTGTACATCGGATGTACTTCACTTAAAACAGTGATGCTGATCTCAGCCGGTATTTTATAAAACTTCCGGTAAGTAACCGGGCTTTTTATGCCGTTCTTTTCTGCATATATCGTTACCCGGATTGTTTTGTCAATCGTAAAGGGTTTTGTATACCGGATAAATTCTCCGCTACTGCCATCTTCCTGTTCTGCACTATAATAGCTATCAGCAGCAGCATCGATATGTTTTAACTGTACAGCTGCAGTTGTTTTGAATTTGTAACTCTCCATATCAAAAAAAGGAACCGCCACAAACTGATCATCATTCACCACACTGTGCGGCATATCTTTTTCAGCGATTCCCCTTGTTTTGCCGGGCTTGTTGTTCATCGAGAAAAGAAGTTCGCCACCGTTGGCTATATCACTATGCTGTATAAATGTGGCAGCATGTTTTTTATCGTTGAGCAATACATCTTCTACATAAAAATTTTCTTTCTTCCGGTTCTTTGCTTTAATGATAAACGATTTACCATTTTCCAGGTGCAGGATTACTTCATCAAACAAAGGAGTGCCCAGCGCATATTCTCCGCTACCGGGAGTAACCGGGTAAAAACCCATAGCACTCAGTACAAACCAGGCACTCATCTGGCCGCAGTCTTCATTACCAATCAGTCCATCGGGATTATTCGGATAAAACTCAGTGCAGATTTGATGCACCAGCTCCTGTGTACGCCAGGGCTTGCCGGCATAATTGAATAAATAAGCCATGTGGTGGCTGGGTTCATTGCCGTGTGCATACTGACCGATCAGGCCGGTTACATCCGCCTGCTCCCTTCCGCTCAGTTTAGTATTGGTGATAAAAAGTTCTTCTAATTTTTTTGCAAACGCTTCATTGCCTCCGTGCAGTTTTTTCAGGCCGTCAATATCCTGCTGTGCGGTAAAGGAGTAATGCCAGGCATTGCCTTCTGTAAAGAAATTATTTACTTCTGTTGCATCGAAGGGCTGATACCAGAATCCCTGCACTTTACCACGGATGTGCCTGGTGCGGGGATCAAAGAGATTGCGGTATTGTAAAGAACGGTTCAGGTATTTTTTATAGACTTCATCATTACCGGTCCATTGGGCGAACTGTGCAATGCACCAGTCATCATAGGCATATTCCACCGTTTTAGAGGCACTTTCATGATCATCTTCATTGCTGATAAAACCCTGTTTCATATAAGCAGGCAAACCATAGCGGTTGCTTTCTGCATAATCCGTCATCACTTTTAAAGCAAGCTTTGTATCAAAATCACGGATACCATTTTTATATGCATCCACAATTACCGGCACGGCATGATAACCGATCATACAAAAAGTTTCATTGCCACTCAGTTCCCACACCGGCATCATGCCGCCATGTTGATACTGGACCAAAAAGGTGTTAATCCAGTCCAGGGTTCGTTGCCGGTTAATGATGGAATGCAAAGGATGCAATGCCCGGTGTGTATCCCAGAGAGAGAAAACAGTGTAATTGGTAAAACCTTCAGCATTGTGCACCTTCAGGTCGGTGCCACGGTATTCACCGTTTACATCGGTGTAAATATTTGGTGCCAGCATGGTATGATACAAGGCTGTATAAAAGGCCACCTGCTGATCAGGCGTGCCGCCGCTGACGGCTATTTTGCTGAGTTCTTTGTTCCAGGCGGCTGTAGCAGCATCTTTTACTTTGTTGAAATTCCAATCTGGCAACTCAGTATCCAGATTGAGTTTGGCATTCTCCGTACTAACGCCGGAGATACCAACTTTTACCTGTACGGTTTTATTCCCGGCAATAGCGAAAGCGAAATAGGCTTTGATATTTTTCCCATTAATTGATGCTGTTTTAATGTCTGTTGGTTCTACCGGTTCATCCTTGCTGGCAATGCCATAATTTTTTACCGGCTGATCAAATTTCAGGTAGAAATAAACGACCTGGTTTTGCGCCCATGATTTGCTGCGGCGCATTCCTTTTATTTCATAAGGACTGATTATTTCCAACGAGGATTCAAGCACTTCATCGCGGTGTTGCAGGTCAAGTAATATCTTTCCTTCCGTTGTTTTTTCCGGAAAAGTATACTGGTGCATGCCCGAACGGTAAGAAGTCATCAGGGCGGCTTTGATATTGTGTTTATCCAATACTACTTCATAATAACCGGGACTTGCTTTTTCTTTTTTATGAGAAAATGGCGAGGCATAATCTTTATTCTTCCAGTTTACTTCACCGGTAAAAGGCATCAGTAAAACATCACAGTAATCAGGTATACCGGTGCCGCTTAAATGCGTTTGGGAAAAACCATAGATCAGTGAATCCGAATAATGGTAACCGCTGCAGCCGTCCCATCCTTCCAGCCTTGTATCGGGGCTGATCTGTATCATGCCAAAGGGCATACTGGTGCCGGGATAGGTATGGCCATGCCCGCCGGTGCCAATAAAGGGGTTGACCAATGAAGTATAATTTTTTTGTGCAGTTGATACTACAGCAAGCAGCATGAAGAAACTAAAGAACCGGAAAGATTTCATAGCAGTGATATTATTCGTTGCTCAAGTTAACAGAAAATGAAAGACGATTAAAGTTTTCGTCATAACAGCTTTGTGCCAAAAACCGGTATTGACGATGGCGATTGTATGGCAGTCATGCGGGTTCGTTGTACAAACCCTTACGCTGCAATTTAATTTAAAGGTACGGGAGGAAGAATGCGGTTGGAATGAATCGGCGTTTGAAGATGGTGGTTAAGACACTCCTGACATTTGAAACCCGGGATCGTCGCCGCAAATGATGGCAAGTGAGACCCCGGGTCGTATTTAACAAACAGTCGGATCAGCATAAATCACCTTACTGTCTGTTTAAATGTTGTACCATATCTTTTTATTATTCAATAATCACTTTGACCGTAATTGTTTCACCAAGTGCCGTTAACCGAACAAAATACAATCCCCTATTAAGACCTGGTATATCGTATCGGTTGGCAGTTGTTTTATTCAGCTGTCTTACCAGTTTGCCGGTGGCATCTATCAACTGAATGTTCCTGAAATTATCTGCACCGTTTATAATTATATAATCATGTGCAGGATTCGGTACTATGCTCACGGTGTATTTTTTAGTCAAGTCCACTTTAATAATAATGCTGTAGTTAAACTTACCATCCTTATCCACCATTTTTAACCGGTAATAATTAATGCCGGTCAGTGGCTGTACGTCATTGGCCTCATATCCGTTTTGTTCCATGCCTCCTTTTGCTAACACCGTTGTTATCATGGTAAAGCTGTTTCCGTTGCCACTTCTTTCAATCTCATAGTGTGAAAAGTTCAGTTCATTTTCGGCTGTCCATTGCAGTTTTACCTGGTTGTTATGCTTTAAGGCGCTGAAACTGATTAAATGAATGGGCAGTGGATTTAAGGAGGTTGCTGATGCTAATGTAAACGGGCTAAAATCTGTAACCACACCTGCAGTCAGAATGGTACCGGCTGTATTGTTACCGGTGGTTCCGCCATTGCCTTCGTCTGTCCACAAACTGCCATTCCAGCGGGCCACTCTCAGGTCGCCCAGGTTATTGATTCCACCGCTGCGGCTTGCTTCCCAGCTTAAAGTAACAGCTGTTGCGGAAACACCTTCTGTTCTGTTCAGCAGCCAGTATTCCCTTAAAGATATATGATCTATGCCGGGCCCTTTTTGGGTGGAATCGTAACCGCTGTCGTGCGGTACACTCATAAAGTATTCTGCCCTGAACGCATCGGTGGTAAATGCGGGTGCTGCTATGCTTATGGGAGCAATTTTATTTTCTTTTCCCACAGGAAATATAAATGCATCGTTACCAATTTTTTTACAAGGTCCGTTAACAAAACTTATGTTGGATGCCCCGCTATAATTGGCATTATTCAAAAATATCAGTTCTTTACCTGCACTGCTGTTAATGATACCATTGATAAAACTGGTGCTTGTGCTAATACTTACCGTGTCATTCAATGTAATTGTTCCGCCTCCGGTTTTATCTATACTCAATTCAGCAATAATTACAGGCTGTGTTGACTGCTGTTCTATAATACCGCTGGTGCTGCCATTCAACTTTATTTTGCCCAAACCAATACCGTCGGTGGAATTTAAAGTAAGGTTCCCGCCTATCTCGTTCACATCGCCTGCACCAACGCTAATACCTGCACCGGTTTTGATATACGTTACATTGCCCAGGTATTTATTTCCGGTGCCTGCCTGGTTGGCATCCAATAATACATTGCTGCCATTGTTGGCAATGCTGGTATTACCATTGATGATATTACTGCGGAGGTAAGTATAATACCCGCCTGAATAACTGGCATCGTTGGCAATGGTTACATTTCCGGTAATAGCATTTTTATAAAAATATCCGTACTGGCCACCTGTATAACCCGAAATGTTCATTTCGCTGAGCAACAGGGTATCATTTTGTACACTAAAGCCAAGCGAGTTGGTTATTGTAATGCTGCCGCCATTGGTTTGATTAACCAGGCGGTGCATTCCAAAACTATTGGATGTGATAAAGTTTGCCGTAATAGTTATAGTACCACCGATACTGGTTTTATTGGCCAGGTTACCAAACCCTGTTTCACCTGCAGTGTTGTTGGTATAAGTAAAGTTGCCGTTAATGGTGGCGCCGGCATTAAATGCTGAAGTAAGTCCTGCTGCTGTGCGGTTGATGCTGACATTGCCCGTGCAATGCAATGTATCTAAATATGCAATGAACATACTGGCAGGGCCAGCACCTGTAAAACTTACATTACCATTATAGCGGTTACCAAACCCCGCACCATCTGCTTCGTCAAATGAATTAGTACCACTGATGGTAAAGCTGCTGTTGCCGGTAATTATATTGCTGCGGATATTGGTACTATAACCTCCACCAAAGCTGATATCATCGGCAATGGTTACATTGCCCGTAATGGCATTATTGAATAAATAACCATACTGGCCACCTTTGTAACCTGTAATACTCATTACAGTAAGTAGCAGCGTATCATTCTGCACACTAAAGCCCCGTGAATTGGTTACTGTAATGCTGCCTCCATTGGTTTGATTAACCAAACGGTGCAAACCAAAATTATTAGGCGTGGTAAAGTTTGCGTTAATATTTATGGTACCTCCGATACTGGTTTTATAAAGCAGGTTTCCAAAACCGGTTTCGCCTGCTGTATTGTTGGTATAGGTAAAATTTCCTCCTATTACAGCTCCCGAATTAAATGCTAAAGTTAATCCTGCAGCTGTGCGGTTAATGGTAAGGTCTCCTGTGCATTCCAGGGTATCCAAATAGGATATGTAAACATTTCCATTGCCTGCACAATTTAAAGTAAGGTTACCATTATAACGGTTGCCGTAACCAGGTCCATCTGCTTCTGCAAAAGTGTTGATGCCGGTAATTGTAAAATTGCTGTTGCCGGTAATTATATTGTTGCGGATATTGGTACTAAAACCTTCACCAAAGCTGATATCATCGGCAATGGTTACATTGCCTGTAATGGCATTGTTGAATAAATAACCATACTGACCACCTTTGTAACCTGTAATATTCATTGCGGAGAGCAGCAGGGTATTATTTTGTACATTAAAGCCCAGCGAATTGGTTACAGTAATGCTGCCGCCATTGGTTTGATTAACCAAACGGTGTATTCCAAAATTATTGGGTGTTGTATAATTGGCAGTTATGTTTACAGTACCGCCAATAGTTGTTGCGTTAGCCAGGTTACCAAACCCTGTTTCACCTGCAGTGTTGTTGGTATAGGTAAAATTTCCTCCTATTACAGCTCCCGAATTAAATGCTGAGGTTAGTCCAGCTGCTGTGCGGCTAATGGTAAGGTCTCCTGTACATTGCAGTGGTGCGCCGTAACTGATCAATAAATTACCGGCTCCGCCCCCGTTAAATATTACATTACCATTATAAATATTTCCTGAACCGCTAACATTAGCTTCTGCAAATATATTGCTGCCATTATTGGAAAAACTGCTATTGCCGTTTATTATATTGTTGCGGATATAGGTGAGAAAACCATTTCCATAACTGGCATCATCAGCAGTTGTTACGGTTCCTGTAATACTATTGTTCATTAAATTAGCATACTGGTTGCCCCTGTAACCAGTAATGCTTAAAGCAGTAACCAGTAATGTATCATTTTGCACATTGAAACCCTGAGAATTTTGAACATCAACTGTACCTCCCGTGGTTTGGTTAACCAAACGCAGTATTTCAAATCCGCCGGGCGATGGATAATGCGCAGTAATATTTACTGTACCTCCAATACTTGTTTTATAAGAAAGATTGCCCATGCTTGTAGATGAACCGGTATTATTGATATAACTGAAATTGCCTGTAATGGAGGCCCCTGCATAAAACAGGCTGGTGGGTCCGGCAACTGTTCGGTTTACAGTAAGATTGCCATTAAACTGTGAGGGTACCCCATAAGAAATATAAGTAGTGAGCACATCATTAATATTGAAAGTTGCATTGCCATTATACACATTTGCAGGTGCTGCAACCGCTTCAATAAACTGGTTGCTGCCGGTAAGGTTAAATACAATATTATCATTGATGGTATTACTTCTGAAATACGTAAGAAAACCACCTGTGCCGGTGTTGATATTCAAAACAATATCAGTAGCGCCATTACTATTATTGATAACTGCACCGTTAAAATTGATGTTCATATTAACACCGGTAATGGTAAGGTCGGAGCCATTTACATCCAGTTGACTGCCGGGTTGCATATCAATACTGTTGATAGTTACTTTACCTGCCAGAACCGGGTAATTGGTCAATCCGCCCGGGATAATTATATTACCTGTATTAGTGGGTAAGCCGGCAGGAGTCCAGTTGGATGCGTTATCCCAACCCGTATTTACAGAGCCGTTCCATGTTTGTCCCTGAATAATGCTGCAGGAGATTGCAAGCAGCAATAAAATGTAAACCTTTTTCATAAAATAAAAATTAAAGTGAACTGTAACATCAATCACTCTCTTCAATAAAGGTTAAGACCCCTGCGCCCTGATTAAACAAACTGCTCCCTCCAAAGGGAGAACCTTGTTTAAAATGCTGATTCGAGTGCAATTTTATTTTGCACAGCTTAAACCTTCTTTGTTGTGTCTTGTGTGGATTTTCCGTAGTGTGGTCTGACGGTAAGCGCCGGTCTGCAATCCCCAGGCCGGTGTATCAACGCTTATCCATGGATGGAAGATGTGTTACTAAGTTACGATACCAGTGTGGCGGTTCAAAAAATTTTCAGGTGATTCTTATCAGCTACGCATCAGTTCTATCAATGAATCTTAATTAAACTTGCTATACAGTAACAATAAAATATAGTTTAATGCCGGGTAATGAATCTGCTCTTTACTCTATGCCATTATATCTTGTTGGTAAAATTGAAGCCGGTCAGGATATACAGGATAATATATATAGTTGTTTTCTTACCGGACTGTATTATAAAACTCTTTTCTTACCACATGACAAGAATCATACTTCTTTCTGTTATGTATAATTGCTTCTCCTGTATATCCTGTTCTACCTTTAGTACACATAAATAAGTAAAGCTCTTTCGTTGCCGCTCTTTCTATGCTGAAACGAATGGGCTTTCAGCACTATTCGTACACATCAAATTACCAGCATATGAAAAAAAGATTCATGGCTGCATTCCTGCTACTATCATTATCATACAGCAACAGCCTGACAGCCCAGGACAATGATTCGTTGACCCGTATTTATTCAAAATTTGATTTTATACCGGGAGAGAAGGTTATTTTTTTTGATGATTTTTCTTCTGAAAACATCGGCGACTTTCCTGTTTTATGGAATACCACCGGTTCCGGGGAAATTGTGACCTATGGTAAGTATCCCGGCAAGTGGCTCAAGATCACCAATCCCCGCAGCATTACAACCCTGTTTGATCCATTGACACTGCCGGAAAATTATACCATTGAGTTTGATGTGGTACCGCAGGCTCAACCACCTTCTCACAACAATAGTTATTTCAATTTCTATCTTATCAGTACCATCAAGCCAAAAGACCCGTTATTCGGCCTGGCCAGGCCGGGAGGTACCGGCGTTAAACTGTCCTTTGCTTACAGCCAATACTTCTCTGCATATTATTCGGATGGTACACCTGATGTGAAGAGCACCAATGGTGATGCTGCCATCAGGCAAAAGGCCGAAACTAAATATCATATCTCCATCTGGGTACAAAAACAGCGAATCCGGGTGTACCAGGATGAAGTCAAGATCTTTGATCTGGCCCGTGCCATATCTGATAAAGTGAAGTATAACATGATTCGTTTTCATGAAGGCACCCCGTTGATCGGTAATGTCCGCATTGCCACCGGGCTACCTGATATGCGCAATAAACTCATCACTGAAGGTAAACTGGTGAGTTATGGTATTTATTTCGACGTGAATTCTGATAAGCTGAAACCTCAGTCGGCAGGTACGCTGAAAGAAATAGCAGGCATCATGGCTGAAAACCCTGACCTGAAGATCAGGATTGTTGGTCACACAGATGCCGATGGTGCCGATGCTGCCAATCTTGATCTGTCCAAACGCCGGGCAGCATCTGTAAAGGATGCTTTGAGCACAGCTTACGGGATTGAGGCAAACCGGATTGAAACCGATGGCAAAGGAGAGAAAGAACCTGTTGCTCCCAATGATAATGGCACCAACAAAGCACTGAACCGGAGAGTGGAGTTCATTAAACTGTAAACAAGTTTTTTCACCAAAAACCCAAGCAGATGAAAAGGCTATTAATAATACCGGGTGTGTTCAGCATCTTTATGATCATAGCGTCATTAACACCCATAAAAGATTCAAAAGACGATAATGTTACCTCGATAAAAACGGATAAAGTCAGTGATATCACCCAGGTAAGCGTAAAGTGTTTTTTCACTATTGCCGGCAATAATATGGCTAAGGCCGGGGTTTGTCTGAATCTGACCGGGAGTCCGACCACTCCTTCCAAGATTGACATTCCTTTATCAGTACCAACTGTTATCCTTAATTCAGCAAGACCCAAACAGTTTAATGTAGGGGTAAAGGGCCTTACCTGGAATACCACTTTTTATATAAGAGCCTATGTAAAAAATAATGACGGGACGGTGGTTTACGGAAATGAATTAAAATTTAAAACATTACCAAAGCCGTAGAAAAAGGCCGGATTTTATTAAGATTTTATTTTTAGGATTTGAGTCAAAAAGCATCAAAAAAAGCCATTTTATGGCTTTTTTTGATGAAAAAGACCTCAAAAAGGACAATTTTTATCAAATTCAAATAATTCTAAAACTAAAGTTTAGCGCAATACGGGAAGCATCATCGGTCCTAGTCTGAAAGCCCAGCGACGGTATTCCAAGCCGGAAGGATGAAGGCCGTCGGCAGCGATCAGGCTGCGGTCATACCTGCCTTCCCGGGTGGAAGGCGTGATATCGAGATAAGGGCAATTGTAACTATTGGTCACACTTTTATTAATGGCATTGAACCAGTCAATTTCCTGCCGGATGCGGGCCGTATCATTTCCTGCCGCAAACGGGGTGACACTATAATCAGGTATCGATAGCACAAATACATTTTCCTTTTTCCCCCTTGCCAGCTGGATTGCTTTTACCAGCAGATCGGTAAACCGCTGGCGGTAACCTGTTGTATCATGGGTCTGGTATTGATCATTCACCCCGATCAGCAGGCTCACTACATCATAAGTGCCGGGATTCTGATCATTGATAGCGGATTGCAGGTTGACAGTGGTCCAGCCGGTGGTGGCGATATAGTACGGAATATTGATATTAATCCCGTTTTGCTTTAACCAATTGGCGGTTTGGGCAGGAAATCGTTCTGCATCACCCACACCCTGCCCGATGGTATAGGAATCGCCAAGGGCCAGCCATGTCTTCAATGCATTCCCGGGCGGCGGGTTATTATTGATGGGCACGGTGGTATTGACCGTTTTTTCGCAGGCAACTAAAAAGAAGGGAAGCAGTAAAGGCAACAACCTTTTCATATTTCAAATTACGAATGAAAAGGGAAAATGGTTCAGAAGTGATGGTAAAAGAAAACTGCTTTATTGATCCGGCACTATCAGTTGACTGCGATCATTGGAAAAGAGCTGATGCCTGTCGTAAATTAAAAATGATCCGGAAGCAGGAAGGAGAGATTATGAAAACGCTTGATTTTTTTAAAACGATGGCCTGGTTGGCAAGTACCACCACATTAGGCAGCAGGGGTATTCCCGGGGAAGCAAATTATTTTTTTGATCATGGTGCTGAACCTTTTGTTGATATACGGATAAGCATGAATGATTTATTCACGAATAAGTTCATGCTTGCCGGTGGTTTTGATCATAAGAAGGGAATCCCTGTTATGACACATTCCCAGGATCGGTTTCATCTTCACGAAATGAAATTCATTAAGTATGAATTTATTCATACTTCTCAAAAATTGTTGCGGCGAAGAAGGAGTTTAAAACCACATACCAAAAAATCTTATGCTTATAGAAACCACTGGTTTAAAAATTAAGGACTCTTTCTTTTCCTGGTTGCACTGGCCTTACAACAGGCTAAGAAAATAGTCTTACTCTCTCCTTGCATTATCTACAAAAATGAACTTCACACTGCTTTCACTTTCGATGGCTTTATAAAAATCATTCAGGTAATTAATTATTTCGTCTCTTGTTTTGGATTTGAATAGTTCAAAATTCTTCACCAGGGCGAAGAGGCTTTCCTTTTTAGCCCTGAAAAGATCCAGTGTTTGCTGTACCTCTGGCAGGGTTCGTACATATCCCCTGTAGATTCTTTGTGTAACGGAAGTACTGCCTAATAATTCATTGGGAACAGCGTAGTACGCATTTACAAGTCCTGAATTATCAAAATCATACGGAACAGGAAGTACCGGGGCTTTTTCATCATTCCTGGGGTATATCATTTTAATATTATGATTACCCGGAACCGACCAGTCTGTATTCCCAATCATATATTCAAAGATCTCTACCTTATTCATCAGTCCGGGATCTGTTTCTCCAACATGGAACGACATTTTTTTACTGGCTTTACAGCCATTTCTTTTTGCCATATCATCTACATCTTCTAACAAAAATGCATATTGGGAATAAGATTTCATCTTGCCCCGGCTGTCATTATAAGTTACTTTGGCCAGTCTTGCACGGAAACTTCTTTCCTCTAAAAGATTATACATCTTATAAAGGATGTACTCTTTCAGCACCAGTTGTTCGTCCTGTTCGGAAGTGCCGCAGCCAACTACCAGTTTTAGTCTGCTTAACGGGTATAATAGCGGAGAGCTGGGATTATGAAAGTCCAGCATAATGGGAGGCAGGTTACAGGTTTCCCGTCTCGACTTTCCCCGGGCATAAAGCCGGATGGGTTCACTGATAATAGTATTACCAGGAAAACGAACCGAAATATCAGCAGGCTGATATGCTTCTATACTTTCTTTTGCCCGGAGTTTTCTGATATCTGTGGTAAGGGTCATTTCAATGATCCCTTCTTCAGTAAAGAACCGGATACTGTCAACCGGGGTTTGTGCCCCGGAAATAAAACTGTTCATTATAACGCAAACAAAAAGCAGCCATTTAATTTTCTTCATAACAGTGGTTTTAGTGTAGTCCTGGTCAACCAGGCATAGAAATTACGAAAGAAAATACAATTTCAGCCTTAAAATAAATGTAGTTGGATTTTTTACAGCCCCCAAAGGGGTCCTTTCTATCCCTGAGCGTTTTAAATGACCAGGGCAAATTCTGATAACACTTCTTTTGTGAAGACACTGACAAGGGAGGAGGAATATTTATTGAGCCAGAGATTTCCGGTGCATCAATAATTAAGCCAGAAGAATTACCAGTTAGTGGTATAGGAGGTTTGAAAAAAGTGTTTTAGTTTTCCGATAGTTCATTATTTTAAAACCTTTAAACCTTTTTACTATGCTAAAAAATTCATTCATGGGGGGGTATTAATACTACTCTCTTTCCTTGTTACCACGGCTAATGCCAAAAGCCTTCCACAAACTTCCAATTCAACCGTTCTTAATTTTAATTACTCTTTAAATTCCGATGTTGAAAAATTAGTACAAGATCAGGAATTTGTTGAAATGATTAATCTGATTGTTGATTTCTCAGTGAATATTTATTTAGGTAAAAAGCAAGATGCAGTTAATCGGTTTGCCGAAAACTCTGCATCTGAACAAGATTTTAAAGATATTCTTGATGCTGCAAAAATCAAAAGCAAAAAAGAATTAGACAATTTGTTTGTTAATATCGCTAGCCTGAGGCAAAGTGTTAATAAAAAGTATTCCTTTATGGAAAACAATCAGAAGGCTGTGAATATTTTTAATGAAGCAGTTGTTACATTGGTAAAAAATGGGAAAATAAAAAGTATAGTACTGGTTGATGTTGATTGTCTTGCTTCTTTTATGGCTGCATTTGGTTTGTGTTATTGGGCTTATGATGAGTGTGTAATTAATACTGGAAACTCAAATAATTGCGCAATTGCCCTTACGGCCTGTTTATCATTTGTCTTTATTAGTGCTGATCAATGCTTTGGCATAATCGGGCTATAATTTTTTTACCTGATATTAGAATCTAGTTTATGAGTGGGGCTATTAAAGTAATATTTTTTTGTTTTGGCTTAACGTTTTTGTTAATCTTATACGGTTGGAAAAAGAAGGACAGATTTTTATCAATGCCAACAATAGTTTTAGAGTTAAAAAAAGAGAATAATACTGAAGAATATATATTAAAAAAGGACGATCAAAAAGAGATTAAAAAATATTGTAAAGAAAATAAAATAAGCGTAATAACAAAAGAAGATGCATTAAGCCAGTATAACAAAAAGAATTCAGAAATAATGGCTCCACTTTTTCAAACGCCGGCAGACCAACTTGAGGAAAAGAAAAAGGGAATTAAAAGAGAGATATTGTCAATCCCGGAAATAGCAAAGTGGATTACAATAAAATTTTACGGTTCTGATACAAACTCTATTGATTCTTCTTCTTTAATTATAAATTCCTTTCCGTACTCTGAAAAGAATAATATAAAAATTAACAGGAGTATAATTTTCGAAACAAAGATTTCATTACTTAATTGTATTAAAGCATCAATAGATACTTGTATAAAAAATAGCTACTTAAAATGAATACATTGTTTAGAATATCCCTTTTGTTGGTTACCTTCTTCCTATCCGCATTTGGCTATTAACAAACTCAAGATTCGATATATATATAAAATACAACACAGGATTATTAAATCGGATGGGCTCTATTGGATTTAATATGTATTTTGACGGCAGATTAAAATTTTTAAATAAAGTAACCTGTCAGATTTTATAAGTGACAGGTTGCTTTATTAAAACTTATAGCGTATGAAAAATATCGGGTTATTTTTTATTCTTCTGATAGCAGGATATTCATTCAGGAGTAATTCCCGCTCTTCAAAAATTCCCCTTACAATTGTTTACAAATTTTCGATTGTGCCTGATAGTATTAATGATTTTATGACGGTGTATTTTCAAACAAAAAAAATTGATGTTATTAAATGGGAGCAGGTAATGACACTTTTTAGCGAAGGAATACAGGCAGAAATGATGTCATTAACAAATTCAGGCAAACTAAATGAAAAATCAGCAAAGGATTTTATAAAAAATATGCCGCCGGTTTGTAATATACTGGCAGTAACCATTTTCAATGACTCAACCTATTCCAAAAATTATTTGATTGACAGTATCCGCTGGCATGTGGATGTGATACCTGTAAAAGATACTGCCAGTAGAGCATCCAACACGTTTATACCAAAGCCGGAAAATAAAACTAATCCTTACATCGTTCTTAAATCTTTTGCCGACAATGTGATTCAATCCAAATTGCTTAAATAATAAGAATCATTATGAAGATTGCTTCTATCATTTTCATGTTAACTTTTTGTCTGCAGGCAGATTTATTTTCTCAATCCATTGACTCCCTCCGTTATAAATACACCAACCAAACTATTTATCGTTTCGGAGGTGTTTTTCAAAAAGGAAATGAACGGCTGGGTTTTAAAGATCTGAGCAGGGAGTTTTCTATGTCAGATCTTGGCTTCGATTTGTATGTAAAAGCAAAAAAGCAAAGAAAAACAAGTACGATACTCCGCTATGCTTCTTTGGCTTCTAGTATTGCCTTTCTTGGGGTGGCAGCCAATAACAGAAACAGGAACCTTGCCTATGGCTTTCTTGGCGGCCAGATGGTTTTCTTTATGATCAGTATGCGTTACCAGGGGCTTAGTACCCAAAACCTTGACCAGGCCCTGTGGCTGCGAAATAAAGATGTACTATTTCCCGACAGGCGGCCCTAAGCCCATTCATCGGTAAAATCGGCCTGTTTATCCCTCTTTTTGGAAAAAAGAACAACTTCCCGAAAGTTGTTTCCGGTTATTACGTCTATTTTCGTACACTTATTTAGCTGATTATGAAGAAGATTTTTACCTTATCCCTCCTTCTATTTACCCTATTTATTACTGCACAGGCCCAAAAGGCCGATGGGAGCATTAAAGGAAAGCTGGTGGATAGTACTACCAAACAACCCATTTCTGATGCTACCGTTTCCTTATTAAATGCCAAAGATTCATCCCTGGCAACTTTTACCTTGTCCAACAAGCAGGGGGTATTCGAAATAAAAGGACTGGCAGCAAACAGCTACCAGCTGATCATCAGTCATAAAAGTTATGATCCTATCAGCCAGTTAGTCACTATCTCACCAACTCAAAAAAATATTGACCTGGGAAGTTTGAACCCCGGTACCGGTGGTAAATCACTTGAAAATGTTACCATTATTTCCAGCGTACCCATCTCTATAAAAGATGATACCGTTCAGTTTAATGCATCAGCCTTTAAAACCAAACCCAATGCGACTGTGGAAGACCTCCTGAAAAAAATACCCGGTGTGGAAGTAGATAAAGAAGGTAATGTAAAGGCACAGGGAGAGGATATTCAGAAAGTATATGTAGATGGAAAGGAGTTTTTTGGCAACGACCCCAAGCTTGCTACAAAAAACCTGACTGCTGAGATGGTGGAAAGTATCCAGGTATTTGATGATATGAGTGACCAGGCAAAGTTTACCAAGATCGACGATGGCAGTCGTTCCAAAACGATCAATATTAAATTGAAAAAGGATAAGAATAAAGGAGTGTTTGGAAGGGCTCTTGCTGCTTATGGGGATAATGGCCGGTACGAAGGAAATTTATCGATCAATAAATTCAAAGGCGATCAGCGGATCTCACTTTTATTCAACGCCAATAATATAAATAAACAGGGATTCTCCTTTTCTGATATCATCAGTGCCATGGGAGGGTTTGGTGGATTTGGCGGTGGCGGTGATCGGGGCGGCGGTGGCGGCGGAAGTTTTGGAGGCCTGCAAATGACAGGTGGCAGGGGAGCTGCGGCAAGTTTTTTGGGTGGTTCGAATACGGCTGGTATTATCAGGTCCCTTTCCACGGGTATTAATTATACGGATATCTGGGCAAGTAAGATCAAAGTAAGTGGCAGTTACTTTTTCTCCAACAGTAATCCGTTACAGGAACAGTCAACATTCCGGCAAACCTTTTTTACTGATTCCATCGCCTTGCAGGACCGTACCAGTATTTCAGACAATATGAACCAGAATCACCGGTTCAATTTGCGCATGGAATACCAGATCGATTCCAACAATTCCCTGATATATATTCCATCCTTAACCCTTCAAAAGTCGGATAACTATAATGAGGATACCACGTTTGTAATGGCAGATGTTCCTTTCGGTAAATATCTTACCTCCACCAGTACGGCAAGAAATACCAATGAGAGAGACGGCTATAACTGGGGTAATAATTTTTTATTCAGGCATAAGTTTAAGAAAACCGGCCGTACGCTTACCCTGGGCTGGAATAATAATTTATCAAACAGCAATAGCGAAGGATTTACGTACTCCAATAATAGGTTTTTCAGGCAGGATGGTTCAACTTTCAGAACGCTGCTGCAAAATCAGCAGAACACACAAGAAACCAGTAGCAATAACAATGTGTTCAGCACCTCTTTCACCGAATCATTCGGGTTGAATAAATTACTGGAAATTAACTACGCCTATACCAATAATGTAAGTACCTCTGATAAAGAAACCTATGATTTTAATACAGGTTCGGGTAAATACGATAATCTGAATCTATTACTCACCAATGAATTTGAAAATACTTTCCTGGCACACCGGGTTGGTGCCAATTTTCGGGTGCAGGAAAAGAAATATAATTACCAGCTGGGATTGGCTGTACAGCAATCCACCCTGGAAAGTCAAAGTTATCTTGCCAGTACCGGTAAAGATTCTGTAAGCCGGGCCAGCTATACGAATTATTTTCCTACTGCTAATTTCAACTTTACACCTACAAAAAGTAAAAATCTCCGTTTCAGGTATAATGGCAGAACCAATCAGCCTTCTGTCAACCAGCTGCAAAACGTTTTGAATGTAACAGATCCACTGAATGTATCTATCGGAAACCCGGAATTGGAACAGGAGTTTACACATAACCTCAACCTGAGCTATAATACCTTTAATATCCTTACGTTTAAATTTGTTGCAGCCAGTATCAATTTTACTTCAACCAGTAATAAGATCGTTAACAGTATTGACACCTTAACCAAAGGGGTTCAGTTAAGCAAGCCTGTCAATTTAGATGGTTATTCAAGGATATTCTCCTTTGTTACATTAGGGATACCGTTTAAAAATCCAAAACTCAAAGGTTCCAGCCTGAATTTTACCAATAACATTTCCTATATCAAGGATGTGAGTTTGTTGTATAAGCAAAAAAATATTGGTAAAACTTTGATGATAAACCAGGGTGTAGGGATGAACTACAATAAAGAAAAATTTGACTTTGGCGTGAAAGCCAACTTGTCCTATACCAATATTAATTACTCGGTGAATAAAGAGCTGAACGAGCAATATTATACACAAACGTATTCTGCTGATGTCTCTTATATTTTTAAAGGGAACTTCATTTTATCGAATGATTTTGACTATTATATCAATACAGGCCGTGCTGAAGGGTTTAACCAAAGTATACCGCTTTGGAATGCGAGCCTGAGCAAGCAATTATTTAAGAATAAAAATGGAGAGATTAAATTTTCTGTGAATGATATCCTGAATCAGAACCAGAGTATCAGCCGTACCAATGGCGATAACTATATACAGGATACCCGCAGTATGGTGTTACGCCGTTATTTTATGGTTAGTTTTTTGTTTAACCTGAATAGAATGGGTGGTAATAATGCCCCGCAAATGGGTATGCCAGGCATGCCAAGATCCATGCAACGGCAGATGGGTGATATGCGAATGCAGTAAGGACTTAACTTATTGTTCAATAAAAAAAGGGCTTCACCATCAGTGAGCCCTTTTTTAGTATAGTAAGGGTTAGTAAAAAAAATGATCAATGCCTCCTGTAATGATTGGCTGCTGCCGGTGATGTACCGGATATTATAACTGCTAAAACAGATTTTATCAACCGCACAATACTGAATGAGGGTTTGTAGTAATGACGATAGATTTTCGCCGATTCATGATGATGTACAAGATGTTTGTTTTTCATACGCTGGATATTTTACGAAGGGTTAACGAACGGGTTGTTACTAAAAGTACGAAATAAAATTAAAATTTTATAATATTGGGGCTTGTTATCAACCCGTTAAATCCCGTACAAATGAAAAAAACAGTAAAAACACTTGTTCTTCTTACTATTTCACTACTCTTTCTTGAAAGGGCAGATGCACAACTAAAACTTCCTTCCATAACCGGAGTAGGGAATGATGTTAAGAAAGTAATTGAAGATTATCCTAACCGCTTTATCAACCTCATGGGTGAAGTGATGCTTCAAAATGCACAGTCAACCGATTACCATTGCAATTTTAAAGTGAATGGTGCAGAAGAAACATTTATTACCCGGTATTCAGCCAAAAGAGAAGGAGTGGTGAGCTGGCAGACATTGATGCTTACCACCGATGACTTTGATGAGGTAAAAAAGAAATTCAGGTCATTCTACAATCAGCTCAACAATCTTCCGGTAAGCGTTGATCAAAAACATTTTCGCCTGAAAGGAGAGTATAAGCTGCCACAGGAAGAAATGAAATTCACCGCTGTACTTTTTTCATTGGACCTCGCTGATGAAGCCGCTAAAAAATT
>Ga0209063_1000456_pt1 | contig 28362 bp, 23 predicted proteins | sample KloWWTmeKNB19Kit_FD_187177 | JGI IMG/M metagenome (GOLD analysis project Ga0209063, IMG submission 187177) | Active sludge microbial communities from Klosterneuburg, Austria, studying microevolution and ecology of nitrifiers - Klosterneuburg... | ecosystem: Engineered > WWTP > Aerobic digester >... | reverse complement strand
TGTCCATCGCTTTTCTTAGCGAAGTACATTGCGCCAAAGAAGAAGATCAACTGGAACATTAAAAAGTTGATCAAAGCCCAGTGTTCATAGATAACTTAGGCAATGCTTATTTTTGAGATTCCTTCTAGTATCCTCTACGTTAAAAAAGGCTGCACGCAGTACTTGATCGCGCGTGTTAACCTTATACGAATATGAGACCCATCCGTTATCGCTTCGTACGCACCTTACTCCACTCTTTTACTTGCCAGGTAACAGTACCTGTTGCTAAATGGTTACCACTTACATCGTGAACTTTCACAATGCTCGTATGATCCGCTGAATCTGCTGTACGCAATGGTCCTAGGACGCTCTGTTCCAATTCCTCATCTGTTGGAACGCAGACAGCGCTGGCCTTTTGCTTGGCCTGATAATGATATTCCATGTGCAGGCTACGCATGATCAACCGGTATTTTTTCGGATTCAGCTTTTCCAGAACGCTAAGGCCACTGCACATTTCCGATGCGGTTGCCATTGCGCATGCATGGATCCCATTGATGTGGTTGCGATTGATCCGCCAGTTCGGGATCTGAACGGAAATGCCACCTTGCTCCAAGGGAACTACTTTGAATCCATGCGGCCTATTGAACGGGATCGTCCAATTCAAGCCCAGGTTCATGTACCACCGCGTAAACCGGCTGGTACGGGCTTTCGAAAGCAATGTAGGGAGGTGCATGCTGATCATTCTTTTGCCAGGATCGCTACAATATCCGGCTTGAAGTACATGTCGCTCTTCAGCACTTTTCCATCCTCGCGATAGATGGCCTTTCCGTTCGCATCCAACTTGCTCATGTTGCTGCGCTGGATCTCACGGAATACTTCTCCCATTTTGTGCTCCAACCCATGCTTCAACATGGTGCCGCAAACGATGTAAAGGATATCACCCAAGGCATCGGCAACTTCCACCAGGTCTCCGTTCATGGCGGCATCCAGGTATTCTTCGTTCTCTTCCCGGATCAGCTTATACCGCAACAATGCATCGCGGTCACCGATCGCACCGGTCGGTTCCGATGCGTTAGAAATCCCGAACGCATCGTGGAATGCGCGAACATGTCCGGTTGCTTCTTCAAGTGATAAGGTTTCTGTGGTGATGGTCATGCCGTCGAAGGTACAGCACGTCTTTCGATCGGTCTATTCGTCCCTCAACCAATTTTACGATGCTAAACAACGTTTCGGTTAACACCATTTAACGGCGCATTTTTCGCTCGTCCGGAACGTAAGTTGATCTTTGACTTCAACTTAAGGGAAACGCACCTATTGCAACATGGAACAGACATTTTCCGATACACCTGAAACCGTTACATCCGAGAGTATTCGGGCACTTAACGATCGCATTCAGCAGGCCAGTGCTTTTGTGGACCTGATCGATCAGCAAATGGAGCGGGTGATCATTGGCCAGAAGGACATGATCCAAAAGCTATTGGTCGCGTTGTTGGCTGATGGGCATATCCTCTTGGAAGGTGTACCTGGTCTGGCCAAGACCATGGCGATCAAAGCCCTTGCAAGCACGGTGGATGTTGATTTCAGTCGTATCCAATTCACGCCGGACCTCTTGCCCGCTGACCTTATCGGAACGCTGATCTACAGCCCACGCAACGAAGAGTTCAGCGTTAAGAAAGGACCCATCTTCAGCAATTTCGTATTGGCGGATGAGATCAACCGTGCGCCTGCAAAAGTGCAAAGTGCCTTGTTGGAAGCAATGCAGGAAAGGCAGGTCACCATCGGCACCAGCACGTACCCACTACCACAACCCTTCTTGGTAATGGCCACCATGAACCCCATCGAACAGGAAGGAACATATCCCTTACCGGAAGCACAGACCGACCGTTTCATGCTGAAGGTGGTTCTTGATTATCCGAAGCGCGAAGAAGAAAAAGCCATTATTCGGCAAAATGTACGCGTAGGTGGTATGCCAACTGCACAAAAGGTGGTGAAGCCAGCAGAGATCCTGGCTGCACGCCAATTAGTGCGTGAGGTTTACATGGACGAAAAGATCGAGCAATACATCGTGGATATCGTATACGCGACGCGTAAACCGGATCAATACAAATTGACGGACCTGACATCTTTGATCGCTATTGGTGGATCGCCACGAGCGAGTATCAACATGGCATTGGCTGCAAAAGCCTTGGCATTCACGAAGCGTCGTGGGTACGTTATTCCGGAGGATGTCCGTGCTGTTTGCCCGGATGTTCTGCGTCATCGTATCGGCCTTACCTACGAGGCAGAAGCAGAGAATATTTCCGTTATGGAGATCATTGAACGAGTGATGAATACGGTTGAAGTTCCATGATCTTTTTGAACGCTGATGACGCAGATCAATATGATCAATGCTGATAAATGGCGGGCTGAATGGTTCAATGAAGTGGCTAGTCGTATTCTATATTTTGACGAAGACGCAGAAATTGAACCAATCATTTTCAATCTGCTTTTGGGATCTTCACAAACACTCTGACCATTCAATAGCCCTGGCTTTCCGATCTACAGAGATTGCATGGATACCGCCCAACATACCAAGGAACTCCTGAAAAAGGTGCGCTTGATCGAGTTGAAAACACGCGGCTTGAGTGAGCATATTTTCAGTGGCGAATACCACAGTGCCTTCAAAGGAAAAGGCATGACCTTTAGTGAGGTGCGGGAATACACGCCTGGCGATGAAGTGCGGACGATCGATTGGAACGTGACCGCTCGGTTCGGGCATCCCTTCGTTAAGGTATTCGAAGAGGAACGTGAGCTTACTGTAATGCTGGTAGCGGACGTTAGTGCATCTGCGGATTTTGGAACAGCGTTGCAATTGAAACGTGAATTGATCACCGAAGTGTGCGCCACGATAGCCTTTAGCGCCATCAAGAACAACGATAAGGTGGGTTTGATCCTGTTCAGTGACAAGGTCGAGAAATTCATTCCACCGAAAAAAGGCAGATCCCATATCCTTCGTATGGTACGCGAGCTACTGGAATTCCGTGCTACCAGTAAGGGAACCGATATAACAGAGGCGTTGCGCTATTTGAATAATGTGATCAAAAAACGCAGTATTGCATTCTTGATCAGTGACCTTATGGATGAAGGTTATGATGATGCGTTGAAGATCGCAAATCGCAAACATGACCTGGTTGTTCTACGCACCACCGATCCCCGTGAAGGAGAACTTCCGAATGTTGGTCTGGTGCAATTCATCGATCCAGAAACTGGTGTTGTACGTTGGGTCGATACAAGCAGCCGGGCGATCAGGAATTCATACAGGGCAACTGCGCTGAAACATCAGAACCGTACGCGCGAACTATTGCGCAGATCGGGTGTGGACAATACGACCATCAGCACGGATGCGGGCTATGTAAAACCACTGATGAACCTCTTCAAACAGCGTTAAGCAGGGTAATGCGCACAGTTCTCCTTCTCAGTATCCTATTCATTACTGAAGCGGTCGCGCAGAGCGGCGGCGTTGCTGTTGAACTTGGCTTGGATACCATCCTTATTGGTGAACAGACCACGCTGAAATTGATCGTACACGATGGTGAGGCGTCAGTTGATTGGCCTCTGATCCAGGACACACTGACGAAACACGTGGAAGTCGTTCATGACAACGGGATCGATACCATTGCCAATGCCCCTAACGACCAAAAATTACTCGTACGTGAATTGGTGATCACTTCATTCGATACCGGATATTGGGCGATACCACCGTTGAAACTAACCGTGAATGGCACCTCACAGGAAACCACACCCTTGTTGATCTACGTGAAAGGAATTCCTGTAGGTACTCCCGCTTCGTTGCATGATATCCACGATGTGATCGATGTCCCATTCCATTTTGGCTATTGGTTCTTGGAGAACTGGTATTGGTTCGCGTTCATAGGTGCGATCCTCTTATTAGCGCTGATCGTACTCCGCTATCTGAAGAATAGAAAACCGGCCGAGGCTGCTGCTCCAGTGGCGATCGAAGTCGCCATTCACGAGCGTTATCTTCAGGAACTGCGGGTACTTGAAGGCAAACGACTATGGCAAGCTGGTTCACACAAGGAATACCAATCCAGCCTTACCGATCTATTGCGCGGATACATTGAGGAACGGTACAATATTCCTGCATTGGAGCGCACTACGGATGAGTTGATCCACGAGTTGAAGGTGAGTCCACTTGATCGCGATCAACAGAACCAATTGGCCAATGTGCTGCGTCTTGCGGACATGGTGAAATTCGCCAAAGCACTACCCGCCCCTGCTGAAAATGAACAAATGATGACGGAAGCCATCAGATTCATACAGCAGACCGCACCACTGCCGGAAATGCCAAACAGATCATCGCATGCGAAGTGATCGCGATAACATAGCGGGACCATTCTGGTTGATCATTGCTGCCACGGCCGTGGCTGTTGCAGGTTGGTATATGTTCCGACGGTTCGATGTACTTCAACCCAAGTTATTGATGGGTCTATCGGTAGTTATTCTGCTTGGAGCGCTAAACCTATGGCGTTCCAAACGCAGAACACCGCAGGTACAATTGCCCACACTTGGTGCATTGATCAACGGTCCAATGGACCTGTTCGCACTCCTGCAACCGTTGCCCAGCGCACTTGGTCTGGCAGGTCTGGGTTTCTTGGTATTGGCAATGGCTCGCCCGCAAAGCAAAGAGGATTGGGAAGATGTGCAGCGCGAAGGAATAGACATCGTAATTGCACTGGATGTGTCCGAGAGCATGCTTGCAAAAGATCTTCGCCCTGATCGTTTGGAAGCATCGAAAGCCGTAGCCGCGGACTTCATCGATGGACGCCCGAACGATCGGATCGGACTTGTAGTGTATGGGAGCGAGGCCTATACACAATGTCCGCTTACAACGGATCATCGCGTATTGAAACAACTCTTCGCAGACCTGCAGATCGGGCTGGTCGAGGGACGTACTGCGATCGGAATGGGGCTTGCCACAGCAGTAAACCGTTTACGGGAAAGTGAGGCCCAAAGCAAAGTGGTGATCCTGCTTTCCGATGGTGTGAACAATACCGGATCCCTTCAACCCTTGGATGCAGCACAAATAGCAGAGACCATGGGTGTACGTGTTTACACTATTGGCGTTGGCACGATCGGTAAAGCGCTGTACCCGGTTGATATCTATGCCCCAGGCAAGTACCGCTTTGATTATGTGGACGTGAAGATCGACGAACCGACCATGAAGCAGATCGCGGAGATGACCGGAGGTAAGTATTTCCGCGCGACCGATGAACAAAAGCTCCGTGAGATATATGGTGAGATCGACCGTTTGGAAACGACACGGATCAAAGTGACCGAATACAGCCAGCGGAACGAGGAGTTCTTCCCTTTCGCTGCCATCGGAGCGGCTTTTCTGTTGCTCGCATTCTTACTTGACCGCACCTTTTTACGCAGTATGGCATGATGAGGCCAGGCACATATAAGATCGGGGTAATGGCATTGATCGCCATCATTCTGGAATTGGTCGCCTGGGCAATTATGCTGAGCCTTTGGTGGTACTTGGATCGAGAGGTCCCTGCCTTCCGGTTCAATGAACCACGCGCACTTTGGGCGATGGTGATCGGTCCAGTGATGGTTCTTCTGTTCCTATTGGACATGGCTTGGCGAAACCGGGCCATGAGCCGTTTTGCTTCGGAATCCACCTTGGTCCGGATGGTTCCGGGCATTTCAAGCAGGCGATCACTATTGCGCTTTCTTTTGGTTCGACATGGACTAGGCTTTGTTGTTCTTGCTCTGGCCGCCCCTCAATTCGGATCCAGACCGAATACGGTAAGGTCCGAAGGAATTGATGTGGTGGTGGCAATTGATGTGAGCAATAGTATGCTTTGTGAGGACCTTATCCCCAACCGCATGGAGGTAGCACGTCGCGCAATGGGTCAGTTGATCGAAAAAATGCAGGGAGACCGATTGGGGATCGTTGTTTTTGCAGGCAATTCATTCGTTCAACTCCCTATAACCGCGGATCGATCCGCAGCTAAAATGTTCCTTGCTGGTGTAGGCCCTGGAAATATCGCAACACAAGGGACTGCCATCGGCGACGCGATCGAATTAGCAGCAGAATGTTTCGATATGAAGAACGGTTCCAGCAAGGCGATCGTGGTGATCACCGACGGTGAGAACTTTGAGGATGATGCGGAAGGCGCTGCGCGGAAAGCGGCTGCCGACAAGATCCTCGTTTACACGGTGGGTATGGGATCCGTACAAGGCGGACCGATCCCGATCCGCAGAAATGGCCAGATGCTTGGCTTCAAAAAAGATAGCAACGGAACTACGGTCATTACAAAACTGAACGAAGAAATGCTTCGTGCGATCGCAGGAGCAGGAGGAGGATCATACTCCCGTGCTACCTCCTCATCCACCGGAATGGATCAGATCATCAGCGACCTCAAGGCTTTGCAAAAAACGGAGGTCGGTACCTATCAATACACAGCGCATGAGGACCAGTATCAATATCCACTCGCGCTCGGTATGTTGCTGATCGCATTATCGTTTTCATTCGGGACACGAAGTTGGAGTGTTCGGAACCTTTCATTTGGAAGATGAAACCGTTCATAGCCATAGCTCTCTTTTCAATGGTTGCCTGCGGCACCTCATCGGAGCGTGCTGTGCATAAAGCACTTCAAGCGGGCAATGCGGATATCCACGCTGAACGCTACGAGGATGCGATCACCGCTTACTCAGCAGCACCGAAGGACCCGAGCGCACTATTCGGCCTGGGCAACGCGAACCATAGACTTGCTAAATGGCTGGAAAGTGCTGCTGCATATAACGATGCGTTGCAATTGCAACCAGACAGCGTTAAGGGACCGACATTCTACAATTTGGGAACCACCCAGGCCCGGTATGCATTCGCAGCGGATAGTATTTCAAAGAAAGCCGCCAAGGATTTCACGGGTATCGTTATCGAAGGGAATGATATTGCACAGAAGGTAGAAGGTATCGTGATGCGCGATTCACTTTGGAAACTGAGCATTCAGATGAGTAAGGTCTTTGACTCAACATTGGTCGCTTCGAAAACATCACTCCGGAACGCTTTAAAGGTGGACCCTTCGAACGAAGATGCACGATACAATTTGATGGTGGTACAGAACACCATCGATAAGTTGAAAAAGGAAGAGGAAGAGCGAAGGAAGAAAAATGGAGACGATAAAGACAAGGAAGAAACAAAACTGACCGCTATGGCACTCCAATTGGTACAAAGAGCGGATTCGCTTGTGGAGCAGTACAGATTCAACGAGGCGCTTGATGTGCTGGAAGGTGGGTTGAAACGAGACCCCTCCTTGAAGAAAGAAGAAGAATACATGAAGAAGTTGGAAACGGTAACGGATGCGGCGAAAGCCGAATAGATGATGGTTGCTGAGAACGAAATGAGCAAGTGGATCAAATACGGTTTATGGGCTTTGTTCCTGTGTACATCGCATTGGTCCTTGGCGCAGACCCGAATTGCGGTTGGGGATAGCACCGGAAAGAAATTGGAGGCAACGGATTATTTCAACACAGCGAGCAAGAAATACGTGAAGGAACAGAAGATCGAAGCGTTAAAGACGCTGGATAAAGGGTTAAAAGCTTATCCCGGTGACCCCCGACTGCTGAAACTTGCGGAAGAACTGATCAAAGAAGAAGAGAATAAACAGCAGCAGCAGCAACAACAACAGCAGCAACAACAGGAGCAGCAACAACAACAAGACCAGAAAGAGCAGGAGTCACGGCCAGAAGACCGCAAAGAGCAAGACGAAAAGGAAAAGCCGGAGGATAGCAAGGAAAAGGAGGCGGAAGAAAAGAAAAGTGGTGAAGAGCAGAAACAGGAGCCGGGGCGCATTTCCGAAAAGGATGCGGAGCGTATACTTGATGCCATGGACCGAGAAGAAAAAGCAGTTCAGGATAAAGTGCGCGAAAAACTACGACCCACGGAACGCAGAACGATCGATAAGGACTGGTGATGCATAAGATCTTTCAGCATATTATTTTGGGGTTTGTTCTGCTTGCAGGTTGCGGAAATGCAGTTGCACAGCAGATCAGCTTTACCGCAACAGTGGATCGTAACTCCATTGCGGTAGGTGAGTATTTGAAACTGACCATTACACTTTCCAATAGTCAGCAGGGTTACGGTGCTCCGGATCTCGGTGGGCTGTCCGTGCTACGTGGACCTAGCGAAAGTCAACAGATCACCACGATCAACGGGCAAATGTCATTCGCTTTAAGCCGCACTTGGGTCTTGACCGGCAAGACTCCGGGCAACTACACAATTGGTGCAGCTCAGGTTAAGATCGGAGGTGGGATCATGTCGACCGATCCGATCCAAATAGAGGTAACAAAGGCATCTTCTACAGGACCTGATGCCACCCGATCTCAAGCCCAGAGCAAGGACAAATACATTTTCGCGTCGATCTCCCTGAACAAGAGCAAGGCTTTTGTTGGTGAACAAGTGGTGGCCACATATTCACTCTACTCTCATTATGCCAATTTGAACCTGAACAAACTTGAGTACTCCAAGATGACCGGGTTCTGGTCTGAGGATATCGATACCGGTAAACTGGACTGGGAGCGGGACCTACAGACGATCAATGGCATTCAATACAAGGTCGCGATCCTGAAAAGGCAAGTTCTCTTCCCACAGAAAAGTGGCAAGCTCCGTATAGAACCAATGGAACTTGGATGTGTGGTGGATCGATCCTTCTTCAACCCAGGGACCGAGATCAACTTCCGCAGTAATACGGCAGAATTGCAAGTAGCGAGCCTACCCTCTCCCACACCTTCGGATTTCTATGGAACAGTAGGCGATATGGAAATGGTGGTGAATTTGGATCGCACTTCCGTTAAAGCGAACGAAGCCATTCAGCTAAACGTGAAATACAGTGGTCGCGGAAACCTCAAGCTATTGGACGCACCGAAGCTGGATCTACCTGGTGATCTGGAAGCGTACGATCCGAAGGTGAATGACAAGATCAGTGTTACCGGCACAGGAATGTCCGGCTCCCGTGAATTCGAATACATCGTGATCCCGCGGCACGAGGGAGAGTTCGACCTGGAGCCGATCACGTTCAGCTACTTTGACCCAAAAAGCAATGATTATAAGACTCTTTCCTCCGGTCCATTGCACCTTTCCATTGCAGCGGGAGAAAGTGGTGGAACCAGTTCCGTCCAACGACAGGATCGATCGGATGTAACACAGCTTGAAAAAGATATTCGTTACATACGCACCGGAGATCCAGATCTTCGTTTAAAGGGGAAATGGCTATTCGGATCGACTTTCTGGTTCGCGGGGCTCGGTGCTCCAGTACTTGCTTTTCTGATCTTCCTTGCCTGGCGAAGAAGGCACGAAGCCGCACTTGCTGATGTAGAAGGAACACGGCGGAAACAAGCCGACCGGATCGCCAGAAAGCACATGGCGGAAGCCGGGAAATTAGTGGAACAGAAAGACCGTGCACCATTCTATGCCGCGCTTTCAAAAGCTTTACAGGGATACATGGCCAATAAATTCGGATTGGGGCTGGCTCAATTGAATCAAACCCTGGTCCGCGAAAAACTGGCCGACCTTAAGAACGGCAATGCACTGGCCGATGATTATGTACGACTGATCACTGCGTGCGATATGGCACGGTTCGCGCCTGTTGAGGATCGATCACGCAAGGAGTTGTTCGGCGATGCTGTTATATTGATCGGAAAGATCGAACAAGATCAAAAGAAATGATGCGCCTATTCCATTTCGTATCCCTGTTGGCAATTGCTTGTCTTATTCCATTTTCCAATGCAAACGGCATAGGTCAGGATCATGCGAACACGTTGATGAAGCTTGCCGAGGAAAATTATGCCGAAGGAAACTACACTGAAGCACTTGCCATTTATGACTCTCTGAATGTTGAATATTCAGGAACAACACTGCTTTACAACATTGGTAACTGCCACTTCAAGTTGGGAGATGTTCCACGTGCCATATTGTTCTTTGAAAGAGCACTACGGTTAGCACCTGGGGATGAAGATGTGCTCTCCAATTTGAGGTTGGCACGTGAACAGATCGTTGACCGCGTAAATGCACCCGAAGCGTTTTCGCTTGGTTCCGCATGGAGCCGATTCCGCGCTGGCGGTGATCCGGATCAATGGGCACGTTATGCGTTGTGGTCCGTGCTTGCCATATTCGTATGCCTGGCATGCGCACTTTACTTCAAACAACGGATGCTACGTAGGCTCCTATTTGCCCTTAGTACAGTGGCAGTGATCACGAGCATCATAGTTATCTCATTCGCATCTTATCGTTATCTCGAGATCGACGATAATTCCCAGGCAATAATTCTAACTCCAAAAGTCGATGTCCGCAGCGAACCTAGAGAAGGATCAACGGTACTTTTCGTACTGCATAAAGGAACCAAGGTCGATATTCTTCAGGAGACGAACAGTTGGTTCGAAGTTTCGTTACCGAACGGGACGGTAGGCTGGATGCCGCCGGCAACGTTGGAGCGGATCTAGGCAATTGGTTTTTGTATACGTTATGGCGGAGGCAAGAGCAGAATACCGTTTCAGTTGATCACAAAAGGAACTGCGACCACCCTAAGGATGGTCGCAGCCCCTTTGCTCAATAAAATTTTACGGAAGTTGCTCCAGGCGCACAACCGTAGGCGATACGCCACCAATATTCTGGAGAATAATATCACGATCATTATTGGTGCCGGTGTACATAATGACGCCGTCCAGATTCACATCATCGGGCAAATAACCCGTAATGGTATTCGAAGGTACGATCGAACCAATGGTCATCAGGATCAGATCCCGGTCATTGTCCGTACCTGTATACCGGACAACACCATCAAAATTCACGTCACCACTCCAAAGTGCCCGATAGCCATTTTCCTCATTCAGCGGATCTTGACCGAACATGGGCGTGCTGGCCGAGGTCATGTTGATCATATCCAGATTCGATGAAAGCACTGAATTTGCCATTGCCGCTAAATGATTCCGGTGACGGATCGCCAAACGCTTACCTTGGGTTGTTGTGTTGAATTGAACAACGGAGCCACCTTCTGCGGCCATCACTACACCATCTGCGCGTACCAATGCGGCACGTTGAGCGGAGATCGTACCATCCGCATTCCAGAGTTCCATCAACACCCAATCCACTAACATCTGCGTTCCGGTGCCTACAAGAACAGACGTTTCAATGCCAGTTCCTGCATTTTCAAGTGCAACTCCCATTGCGGAATACGGTTCGGTCATTGGCAACAACCCTTGCATGCGCAGGTTGGTTCGCATTAAACCGGTATTCGTGTCCAAAGGACCGGAAAGCAACACCTTCGCGGATACCGAATTTGATGGACTTTGGTTGCATCCTGTTCCAGGGATCCGGTATACGATCTTCGAGGAATAAGGAGCAAGCTGAACTGAACCCGTAACGACATTGCCATTCAAGTCACTCCAACAGCCTGAAGGATATGCTAACGTCTGCGACGTTGCTTGATCGTTCAGTAAGAGTACGTGGTCCAGTGTTGGATCCAATTCAGCAACGGTAACCTTGTGCAATTGAGCATTATCAACCCAATAACGTGGCTCCAAATAGTTGCTGATGAACAGCATATGCGCCTGGTCCGTAAGATCTGATTGGAAATACATTTCCACATCCCTCCGTTCTGGAGAAAATGGAATTGGCTTCTCTTCAATTCCGTGCGGCAAGCCCCATTCTGATTCACCCTTTATCCCGGAACGAACTACGCCATGAATATCCGACTGAATGCTGAATCGCATGCGGTACCATTGGCCGTTCTGCACGCTGAACAGATTCGTATTCTGAGTGAACATGTCATAATACAGACTATTGTCCGGCAAATACGTTTTGAGCGATCCGCCATCCAAGTACGAATCATCCCGTGTTAACTGACCGTTCGACGGGAAAGCGGACCAACCTGAAATGGATGCATCGATCGCACCGTTTACGATCAGATCACCACTCAACTCACTGATGGTCGCATATTTGGAAGAGCGTAATGGACTCCTCGCACTACCCACATCTTCAGAATGCTCCAGCTGCCATTGTTCCATTGTATAGGTCTTACGCCAGCCACTATTCGTATTGAAGATCTCAATGCTAAGCTCCTCGTATGCATTGAAGTATTTATTGTTCGTGAACGTACCGAAATCCACTGGGCCTGGATCATACACATTGTATTGGTGCATGCAAAGCTGTTCCGGGCGAATGCTGTACATCTGATTTCCCGTATAGACCGTATTGAAATTAGGCACATAATACGGTGCTGTTGCACCGGGGCCTGCGGGATTGCTGAAATCGGATATACTGAGCTGGATCAAATTATCGAATAACACATTATCCTTTACTTGATTGCCCTGAGACACCATTGTGTGGTCGACATGAATGCCTGCACCATTGCAATGGGCCACAGTGTTACGCCTAACAATGGTATTCTTTATCGTGGTATTTCCGAAGTAAAGACCATGACAGATCTTGTGATAGCTGATATAATTGGGTGCTGCGCTTTCCACGTTGCCGACCAGGTCAGTTACCACGTTGTCCTGAATGATCATGCCATCCGCATTATCGAAAGCTATTCCCCCTCCATCGTTGAAGCTGGACATGGCATTGCTGACCACATTCTTCTCGATCAGTGTATTGTTCCGGGCGGCAATACCAATGTAGCCGATACTCTCCAAACGATTGCTCCGAACAACATTGTCCATTCCGGTAATGTTTATACCGATCTGCCCCCAGATATTCTCTCCAAGTCCAGGACGATTTCCGCAATCCGTCAAGGTGTTTCCCTCGATCAAGGTGTTGTCATCGTAGATGTTCACCGCAGTAGCATATACATCGTAGATCGTATTGTTGATGTAGGAATTCGAGTGTCCTGAACTGCTGATCGCCTTATACAAATGTCGGAAAGTGCAATTCCTCACCGTTACGTTGTTGCTTGTCTCGGTACTTACTCCCGCTGCGGTTTGACCTTGAAAACACAAATTCTCGATCAGAAAGTGGTGTTTTTGCCAACCTGGAATGATTCCTTGTGTATAAACGGACCCTATTACATTCAATGCATTAGGGTTCTCATTATTGAGTGCCCAGAAAAACACCTGTCCCGAGGTCGCATCGTAATACCACTCGCCCGGCGAATCCAGTTCGCTCAATTTATTCGTAAGAAAGAAGCCCCAGTCGTTATTATTCAAGCTACTTGTGATCGCACTGAACGTAAGCGTTCCGTTGTTGTAACCTGTAACCGTGCCAGTCTCATAACACCAATTGGTGCTCCTCACCACGACCTGAGCCCCGTTCCAATAACCCGAAGACTGTGTCAGCGCACCACCTGTATTGATCTGCGTAGTACTACCGTTGACGTTTCTCAACCATCCGGTGTTCGGGTAGCGTGCCAATGTCATTGGTTCATTATTCACCAATAGGTACTTAACGGGCCCAGGTGCGGGTGCACGCCAAATATTACCCTGATAGGGCGTCCAATTGACAACTGGAAGGCCTCCACTAATGATAGGCGCTTCACCTGTCCCATATGCACCAAATACGATCGGTGAGCCTTCCGTGCCGTTCTGGTAGATATCCAGTTCCCCTGGAAACGTACCACCACGCTGAAAAAGCACCTGATCGCCGGGAGCGAGGTTCACCATTTGCTGCTGCACGCGAGCAATGGTCTTCCATGCAGTAGCTTCCGAGGTACCGGCATTAACATCATTGCCAGTGGCAGAGACGTAATAGTTGGTCGCTCCTAAATGAAGTGGCAACAGTAGCGCAAGAAAGATCTGAAAATTGCGGGTCATTATTGAAGTCAACTTTTCTTTATTGACGCCGCGAAGGTTGCGCTTCCTGCCTTACTACCGATGCCACCAACGGAGTCTTGATCAACATTTCGACCAGTTCTCCTATGTGCCCGATGGATCCAAGTGCATGCCCAACGATCTGTCCTGAAAATGTGGACCTTACGGCAGCGGCCAACCGATTTTGCTTAGATGGGTGCCGATTTCAATCAATGCAAGTACTTCCGTGACGGTTCGTTATTTGACGTGAATGAGGGTGTTGAAAAAGTGCTTCATTACTAATACCCGACCTGATCTAGTGGATCTTTAAAAACAAATAGTATTGAATAGGATATTTAGCATACATTTGCCGCCCTTTCGGGGCGTAGCGTAGCCCGGTATCGCGCCTGCTTTGGGAGCAGGAGGTCGTCAGTTCGAATCTGGCCGCCCCGACATAAGAGCTGACCATCCGGTCGGCTCTTTTTTGTATCAGGATGCTTAATGATGATCCTGAATTGCACTGATACTTCATGCTGTGGTGCAACTCGTGTACTAGTATTAAAAGAATCGCCATCGTCCAGCCGAGCACCCCGAAGAAATACCGACATTTGCCGTCAAATATTGGTCCCGTAGCTCAGCTGGATAGAGCACCTGCCTTCTAAGCAGGCGGCCGTTGGTTCGAATCCAACCGGGATCACTTGATGATCGAATTGATCTTCAGAAGATACGGAGTCTGAAAATGCAAGCTCGCTTGTAAATTTTCAGGCACAGGATCTTCGATCAATTTGATCCACTTCACGGATCCCAGTGGAAAGGCGAAGCCAATCCAACCGGGATCACTTGATGATCGAATTGATCTTCAGAAGATACGGAGTCTGAAAATGCAAGCTCGCTTGTAAATTTTCAGGCACAGGATCTTCGATCAATTTGATCCACTTCACGGATCCCAGTGGAAAGGCGAAGCCAATCCAACCGGGATCACTTGATGATCGAATTGATCTTCAGAAGATACGGAGTCTGAAGATGCAAGCTCGCTTGTAAATTTTCAGGCACAGGATCTTCGATCAATTTGATCCACTTCACGGATCCCAGTGGAAAGGCGAAGCCAATCCAACCGGGATCACTTGATGATCGAATTGATCATCTGATTATCGGAGAGAAGGTCGGACACCACCAACCGCGATCGCACTTATTCTGGGCTGACCGCCCACACTACAGCAAACCTATCTGCTAAAGACCTAGTACCTCTGACCTTTTCAACAAAAACAAAAACCCCACTTGCGCGGGGCTTTTTTTTTTTTGCGGAGAGGGGGGGATTCGAACCCCCGGTACAGAATAACCCGTACGGCAGTTTAGCAAACTACTGGTTTCAGCCACTCACCCACCTCTCCTTTTGGGCCCCACCACGTTCGGCGGGGCGGCAAAGATAGAAGTAGGTTTGATATCAGCACTATCTTCTTTCTAAGGTTACCTTTGCAGCCTCAAAAAACATCAACTATTCCTTAGATCATGGCGCGTGAAGTAGTAATTGTATCCGCAGTGCGAACACCTATTGGCAGCTTTGGCGGCAGTTTGGCCGAAGTTTCTGCAACTGAACTTGGAGCAACGGCAATTAAAGCCGCTGTTGAAAGGGCGGGGATCAAACCTGAACTCGTCAATGAAGTGATCATGGGCAGTGTATTACAGGCAAATCTGGGCCAAGCCCCAGCTAGACAAGCTTCCAAAGCAGCTGGATTGCCGAATGAAGTAGCCTGCACCACTGTGAATAAAGTGTGTGCGAGCGGTATGAAGGCCATTATGATGGCGACCCAGGACATCCTATTAGGTGATGCCGAGATCGTGGTTGCCGGAGGTATGGAAAGCATGAGCCGTACACCATATTATCTTGAGAAAGCCCGATACGGATACCGATTCGGCGATGGTGCGCTAATTGACGGTATAAGCAAGGATGGCTTAATGAACGTGTATGATCAGCAAGCCATGGGTGTATGTGCGGATCTGTGTGCAACGGAGAACAAGATCAGCAGAGAGGAGCAAGATGCTTTTGCGATCGAAAGCTATACCCGAAGCGCTAATGCATGGAAGGCCGGAAAATTCAGTGATGAAGTGGTTCCTGTCACCGTAAAGACACGAAAAGGCGACATCGTAGTGTCCGAGGACGAAGAATTCAAGAACGTGAACTTTGACAAGCTCAAGGCCTTGAAAGGCGTTTTCACCAAAGATGGAACCGTTACGGCCGGTAACGCAAGTACCATTAATGACGGTGCGGCAGCTTTAGTGTTAATGAGCGCTGACAAAGCCAAAGAGCTTGGTTTGACCCCGTTGGCGAAAGTGGTTGGATACGCAGATGCAGAACAAGCACCGGAATGGTTCACCACAACGCCTGCCAAGGCTGTTCCGATCGCCGTAGAAAAAGCTGGATTGAAAATGAGCGATATTCAGTATGTCGAACTCAACGAGGCTTTTTCAGTAGTTGGTATTGCGAATACAAAAATGTTGAACCTGGATCCATCAAAAGTGAATGTGAACGGAGGCGCGGTTTCCCTGGGTCATCCATTGGGATGCAGTGGTGCACGGATCGTAGTAACGCTTTTGAACGTGCTAAAGCAGAACAAAGCCAAATACGGTGCAGCTGGAATTTGTAATGGCGGAGGCGGAGCAAGCGCGATCGTCATCGAATTGCTGTGAAAGACCCAGAAACCATGACAGCAGTCATCTGCCCACTTTCAATAGTACCTGTGCGTAAGGACCCGACGGACACGTCGGAAATGGTAAGCCAATGGCTTTTCGGTGAAACCGCAGAAGTGCTGGAACGTACTCCCAAATGGACCAAGCTCGAGTTCGATCATGATGGCTACACAGGTTGGGTTGACAATAAACAGATCGCGGTGTGTACAACACCGAACAACGAGCCCGACCTTCGGGTGATCGATCAGTCCGCGATAGTGGACCTAGGTGAAAGGCAGGTGATACTCCCCTACGGTTCTGTTCTACCATTCTATGAGAATGAACAGATCACTTGGCAGGACAGGCGCATTCCCGTTAGTGCATTGACGAATCAACCAAGCGAGAGTACGCGGGCAGAATTGATCGACCTTCATCTACATCCATATCTCGGTGCACCGTACCTATGGGGCGGACGCACACCTACTGGGATCGATTGCAGTGGACTGGTCCAAATGCTCTACATCTTTCAAGGGATCTACTTGCCTCGCGATGCCTCGCAGCAAGCTGAAGAAGGCGATGTGGTGGAACTATTGGATCTGGTAGAGCCTGGAGACCTCGCATTCTTCGATAATGAAGAGGGAAGGATCATCCATGTAGGAATGATCCTTACACGATCGGAAGAAGGAGATCTGCGAATAGTTCATGCCAGTGGCCGCGTGAGGATCGACAACTTCGATCAGCAAGGGATATTCAACAAGGAGGAGAATAGCTATTCTCATAAGTTGAGGATGGTACGGCGGATGTTGTAACAAACACTCTATCAGAAAAATGGGCGCAGTGATCGAACACTGCGCCCTTTTTGATCTGTTCCAGCTCGGTCAGAACCTTAGCATGTATTGAACTACAGGTAGTATTGCTAACTGTGAATTGCCTTCAATTCTGCCGTCCTGCCTGTTGAAGTATTGGTTAACGTTCGTCTTACCATTCAATACATTCTGAACATCCACTTTGAACTCGTGGCTTACGCGCGGCCTTCCGACACGGTATGAAATGACCAGGTCCAACTTATGGATGGGATCGCCCTTCTTACTCCAAGCCGGTCCACCAGCAACTTCTTCTCCTGCGGCTAGGCTTGCTTGTAAGTCGATCGGAGTTCCGTATTGCCCTCCAAGTATGGAATACCTGAAACCCGTCGTTAATACCCTGTCCTTTCCGACAGGACCAAGCTTCCATTCTTTTCCCGCAAGTGCATTTGCGACAATACCCATATTGAAACGGGAATTCCGCCAAACGCCATCCAACGCTTTGTACCGTGTGTCGCTCAACGAGGCCGTAGCCATGAAATGATAGCCGTGCGTGAAAAATTTCTCCAGTGAGACCTCCAATCCGTAATTGCGTCCAACACCTTTATTCACCAAGGGCTTGGTTGTGAACCAACCCGTATAATTCGTTAGGCTATATGAACTGTTCGCATCATTCTCCACTGGAACATTGAAGTGGTGTTGGTAGTAAGCCTCCACCTTCATCTGTATGTCCTCGGCGAACATGTGTTCGTAACCAAGCACGGCATGCGCAGCTTTTGAAAGTCCGAGCTTTTCATTCGGTCGGATCGGTTTACCATCAGCACCGGGAATTTGAACGTTATAGGTCATGATGGCTTCGGTTCTGGAATGTAACCCACCAGCAATGCTTATGGCCTTGCCGGGATGGAATTGATATTTCAGACCAAGCCTTGGTTCTACGCTTGTGGCATTGTTCAATGAATAGTGCAGAACATGCACCCCACTGGTCATGGTCAACTTTTCATTCATTCGCCACTTCCAGCTTGTGAACGCTTGCAACGTTGTTGAAGCTCCCTGCCCTTCAAGCTCCGTTACATTCCGTTGAAGATCATCATCGAAACTTGCTGACCCCATTCGGAACATTTCGGATGACAGGATCACCCCTGTTCTCAATTTATGACTCGCGCTTAAGCGATTATTGACAACTGTAGATGCCCGAACCGTCCACTTTCCAAGATCACTTGTGTGCTTTCGTTCCAAAGGAGAAATTCCTGTAAAGTCGCTTTCATCATATTCCGTACTACTGCCGTTTCCGCTCAATGAGACGGTAGTGTAAACAAAACTATTATCGCTCAAGGTGCGCGTATTGGTGAGACCGATGACACCCATGCGGGATCCGTAATCCGCACGAGAGAATAGTGTATCTCCCCCTTCGCCTTGGTCCTGATCAATAATATGACTTTTCCCTCCGAGCCCGAACAATGAGAATGTTCCAGCTTTGGCCGTTGGTAGTTTTAGTTTGAATGAGGCATCCGAATATTTTGGAACACCACCGTAATCTACGATCCCAGCGCCATCCAACAGCGCCAATGTGGAATACCGAAAGTTGGCCAAATATGAACCACCTTTCGTTCCTGGAATTGGTCCTTCCGCAGTGAGATCCGTGCCCAGCACACCCAACTTAAAAGTGTACTCCTGTTCCGTGTCGTTACCATCACGTAATCGCATATCGAAGATCGCGCTTAATGCATTGCCATATTCGGGTGCAAATGCTCCGGTGTAGAAATCGGAGTTATCAAGCATATCACTATTCAGAACATTTATCGGACCACCCGTGCTCCCTTCATCACTGAAGTGATTGGGGTTGGGTATCTCTATTCCTTCCAATCTCCAAAGAACACCTTTGGATGAATTTCCTCTTGCAATGATGTCGTTATTGCCGGTCGCATCCCCTGCCACCCCTGCGAAGGAACTTACCATACGGGCCGGATCATTTATTCCGCCTGCAACTCTGGACGTTTCCTCAACACTAATTCGCCGCGCACTAAGGGTAGCCATATCATTTCGGACCTCTCCCTTGTTCCCCTCTCCATGCACTGCGAATTCCTTTAACTGTGTCAAGGATTCTTCCATGCGAATGGTGAGGACCAATTCCTTTGCGCTGTTCACAAGCAGATCTGGCATCCTTTGTTCGTCATATTCGAGCATTCTGATCAGCAGTTCGATGCGGCCCGTGGGCACCTGCGGAATGGCGAACTGACCGTCAATATCCGTGCTTACGCCTAAAAGCGGTTCGCTGCCCACAATAGTTATTGTGGCGCCGATCAGTGGTTGTCGAGAGTCGATATCCAACACTTTACCGCGCACGGTCTGGGTGTTGCCTTGGGCTGACGCTTTCACGGCAAAAGCCGAGATCAGAACTATTAGAACGGACCGAATTGACACTAGCATTTTCATGTTGCTTTCTTATTGATAGTCTCTGAAATACGGATCGATCAGAACCAGCCGACCTTGATGGTGAACGAAGCGTTCATTCCTTGGAGTGCATCCTTTGGTGTAGCAGGCAGATCCAGTTCGCTCGTGTATCTGTAGGATGCGCCCAATGCCAAGCGTACGAGGGGTACAACGTTGATCTCCAGATCAACGCCCGGCTCCACCACCAGAAATGCTTGGGCCAGGTCGCGGTAGTTGGCGTAGTCCACCTCGATCGGACTGCGTGACGAATACTGGTAGCCGCAACCACCAACACCGATCAGTATCGGTAAACTCACATGCACAGGTGATCGGTACGCGATGATAGGCTCGATCAATAGCCCGCCATAACCCATCTCGAATTGAGATCCACGCGTAAGGGAATCACCAAGCCCTTGCAGGTGATCATCGTACTTGGAATTGGGCAAAGCAGTAGTGAGGCCATATCCCGCCAAACCGATGGTAACGCGATGGTTGATCAACCAACCCGCACGGCCGCCGACCAACAATGCATCTGTATCCATGATACGTGTGTACATGGCCGATGGAGCGCCCCAACCTCCATGACTCACCTTTTGATCACCACCAAAAAGTGTTCGTGGCTTTTGGTCTTCTTGAGCATGGCACAGAAGAGGAAGCAGGAAAAGAAAATTCAACAGGATCCGATGAGAAAGGGATTTCATTTGGGGTTCAGGTATTGGTTGTTTTTTAATAGGACAACCGTTCCTTCAAATACCCCTACTCCATTCTCAACTAAATTTCGATCAATTTTCCGATGTGTGAATGAGTGGGCAACACGTTCTGAAAAACTTGCCCCGATCCAGCTAGAACCGCACTCCTAATGCTGCTTTCCAACCTATCCACCCGTAAATGCGCGTAGCACCATTGCCTCCAGTGAATAGCCGGACCGAGGGCGATAATTGGCTCAAATAAAGTCCGTTCTCCGCACTACGCCAATCCGTGAATTGCGTATTGAGCACAGCCCCTCCACTGATCACCAGAGGACCAGCAATGCGATGTCCGTAACTCAGTGAAAAACGCCCAACGATATTCACGGCATCGACCCATTCCTTTTGTTCCACGATCTGTTCGGCCGTAAGATCAATGTTCATGAAACCATTCTTGCTAATGCGTGGTTCCGTCCCGATCCCGTAAAGGAATCCCCATCGCCCATTAGCCTCGATCGCTGGCGAATAGCCCAAGATATTATGAAAGCCTTTTGTGCCCGTTCGTACTTGCACGCTCAGTGGCATCACATTTCCAGTGATCACATCGAAGCGATGATATCCTCTCAATGAAACCGACAATAATCCGATCGCGAACCCCGAAAGTGAATCACTAAGATTGAGAAAGCCGACCTGACCACCCTCACATTTCCGCGCAAAATTCAAGGCACCCACCTGCGTTCCTCTTGCTGTTCCTCCAACAGCATTCAACCCAAATGAGAACTGCGCTCCCGTAATATTTCCCGCATAATTCAAACCGAATCCAACTTGGCCAGCCATTACGGAACCTGGGACGATATTGGCACCGAAAGAGAACTGACCACCCGTGCAGGAACCTGCATAATTCAAACCGAATCCAACTTGGCCTCCACTTACGGTCCTTGGTACAATGTTCGCACCGAAACTGAACTGACCACCTGTTACATAACGCGCATAATTCCCACCGAAGCCCACCTGACCACCACCGACCGTATCACGCGCAATGTTCACACCGATCGCGAGCTGCGCACCTGAAACATTTCGGGCATAATTCCCAGTACCAGCGATCTGTAATTTTCGCACGTCCTTCGGTGTTACGTTCACACCGTAAGACACCTGCATGCCATCAACGTTCTGCGTAGCCACGTTGCAGGAACCCGAGATCTGTGTACCTCGTAACCCACCTTTCACAACATTGACACCGTAACTTATCTGCACGCCTGTTAAGGTATCCCATACGATGTTCGCTAGGCCCGAGATCTGCACACCCTCCAGCGACCGCATGGTGTGATTGACACCCCCAGCGATCTGCACGCCTTGCGTATTTCTTCCCACCAGATTCGTTACTCCAGCGATCTGCATCCCTCTTACATCCCCTCCTATGATGTTCGCAAGACCTCCTACCTCCAACCCGTTCAACCCGCGTGCGTAACCACCAAGAATATTGAGCGATAACTTATTCACCACCGCACTCGCAATTGGACCGTTAGTACTGACATTCGGTATCAGCGAGATCTGCCAAGGCCGCTCCTCTTCGATGGTGATATTCTGCGCTTGATCCAATTCGGACCGCGGGACTAATAAGCGCGTTACGCCAAGATCCTCTACCTGGCAGCGCTCATATAAGCATATCGGTTCTACCCTTTCCAATATGTCCCGTTTGCGCATTGGTACTTGACCGAACGCACTGCCCTTTGGGACATAGATAACGGTGTCATGATATTCTTTCCGCATTACCAGGATCGCCGTACGATCATGGTCTCCTGAAACGGTCAGTTCAAATGCCCCAGAACCATCAGTCGTTACCATGGCACTTCCACCTACTTCATGCAAGTACGCATGCAGAACTGGCCGTTTAGAGTCAGCATCGTAGATCGTACCGCTTATGGTGGATCGTTTTCGATCGCCTCGTGAGCCTAATAGGATGATGTGTTCACCGGTTTCCTTTATCTGAAACCCAGAACCGACCAACGTTCTCAGCGCTTCTTCAACAGTACCGTTGGCGTTAACGCTTACTACACTATCGCCATTCACCACAGCAGAATTATAACTCAGCTTGAAATCACCATCCTTTGCAACCAAAGCAAGAGCTTCGCCCAAGCGTACGCGAGAAGCATTGACCTCTACGTGGCGTTCAATGATCTTCTGGCCGAAGACGGTCACAGGCAGAAGGAAGACGACAAATAAGAATAGGCGCAGGTCAGCAGCCATCGCCATCCAATGTGTATGACCCTGGTGATCCCATTGTTAGCGTAAACCCATATGTATCGGCGATCACGCGAAGTATATAATCGATAGGCTCGTCATCGAAGGTTGCCGTGAGCTTACAATGTATCAACCCTTCGTTAGCTAAGCGAATACGCACATGATATAATACTTCAAGCTGATCAACAACTTCAGAAAGTGGCGCTTCCTTGAATTGGATGATCCGGTCTCCCCAGACCTGAGAATGCGGTGCTGGCATTCGCTCTAACAAATGGGCCAACTTAGTATACCGCGCATATTCATCACCGTTCAGGATGACCGTATCCTCGGATGTACTCACTTGCACTCTTCCATGCCGAACCCGCACAAGAACGCTATTGCTCGTATCGATCGAACTCACTTCGAATGCAGTTCCCAGAACGGTGACCCTTACGTCATCCGTCTCCACCACGAAGGGCCTTGCAGTATCTCGTTCAACCTCAAAATAGGCCTCACCGGAAAGAGCAATATGTCTTACATCGCTCATGCGCGAACTAAGACGAGATCCTGGAGATAAGATTATGTGACTGCTGTCGGGTAATGTGGACCGTAGGTATTCCGTTGTAGCCATGAGATCTTGAGTTTGGTTGGTCAATAGAGAACGAACCCCAACGAAAACAGCAGTAACCACAGCAGCGGCAGCCAACAAACGCAATAAGATCCTAGAACGTAAGATCGGAATTACCCGGCCCCTACCCTCTGAAACCTCCATGCGATCACTGACGTTTTGCCAAGCAGCATGCACATCAACAGCAGAACGAATACCGGTCCCGGCATCGCTCCAGATGGCACGCAATACCTCGAGCTCTTGAGCATTCGAAATATCCGCATCGGCCCATTGCTCAACCTCAAGGCGTTCCTCATGAGTACATTCCCCAGCGAGGTAACGCGCGAGCAGATCGCTATCGATATGTGGTCCTTTATTCACGTGTGTTCCTTTCTATGACAATCCATTTCCCATTTACCCCTATTGCCCTCCAAAAAACCAGATAAGCCAACCGATCAATGCGGCTGGCACCAGGTCCGCCAATTCGGCCCTTAACGTCTTCAAAGCCTTGCCCATCTGATTCTCCACCGTCTTTATGCTAATGCCCAACCGTGCTGCGATCTCGTGGTATTTCAACCCCTCGTTCCGACTAAGTTTGAACACCTTTCTGCGTTCTTCCGGAAGCAGCTCTATTGCAGCAAGAACCCGAGCAGACCGATCTGTATACTCTGCTTCGTCCCTATCGGAGTCGGCCACATGACCGATGTTCTGCTCGTCCAAGGGCCGCATGCGTGCGCTCACTTTCATTGCATTCAACGCTCTATTCCTTACAGAAGCAAATAGATACGACTTCAATGATGTCGACACGTTGATCTTCTCGCGATCCTGCCATATGCGGACGAAGAGGTCTTGAACCAGATCTTCTGCTACATCCTGATCCTTGACATACTGCACTGCAAACGCGCAAAGTGGCGCGTAATACATTCTGAACGCTTCCTCAAAAGCATTCCGATCACCAGAAGCGATCAATGCATATGTACCGATATTCGTGATGGGCGCAAATGTAGAAGGCCAATTGCCTTCCGAAAACATGCGCTTTTGGCGTTCCGAAATTCATATAGCTGTCCGAATGGCCGTGTTATTGCTCAAGTGCTGACGAAATTTCCTAAATTGATGGAGTTTTGATCACGGCGTGGTTTATGTGGAGCGTGCAAGCATAACAATTCAACCTAAAATGGACCTGAACAAATTCACCATACGCTCCCAACAAGCCATACAGCAAGCACAGACCATTGCTAGCGGTTACGGACAGCAAGTGCTCGAGAACGGACACTTCCTGAAAGGTATTCTTGAAGTGGATGCGGACGTTACGCCTTTCCTATTGAAGAAATTGAACGTTAACCTTCCTTCTCTTCAACAAGCGCTGGATCGCATTGTGCAAGGCTACCCTAAAGTAACCGGAGGCCAGATCACCCTGAGCCGATCGGCACAAGATGCCCTAACAAAAGCACTTGCTGCCATGCCCGAATTCGGCGATGAATTCGCAAGCGTGGAACATTTGCTTTTAGGCATATTACAAAGTGGAGATACCATTGCACAATTGCTCAAGGATAACGGTGTAACGAAGAAGGATCTTATTGCAGCTATCAAAGAGCTTCGGAAGGGCCAAACCGTTACGAGCCAAAGTCAAGAAGAGACCTATAACGCGCTGAACAAGTATGCGAAGGATCTCAATCAACTTGCAAAACAAAATAAACTCGATCCGGTCATTGGGCGTGATGAAGAGATCCGCCGCGTGTTGCAGATCCTGAGCAGACGCACAAAGAACAACCCGATCCTGATCGGAGAACCTGGCGTAGGCAAGACCGCGATCGCAGAAGGTATTGCGCAACGTATCGTGAGTGGAGATATTCCAGATGACCTTAAGAACAAGCAAGTATTCAGTTTGGATATGGGCGCGTTGATCGCCGGAGCTAAATACAAAGGAGAGTTCGAAGAACGGTTGAAGTCCGTTGTGAAAGAGGTGATCAGTGGCGAAGGTAGGATCGTGTTGTTCATTGATGAGATCCACACACTCGTTGGAGCAGGTGGTGGCGACGGCGCCATGGATGCCGCGAATATCCTGAAGCCTGCATTGGCCCGAGGAGAATTACGTGCCATTGGTGCAACCACATTGAACGAATACCAAAAGTATTTCGAGAAGGATAAGGCGTTGGAGCGTCGCTTCCAAAAGGTGATGGTGAATGAACCTTCACGCGAGGATGCCATCAGTATTCTCCGTGGATTGAAAGAGAAATACGAGAGCCACCACAAAGTGTTGATCAAGGATGCAGCGATAATTGCCGCTGTGGAGTTGAGTACCCGCTACATCGCTGATCGATTCCTACCCGATAAGGCGATCGACCTGATCGACGAGGCCGCGAGCAAACTGCGCATGGAGATCAATTCCAAACCCGAGGAGTTGGATGAGATCGATCGACGTGTAATGCAATTGGAGATCGAACGTGAAGCGATAAAACGTGAAAAAGATGAATCACAGTTAACGGATATCAACCGTGAACTTGCCGACCTGAGCGAAAAGCGCGATGGCATGAAAGCCCGATGGGAAAGTGAGCGCGGGTTGGTTGAGAATATCAACACGGCAAAAGACAAGATCGAACAACTGAAATTCGATGCTGCCCAAGCTGAACGTGACGGGGATTTTGGTAAAGTCGCCGAGATCCGTTATGGTCGCATGACCGAGACCGAAGATGAATTGGCCAAAGCAAAAGAAGCTCTTGCAGAGATGCAGTCCAGCTCCAAGATGATCAAAGAGGAAGTGGACGTTGAAGAGATCGCTGATGTGGTGAGCCGTTGGACCGGTGTTCCCGTAAGCCGGATGCTCGAAGCCGAACGTTCGAAGCTCTTGAAACTGGAGGACGAGTTGCATAAACGTGTGATCGGTCAGGATGATGCGGTACGCGCCGTAAGCGATGCCGTGCGACGCAACCGTGCCGGTATGGGTGATGAAAAACGCCCGATCGGTTCGTTCATTTTCCTGGGTACTACCGGTGTTGGAAAAACCGAATTGGCGAAAGCGCTGAGCGAAGTACTGTTCAACGACGAGAACGCAATGACGCGGATCGACATGAGCGAGTATCAGGAACGTCACGCGGTAAGCCGCTTGGTAGGTGCGCCTCCGGGCTACGTTGGTTATGACGAAGGTGGCCAGCTCACCGAAGCGGTACGACGTAAACCGTATAGTGTGGTGCTGCTCGACGAGATCGAGAAAGCACATCCGGATGTTTGGAACATCCTTTTGCAAGTGTTGGACGATGGTCGCCTTACGGATAACAAAGGCCGGGTGGTGAACTTCAAGAACACCATCATCATCATGACCAGCAACATCGGATCGCACATCATTCAGGAGAACTTCGAGAACTTGAAAGACAAGGATCTGGAAGCGGTGGTTGAAAAAACGCAAGCCGAAGTGATGGACCTGTTGCGCAAAACGGTGCGTCCGGAATTCCTGAACCGTGTGGATGAACTGATCATGTTCCGCCCGTTGAGCAAAACCGATGTAAAACAGATCGTGGAATTGCAGTTGGACCAACTGATGAAAAAGTTGGAGGAAAAGGATATTCATCTTACTCCGAGCGAAGAGTTGGTCGAGCACATCGTGGAAGGTGGTTACGACCCACAATTCGGGGCACGCCCGATCAAACGGATGATCCAAAAGGAATTGCTGAATGCGCTTTCGACGCAGATCATTGCGGGAACTGTTGAGACCAGTATTCCACAGGTGATAGATGTGTTTGATGGCAAGATCGTGTTCCGGAAGCCGATCGATGAGAAGGAGACCCGGATAGATGGCCGAGATGAGAACCGGAACGGAAAGAAATTAAAGAAAGCTTGACAAGCTACCCGAACGTGAGCAGCGCATTGAATACGCTAACCCCTTCTTTTTAAACAAATGCCTTTCCCAGTATTCTGGAGAGGCATTTGTTAATTTAGGGCGGATCGTTGATGGGATCGTGCATAACCTGTTTACTCAAATTGGTGCGAACAGTTTTCCATCGAGTAGTTTGCACTCGAATTAGAGTTGGATATGATGACTTTTACTGCCCAGATCAATACGTTGGTGGATGCACTTCGGAACACGCGTTCCCGCCTTCTTGCACCGTTGGATTTCAGCCAGCAGCAATTGCCGCGGGATCCAGAGATCTTTGTGGAGGATGTGCTGCTTTACGTTATGGACGAATGGGCTGCCGACCTGAGACAATTAGGCCACGTATTGGAAGAAGATAAATCGTGGGACGATAAGGAAAGCCACTACCCGCGCTACTTGCTGCGCATGGCAGGCGGTAACGTTTCGCAACTTCATTTCACGGGGATCTATCCCGAAGCCCTTCACCTGACCGTTTCAAAAGGCTTCCGGAATTCCACACAATTCAGCGATGCCAAACTTGCAACAATGGAGTTGCCGATCACGAATGATCCGAACGTTCTGTTGATCAGTTTGTACGATGGCCTGAAGGGAGTAACCGTCTAAAACCTCACCATGAGGACGCTCTATGTTGTTCGGCACGCCAAGAGCAGTTGGGCCGATCCAGGCATGCGCGACCATGATAGACCGTTGAACGAACGCGGTATGCATGATGCTCCTATGATGGCGAAAGTCTTCAAAGCGCTGAATGAACCTGTGGAACTTATCATTTCCAGTCCGGCGAACAGAGCGCAGACCACGGCAAGCTTCTTTGCAAAGGAATTGAACATCCCAACCGATCAAATTCACTTTAATGCTTCTATTTATGAAGCATCCGTAGGTTCGTTGATGCGCATTGTTCAAGCACTACCGGATCATGCGGAACACGTAATGCTCTTCGGACACAATCCTGGCTTTTCTGAACTCGCTTACTATCTCTGTGACGAAGATCCGATCGCGCTTTCCACGTGCGCCATGGTGCGCATCGATCTGGAAATTGATCAATGGGAGCACGCTAGCAAAGGACTGGGGAACATGGTCTGGCACGAGTACCCGAAGCGGCATCCTGGGCAGGCGTGAATTGTGCGCAGACCAGCGAACGCTCTGTATTTGAAGTGATGCATCCCATAGGGTGCACTGACTTCATACAATGTGGTGTAATAGACAAAACGAATGGCTTTTGGGAGACGTTTGTCTCTAATGGACAAAACGAATGGCGAGTTATCAACCGTTGTTGGAGAACCTAATTGCGATTCTGATCTTTGGGTGTCTGGCGAAACG
>Ga0209063_1000453_pt1 | contig 28504 bp, 27 predicted proteins | sample KloWWTmeKNB19Kit_FD_187177 | JGI IMG/M metagenome (GOLD analysis project Ga0209063, IMG submission 187177) | Active sludge microbial communities from Klosterneuburg, Austria, studying microevolution and ecology of nitrifiers - Klosterneuburg... | ecosystem: Engineered > WWTP > Aerobic digester >... | reverse complement strand
AATTTTCACCTTCCACCACTCAGGCCCTTGCTCAAGATATTCCCAGGTAAAAATATTTCCTCTTTCGCCCAATAACTGGTAATAAAAAGGTTTAGGATCATGGTCATTGTGAATAGTTAGGCTTTCCCCTTCCAGCAATTCATCAAAATGATTAAAAATTGTGGGGTGTTTAAGACGGGGTTCCAGTAAAGTAACGTTCAGAATATTTTCAGCTGCTGTTTGCATATTGTTTTGTTTTTGATTAACAATACAAAGGTATGCAAATTTAAATAATAAAAGTATTTAAATACTTTTATTTACTATCCGGTGACAGTTCCTCCCTGCTCCAGATCAGTTTTTTACCGAAACCAAGTGTATTATCTGTAAACTTAATACTGGTTAGCTTTACAGTCCATATTTCGCCGGGCATAGCCAGGGCAACCGGGTGTTTCTGGTGAAAGTGTGAAGACGCATTTTTGGTATGTGAATGATCAAAAGGCAGGATAAACCCCTCAAATTGTATTCCTCTGATCTGAAGGATACTCAGTGAATCCGGCAGAATCGTGCCGGCAACAAGCGGATGGCGTAAAAGTAAAACTGAATGTCGTGTTTCAGTTGAAGACTTGTAATGCAAAAGCATTTCTTCACTGTCAAATGAATAAAAACAGGTGAAACAATAAGGATGACCTTTTTCATCCATACAGCATATGCTGGCACAGGTTTGCTTCAAAATGAAATTACTTATACGTTCGTTCATATAACTTTAATTATCCTGACAGGACAAGCAGAAATAATTTCATTTAGCTTCAACAGTTCTGTCTCTGGTATTTTTAATACAAATATATCTTTCTTCCCCACTCCTTTCAGCAAAGTTGCCTTCCCGTCTTTTTTAGACATACGCCACAAGTGTGGTTGTTGTTCGTAGCAAATTCCACAGCCAATACACTTATTACGATAATGAATCACTTTATGCATGGCTGGCCTCTACTATTTTATACAACTTATCGGCAGGTGTTATCTTGGTGGCAAAAGGGAAAGTGATCTTATCACCTTTCACAGCTTCTTTTCCACTGATACCATTTATGATTAATTTCGTTACTATTTCTTTTACCATTCCGCACTTCGGGCCGATAACCATCAACGTATCTCCTGCTTTCAGGCTCCCCGACTCCAGAATGAACTCACCCACCAAAATTTTAGGATAATATTTAGTTCCCTTGCCTATATAAATTTTCTTTTCTGTTGCAGCGGAACCAGGATGCGGTGTCCATTCACCTAATTTCCGGCCCAGGTAATATCCTTCCCAGAAACCACGGTTGTACACTTTTTCCATTTCTCTTTTCCATTCAACTACTTTTCCCCTGGAGTAAGTTCCGTCATTCACCGACTCTATTGCTTCCCGGTAACATTGTGTAACTACCTGCACATATTCCGCTCCTTTTGTTCTTCCCTCTATCTTCAACACCTCTGCGCCACTCTCCATCACCTGGTCCAGGATATCAATTGTACATAAATCCTTGGGAGACATGATGTATTCATTATCCACCATGAGTTCTTCGCCGGTTTCAGCGTCCTTTACAATATAAGGCCTGCGGCAGTTCTGCACACAAGCCCCCCGGTTGGCAGAAGCATGTTGAGTATGCAGGCTCAAATAACATTTACCTGATACTGCCATACATAAGGCGCCGTGCACAAAAATTTCAATCTTAACTAATTCCCCGGAAGGACCTTTTATCTTCTTTCTTTTTATCTCGTCAGCGATCTCCTTTACCTGCTTTAATGTAAGCTCTCTTGCCAGTACAATAACATCGGCAAAGCGGGAAAAGAATTTCACGGATTCAATATTGCTTACATTGGCCTGCGTAGAGATATGCAACGGAATACCATGCTGACTGCAATATTCAATCACGGCAAAATCAGCCGCTATCACTGCGTCGATCTTTGCTTTTTTTGCTTCTTTAAGGATCATCTGCAGTAGTTGCATATCATGCTCATACATCACAGTGTTCAGGGTGATATAGGCTTTAATACCATTTCTTTTGCAAATACCACTGACTTCTTTAATATCGGAAAGATAAAAAGACTGGGCAGAACGGGTACGCATATTTAATTGCTCTACTCCGAAGTATATAGCATCTGCACCCCCTTTTATAGCGGCCTGCAAACTGTCGAATGAACCGACAGGTGCCAAAAGTTCAATTTGCTTCTTCCTCATTATTACCAAATTTTGCTCTCTCTGAAAGACATAAACCACTATTGTACTAAAAAGCTTTTTATATTATTAGATAAGTCTTTAATGCTGCATAAAAGATATATCCAGATATTATACAAAATTAATCAATGTTTTACTTTCCCTTTCAAATCAATATCCAAGATTTCATTTTGTAATTGTTTTATCATCTTACTCTGCCTTTTATTTTCGGTTATCAGAGCTTTTATTTCCAGCTGTTGTTCTTTAAAAGCTTCAATCAAAACAGGAATCATACCTGCGTAGTTGACTGATTTTATTCCATCATTATTCTCTATTACAAGTTCGGGCATCACTTTCTCAATTTCCTGAGCCAATAATCCTACCTGAAGTGTTTTATCCTTTTCAGGATCTTTCCAGTTATACCGGTATCCATTTATATTCATCAGTGCAGGCAATGCGTCCCTGATTAAGGTGATATTTTTCTTCAGCCTGGCGTCTGAGAGTTGTGTTAAGTTTCCCATTAAAGTGGCATTACCGTCACCTTTCAGGGAAAGAATAACTCCGGAATTATTGTAATAAAAATTCATTTCTGAACTATTATTCAAATTTTGGGAAAAAGAACCAATCTCCCAGTAGCGGTTTGCAATGGTGTTTTGAAAACGAATCCTGGAAAAATCTTCTTCAGACTCTTCGAGTAACATATGAACTAAACCGGCGTGACTACTATTGGTCTTAATATGCAGGGTATGCTGCGGATCGCCCGTACCAATACCAAAATTACCACTGGGCCGCAAACTCAGCTTTGCTGTCCCATTATACCCGATATTAAACGAAGAACTTGCAGGATCAAACGCATAGTGCCTGCTATCCAGATACCAGTAATCACTCCCACTTATATTTGCAAAGGCTTGAATGCTTTGACTGTTAACACCTGTTCCTCTTAACATTAAATGAGGAACTCCTTCAGCTTGAAAATTAACTGCTATATCCAGGTAAGCCAATGGAATAAAGGATTCAGCTATCCCAATTTTCCCGGTACCATCAACAGTTATCATATCCGGAAGACTATCAGACCCTATTGAAAAACTACTATTTCTGCTATTATTCATCATACCGGAACCATTGCCATAAACACGGCTTCTCAGCTGCCAATACCTGCTTTCAGTTTCATCGGCAAATCTAGCACGGGTAAAAAAACTTCCGCTGTTATTATCATTCGTTCCTTTTAAAATAAGATGACTAAACTGGTTTCCGTTATTGATAACCTGCAACTGGCCATACCCCTTAGATTTGCTTCCAGCAATCAGTTCACCTGCATTAGAAATTCTAAACAACGAGTCATTACTTATATTTTTAACCAGCAAGGCGTTATAATTTGATAATACATTGACCCCTCTAATTTCTAATTTTGCCTGCGGCAACAATTCTCCAATGCCCACATTTTGCGCTTTTATTACTGTTGGGAATAGGATAAAAAAAGCACCGAATTGAAATAATAAACTAAATTTTTTCATGTCTTAGTTTTTTTTATATAAATAGAAAGTACGGTTCGCCGCTACACCGTTTGTCTGGTTGGGATAAAAAAAGCGGGATGTAATAGCCGGATGATAATAATTCATAACAAATAGTTTATCCCCACACCAATTATTTACGGATCCTCCCCCTCCACCCCATGAAGGTCCACCCGGATGAGCAGATGAAACTGTGTTTGTAGTTGGATTAAATTTCGTAATAAGCTGTGTAAGAGGGTTATAGCGCCAATATTCCGAACCAGTCCAAGCAAAATTTTCACCGAAATGAATTGCATTAAGTCCTGCATTCACTGAAGACCAACTATTAAGAGATGAATTAAACTTAAAACCTGCGTTACCAAATAAAAACATTTCTGATCCGTTCCAGTGCGAATAGTGTATTGGAAAAACAATTGAAGGATTGGAGGCAATCGGGACCCAGGTAAGTGTTGACAGGTTTAACCGGGCTCCATCAGTATAATAAGTACCGTTATTTTCGCCACCGAAAATAATTACCTCTGCACCTGTCCACACTCCTGAGGCGCTTCTGCGTGGCGATAGTGACGGACTGCCAGAAACAGCAGACCAGGTACCAGATAAAAGATCAATTAATAAACCATCGTTAAAATACATATTTGAGTTATTATCCCAGCCACCCCAAATTAAAATCTTATTTCCTGCCATAATTAGAGTGTAAGCACTTCTTCCGGAATGATTCAGGTTAACCGGGAAATAAAGTACCTCATTATTGGCCGGATTAAATTTTATCCCTGCATAATAAGGACAAGGTGGTATACAGTTAATCGGAAATCTTGTATGCGGGGGAATGCTGTATACATAAGTACCATCCGTAAGTAAAGCATACCCAGACTGCATATCATTTGCAATATTTACATCCAGATTATTTCCTACGAAAGCTCTTGTCCACGTATTAGTAGAAATTCTGTATGTAAATATTTCGAAGATTACACCCCCCCCTTTCATCATTACAATATAGTCTCCGGCTTTTGCTGATATATAGCTTGCCTCGTCGTCAGGAATACTGTTATTCATGTTAATTTCCGACCATGTATTAGCAGGTATTGTAGCATTGGTTAATGTCAGTTGAATATCGGCATTCAGGCTAAAACCAGCGTTCTGTAGCATACTATTGGGCTTGGTCTCACTCAGTACTAAAGCAGAAGCAGGAAGTACATTATCTCCCATTAATTTCCACTGCGGAAATCCGGGGGTGCCCCCATTGTAATAAAATCCCGCTTCAGCGTCTGTCTGGTAAATAACAAGACTGGTTGCCGGAGTAGAGATAGCATCTCTTTGTGCACGGTTCATCCTTGGAATTAAAACTCCCTTACTAATACTTTTTATATCAAGTAAAGAACTCACATCTGGCAAAGAACCATCGGTATTAACAGCAACCGATTGCGCAGGTATTACGCTGCTGAATAGTAAGAAGCTTAGCAGAAGAAATAATATTTTTCGCATAACCAGTAATTATTAGGTTAAAAATTAATTAACACTTTATAAATGAATAAACTATCCATTTATTTAAAAATGCTGCTACTTACCTGGAGCAGCTTATTTTTTTAATTTTTAAATTTGACATAAATGAAATTAATTACTCTTAGAAAAGCAGCAACAGCAAAGGGTATTCATCCTGCAAAAGCCTGAGCAAGGATTATAATCGAATTGGTAAGTAGTAGTTGTAAGCCAGTAACAGTTTAAAATATTGCCGGTGCTATGAACACGAAAATAGAAGAATGTTTAATACCCGCTGTTACAAATTATGTTTACAAATTAATGCCAGTTTGCAAGAAGTCTCATTCCTGTATTCAAATCCTTACAACCTTTGTATAAATGTACAGATTTTTTTAGATTCAGTAGTACGGTTTCAGATACATCCGTTTGAGAAACGCAAAACAATACTTTCGTGTCTTCTATTTTATAAATGTTTAATAAAGCAATGTCTTCGCTTGTGTTGTACAGCTTCATAATAATCCCATTGTGATTGTACTTTGTGATTGTCTGCCAGTTCGGGGTTTGACTCAGCATACTCAATACCATTACGAATAAAAGCAGTATTTATTTCTCTCATAAGAATCGCATTCACACCCTTTCCCTGAAAATCTTTTCGTACTGCTACCAGACACAAATCTGCAAATTTATTTCTTTTAAATGCCTTTAGCAGGTGTAAAAACCCGAAAGGATATAATTCCCCGTTTACCTTCTGTAAAGCTTTTGATAAAGAAGGCATAGCGATACCAAATGCGGTAAGTTCACCATCTTTATCCAGTACTAAAGAAACAAAGTCTGGCTTAATAAAAGTTACGTACTTGCGGATATTATACTGAACCTGCTTATCAGACATTGGTACCATTCCAAATAAACCTGCATATTTTTTATTAATTAGTTCAAATATTTTCTCCGCAAAAGGCCGAATTTGTTTTAGTTTGGTTGGTTTGATCACTTTAAGTTTATATCGCTTTTCAACGATTGAAGCGACTTGTAATATTTTTTCGGGTATAGTATCTGAAATCTTTATTTTATACTCAACCCAGCTGGTTTCTTTTTTGTAGCCTGCCTTCTCCAATAAAAAAGGGTAATATGGATAGTTATATAGGGTGGCAAAGGTTCCTCTTTCATTAAAACCCTCTGTAAGCATACCAGCAAATTCAAAATTGGTAAATCCCAGTGGACCATGTACCGCCTTCATTTCTTTTTGCCTGGCCCATTGTTCTACTTCAGCCAGCAGCGCTTTGGAAACTAATTCATCATTCACGAAATCGAACCAGCCAAAGCGCAGATAAGGTTTCTTCCATGTCGCGATAAAAGAGTGGTTGATGATTCCGGCAATGCGACCAGCCAGTTCGTCGTTTTTATACGCCAGCCAGTATCTTGCTTGACAAAAATCAAATGCCGGATTTTTCTGATGGTTAAATGTGGCTTCAATATCTTTTGTTAATTGAGGCACATAATATGCATTGTCCTTATAAAGACGCAGCGGAAAATCAATAAAATCCCGAAGTTGCTTTGTTGTTTTAACTTCCTCAATCCGAATCTCTGTGATTGTGGCAACAGCCGGAGAGTCCCCTTTTAGCTTTTCCCTTCCTTTTAGAATTGTATGCTCCAGTACCTGCTGAATTTCCCTAGCCTTATGCAAATCAAAGTCTTCATGATACTTCTTTTTCACACCAAAAGAAGTTAGCTCAATATGTATGTCTGGTTTAATAGCATGATTCAGCAAACAGGCTCTGGTACAAGCAAGCGGGCAACCATCTAATGCAATTATTTCCCGCTTTGATTGTGCAGTACTTAAAATGCTTTTTACATTACCTCCCACTCCAGCAATGCAACTCATTTCAGCAAGACCCTTTCTATCAAGTTGAATGGCAAGATAGTTCGTCATCTGAGCCGAACTGCTGCATCCTGAACAGGAATAAACTAAGGGGATAACTTTATTTGCTGCTTTTATCATTTAAAACATTTTGCCTTACACGATTCATAATCAACACAAAGAATAGCTCCAGGCGCCAAACTGAGTGAATTTTAATTTTAAAAAGGAAATATTGCAATTTATTCATCTGTACTTTTAACTTTCGATTCTAAGTTATTTTTTCTTTCAGCCTCATACTCCTTGTCGTAATAAACCAAACTAATGGGATAACACCACCCAATGTAAATAACGAACCTCCTATGATACGGAGCCAGGTAAGTGTCTGAAATCCTGTACTTTCAATGAATTCATGACTACGTGCAAACCAGAGACCATTATCGGTAACGGACTTGAATTGCCAGATACCCGCAGGAAATAAATCTAAAAAAACCATCAGTAACAACCCTACATTGATTGACCAGAACGCATTTTTGATGATACGGGGCCGCCAGCAGTCCGGTTTAATGAGTAATTGACTGCAGAATAATACTGTTGCTAATGCTAAATTACCATATACTCCCATCAGAGCTGCATGCCCATGATTGACAGTCAAATATGTGCCATGTTCATAGTAATTGGCAATAGGAAGATTGATAATAAAACCTAATACACCTGCGCCAAAAAAATTCCAGAAATTTACAGCTACGAGAAATAAGAAAACTTCAGAAAATCCAAAACGCCGGGCTGGATTTCCATTATTATATCCATTTTCAAGTACTTTTGGCAATTTGCTGAATCGCCAGGCTTCTAGGGTTAACAATACCAAGGGTACTACCTGTAGTGTAGAAAAAACGGAGCCCAGTGCCATAGTAAATACCGGTTTGGCATTCCAATAGAAGTTATGGGAGATACCCAGCAATCCCGAACCTAGAAATAATAATGTGGCTAAATAAATCACTCTTGTGGCAGCCTGTTTACTTACCAGCCCCATCAGTACCATAAAGTAGCCAATCAATACTGTAGTGAAAACTTCAAAAAATGCTTCTGCCCACATATGGACCACCATCCAGCGCCAGAAATCAGCAATTACAAAATTGGTCTTTGGTGTAGCAATAAATCCAGATATCAGCAAAATTATAATACTGAAGGTGGCATATACGAGCCAATTAGGCAACGCCCAAGGGTGTTTCAATTTCATAACAGGTTTAATACCCCTGTATAATGTAATAGCCCAGATAATAAAGACCATTCCTAAAATGATCTGCCAGATTTTTCCTGGTTCGACATATTCCCACCCCTGGTGTCCGAACCAATACCAGTTTTTTCCAAACACACCCTTGGGTCCAAGCAGAATTCCTGCTATTGAACCGGCAACAAGCAAAACAGTAAGCCAAAAAATAATATTAATGAGTTTTACCTGTGCCGAATTTTGATTGGGTGACACCAACGACATCATAAAAAACGAACCCCCGATCCAGCAGGCAGAAATCCACAGAATAGATAATTGTACATGCCAGCTACGTATAACAGTGATAGGTAACGCTTCAGAAATATTAAATCCAAAGAAATTAACAAATCCTACAAAGTCGTGAACAGTTAAAATTCCAGACAGAACCTGAACAGCAAATAAAATGATAGCAGTAAAAAAAAACTTATAAGTAGCACGTTGCACTGCACTGGGTTTAAATTTATGAATTTCGTCCCTGGTCATAAACGGCTGTGCGTTGCTGGTGTAAGCGTTATCATCTAATTTTTCTAGCTTTCCGTAATAGTATAATACCAAACCCAGCCCAAATATCAATCCCAATGAACCAAGAATACTCCATTGAATGATAGCTGAACTTGGCGTATTTCCCGCGTCGGGGTCAAAAGGCCAGTTATGTGTATAACTGTAGATTTCTCCGGGTCTTTGCACACCACATACCCAAGCTCCCCAGAAGAAAAAAGCAGTAAGTGATCTGATTTCTGTCGTATCTGTTAGGTAACCAACCGGTTTAAATGCCCCTGGCGATTCAGCAGTAGTAAATTTTTGTTGGTAATATTTTACCAGCTCCGATGCAGCAAAAACCTGTGCATCTGTCAGCTTAACTTTATTAGTATTTTTTTCGTACTGGTTGTTCTTTATTTCGGATCTTACCTGTTCAGCCATTCCTTTCTGCTGCCATTCCCGGTTTTCACTGATCACTAATTGGTTTTGATAAAATATATTCATGTAATGCGAAACATAGTGCAGTGCTTCTGCCGTATAGTCTGGTCCCCGGTTAGCCCCATCACCAAACATACTGCCATATTCCATCAAAGCATATCTTTGAAAAACTGCCTGCCCATTCAGCACATCGTCTTTTGAAAAGACTTTTTCATTATTTGAAGAAACATAATCAGGAATTGGGGGAGCTTCGGTGTAAGTATGAATTCCAATCATGGTTACTCCTGTTAAACTTACTGTGAAAATAATCAACAGCGGCAACCACCAGTTTTTTGGATTCAGTAAATAATTAATAAAATTTTTTTTTGCCATTTCTCTGAATTATGAGGCAAATATAATAATTAAGGATATTTTTGTCCTTAATTATTATAGAGAGAAGTATGCTTTCGGAAAAGTATAAGCAAATAATAGCGGTAACCCTGATAATAATCTTTTTGTTTTATTCGCTTTACCTGTACCTGTCCTTACCGGTAAAAGAAGGGCCCGTTACAAATATGGTACTTAAGGGTAAATCAATCTGGCAACAAAGTAATTGCATAGCCTGTCACCAGGTTTATGGCCTTGGGGGATACCTGGGTCCAGATCTTACAAATACCTATACACTCAGGGGCCCGGCATATATTACGGCTTTTTTGCAGAGCGGAACAGCGATAATGCCCAAATTTCATTTGAAAAAGATTGAAATAGAAGCCTTACTAGCTTATTTGCAAAATTTAGATGCCTCAGGAAAGGCAGACCCTAGAACTTTTACAATAAACACGAATGGCACCATCGAACAATAGACAAGAAAATGTACCAGTACTTTTTATGATTGTAGCTATGATATTATTAGCTACAGGAATGATATGGGGCTTAACCGGGGGGCTCCAATACGTCATTCCGGGATTTCTAAAGCAATACCTCTCGTTTGAGAAGGTTAGACCGCTACATGTTTCTTCAGTAGTATTCTGGATTATACTAGGAGCCATGGGTGCCGTATTTACCTATTTACAACAGCACACCGGAAAAAAAATCTACTCGCAAACTTTTTTAAAAATTCAACTAGTAATTTTTATCTTTTCCATTACTGGAATTTTAATATCCTACAGTTTGGGCATATTTGGGGGCAGAGAATATTGGGAGTACCCACCTGTGTTTGCCTTACCAATAGCCATCGGTTGGATTCTTTTCCTCATCAATTTTATAAAATCGGTGGGTTCGTTAAAAAAACAACCCGTTTATGTATGGATGTGGCTTACCGGTGTCCTTTTCTTCCTGTTTACTTTCCTGGAATCATACTTATGGATATTCCCGTACTTCAGAAATAATATAGTGAATGATATGACCGTACAGTGGAAATCCTATGGCTCTATGGTTGGTTCCTGGAATATGCTCATTTATGGTAGCAGTATCTTTTTAATGGATAAAATAAGTAATACCAAAAGCTATAGTCATTCAGGTATTGCCTTTATACTTTATTTTACCGGGTTATTCAACCTGATGTTCAACTGGGGGCATCATATATACACGCTGCCAACTCATACTTATATCAAACACATCAGTTACGCCGTCAGCATGACTGAACTTTTCATACTTGGCAGAATTATTTATCAATGGAAATCCACACTAAGCTTGGCAAAAAAGAATTTTCATTTAATTGCATACCGCTTTCTGGCAGCCGCAGATGTGTGGATATTCTTAACATTATTACTAGCAATATTTATGTCAATTCCAGGCATCAATGTTTACACACATGGCACACACATAACAGTTGCACATACAATGGGTGCCACAATCGGCATCAATAGTTTTTTACTTCTGGCGATAGCTTTTGACATCTTTTCTGAAAGCTGTTATAGTTTTGAATCCTATAAGAAAATTGTCAACAGGGGATATTGGATTACAAATATTTCTTTATTCGTATTCTGGGTTAGCCTTATAGGAGCTGGAATAATTAAGGCCAGATGGCAACTAAGTACTTCACAGGTACCATTTTCCGATATGATGCTACAACTAAGGCCTTACCTTATTTTATTCGTTATTGCAGGCACTACAATGACAACAGGTTTCTATTTTGTTATCTTTCCTTTATTAAAAAATCAATTACTTTGTTATTTTGGAAAAGCTACAAAAGAGAGAAAACAACAGGATATTATCCATCTGCCAGTTTCAGAATAAATATATTACCTGTTTCTAAAATTCTATTATGTTAATGGTTACAAAAATATTTAATTTCGAAATGGCGCATGCTATTTCTGATTATCCTGGCTCTTGTAATAATATTCATGGACATTCCTATGAATTGCATGTAACTGTATCTACCATTAATCAGGAAAAGTGCTATTTAGCCCCGCCTGGATTTATTTTAGATTTCAAAGAATTAAAAAAACTGGTAAATACACATGTTATTCAGGCTCTGGATCATAAACTTATCTTGTCCAAAAATTATTTGGGTAAAAATTCCAGTATTAATCCACTGGAAAACCTGGTTCCCTGGGAATCAGAACCAACTGCCGAAAATTTACTACTGTATATTCAATCAGTTCTCAGCGAAAATCTGCCAGTAAATATAAAGCTCGCCAAACTTAAGCTTTATGAAACAAAGGGTTCTTATGCAGAATGGATTAGTTAATATATTTTAAATACCTGATATAATCTTTAATTTCTTAGTCTTTAACCAAATGTTTTCTAAAGCCACGGAATACGCCTTAAGGGCTACAATACATATAGCCAAAAACAGTAGCGAAAATAATAAGCTTGGACTGGCAGTAATTGCAGCAGCAATTGATTCCCCTCAGTCATTTACGGCAAAAATTCTTCAGTTACTTACAAGGAATAATAAAGTCATCAGTTCTGTTCGTGGCCCTAACGGAGGTTTTTATATTACCAAAAAAGCCAGGAAACTTCCTGTAAGGGCAATACTAGAGGCGATGCATGAAGATAAAGTGCTGGAAAAATGTGTATTGGGCCTAGCTGAATGTTCAGAGTCACAACCTTGCCCGATGCATTCTCAGTATAAGCAAATCAAACATCAGCTTATAAACCTTTTTGAAAATAAAACGATAGAATACCTGGCAGAAGAAATGACTGAAGGCATTACTTTTATAAATAATAAAAGCAAGAAAATCAAAGTTAAAATCGAAAAACCAGGAGCAAAAAAAAGTTAAATTCAATTGTTGTTTTGAAGACAGCACATTACTATTTCACCCCTTCCAGTATCTTAATGTAATTTGCCCTTTCATAAGCTGTCGGATCTGAAATATGCTGCTGGCTCATACTGCCTTTAAATGAGTCAATACTTTCAAAACCCATCATATACATCCAGTCCTGCAATTCCTTATTCATAGTTTTCAAATAAGGGATCCCATTTTTATACAGGGAAGAAGCAGTCATTACCACATCGGCACCTGCCAGAATATATTTAATAACTTCAATTGCACTTTGCACACCTGTAGTCGCTGCCAGCGATAGTTTTACTTTTCCATACAATAAGGCAATCCATAATAAAGGCAATCTTATTTCATTCGGCTCACTGTAATGCAGGTCTGTTTTAATCACCAGTTCATTAATATCAAAATCAGGCTGATAGAACCGGTTGAATAAAACCAATGCATCTGCACCGGCATTTTTCATCCTTAAAGACATATTACCCATTGCACTGAAATAAGGATTCAGCTTTACCGCTACCGGAATTTTGACCGATTGTTTTATGGTCTCAATAATATTCAGGTACCGATGCTCCACTTCGGAAGATGACATAGCTATATCACCCGGAATGAAAAATATATTCACTTCAATACCATCAGCCCCGGCCTGTTCCATAAGTTTCGAGTAATCGATCCAGCCTTCTGTGGTAATACCATTCAGGCTGCCAATGATGGGAATATTTACTCTCTCCTTGGCCTTTCGGATATTCTCCAGGTATTCATCGGTACCTACATTAAAATCATCCAGGTCGGGGAAATAGTCCAGGGCTTCCGGAAAAGCATATGTGGTTTCCGACATAACACCTTTGAACCTGGCTTCTTCTTTACGGATTTGTTCTTCAAATAAGGAGAAAAGAACAACAGCACCTGCACCATTATCTTCCATCTTTACTATATTATCTGTTTGCTCAGATAAAGTACAGGCAGATACCAGGATCGGGGAATTTAATTTTAACCCCATGTAAGTTGAATGCAATTTCATATCTGTGTTTTTAAGCTATTGGAACAAAATCACTTGCTTTTTTAGTGGCCAGTTCCTCATATGTTTTCCATTTCAGGTTCACCAGTTCCTGGGCATGTTTCATTAACGTATCAGCAGCTTCAGGATTTGTTATGGTCAGCACTTTATACCGCAATTCATTATACGCATACTCTTTCAAACCGATAGTTGGTCTTGGTGAATCCAGTACAAACGGGTTTTGATTTTTCATTCTTAATGTCGGATTGTAACGTAATAATGGCCAGTGTCCACTGGCAACAGCATTATGCTGCTGGTCCAATCCATTTTTCAAATCATATCCATGTGCAATACAATGACTGTAGGCTAAAATCAATGCAGGCCCGTCATAAGCTTCTGCTTCCCGCATGGCCAGTAATGTTTGTTGTGGATTAGCACCAAAAGCAACCCTTGCCACATACACGTTGCCATAAGAAATAGCCTGCATGGCAAGATCTTTTTTACCTCCTGATTTACCACCGGCAGCAAACTTGGCAGTAGCCGCAGTTGGAGTTGATTTTGAACTCTGACCACCGGTATTGGAATACACTTCTGTATCCAGCACCAGTATTTTGACATTTCTGCCGCTGGCCAATGCATGATCAAGACCACCATAACCAATATCATAAGCCCATCCATCACCACCTACCAACCATACACTGCGACGTACCAGCTGGTCAGCAACAGATAACAAATGAATGGCAGCCGGAGAAGTCATCGTCTTCAGTTTCTCTTTCAACAACTGCACTCTTTTTTGCTGTTCTGCCAGTTCTGATTCATGTATTTGTTTAGCATTTATTATTTCATTGACAAAACTTTCACCCAGTACATCTTTCAATTCCAGTAAATACTGTTTCGCAACACCTACTTGTTTATCGGCTGTTATCCGCATGCCCAATCCAAATTCAGCATTGTCTTCAAACAAAGAGTTTGACCATGCCGGACCTCTGCCTTCCTTGTTCACAGCCCACGGTGTGGTAGGAAGATTACCCCCGTAAATAGAAGAACAGCCAGTAGCATTTGCCACTAATAACCTGTCACCAAATAATTGTGATAATAGTTTGAGATATGGTGTTTCGCCGCAACCGGCACAAGCACCTGAAAATTCAAATAACGGTTCCAGGAATTGTGCACCGTGTACAGTAGAAAAATCAATTTTTGAACGATCATTCCACGGAATGTTTTCGAAGAATTCGATATTTTTTTGTTCGGCTTTTAATACCGGCTCCTTCTCAGCCATATTGATCGCTTTCAGAGAACGGTTGGCCGGATCGGTGGCCGGACAAACTTCCACACATAAATTACAGCCGGTACAATCTTCCAGGTATACCTGCAGTGAGTATTGTGTCTCCGGAAAACCCCTGGCATTGATAGGTGCAGATTTGAAATCTGCAGGTGCTTTTTTCAAATGGTCTTTATGGTAGAACTTCGCTCTGATCACACTATGCGGACATACATAAGCACAATTTCCGCATTGTATACAAATATTGGGTTCCCAAATTGGCACCAGGTCTGAAACATTTCTCTTTTCCCATTGCGTAGTTCCACTGGGATAAGTGCCATCAACAGTCATTTTACTAACAGGCAAATCATCACCATGACCCGCCATCATCACAGCTGTAACTTCTTTTACAAAGTCAGGAGCTTTATCCGATACAGTTTGTAAATCATTATCAGCTGCTGAAACCTTTTTTGGATAGTCCACTTCATATAAGTTGGCCAATGTAGCATCTACCGCTTTAAAGTTCTGATCAATTACCTTCTGTCCTTTTTTGAAATAGGTTTTCTCGATCGCTTTTTTAATTTGTTTGATAGCATCTTCCCGCGGTAATACACCTGATAAAGCAAAATAACAGGTTTGCATGATAGTATTAATGCGGCCGCTCATACCGGTATCCCTTGCCACTGTTGTGGCATCAATTACATACAGTTTTAATTTTTTGTCAATGATACTTTTTTGTACCTGTCCTGTCAGCTTATCCCATACTTCATCTTTACTATATGGACTATTCAACAAAAATGTTGCTCCGTCACTGGCAAATTCAAGCATCTCAACTTTCTCCGTAAAGTTGAATTGGTGGCAGGCAATAAAATCGGCTTTGGAAATAAGGTATGGGGCCCGGATAGGATTGGGACCAAATCTCAAATGTGACACTGTCCTGGCACCTGATTTTTTTGAATCATACACAAAGTACCCCTGAGCATACAAGTCAGTATTCTCACCGATAATTTTTATTGTATTTTTATTGGCTCCTACAGTACCATCAGCACCCAGTCCAAAGAACAAACCTTGTCTCCATTCAGTTTCATCCAACTTATAAGCAGGGTCGTACTCCAGGCTGGTGAAAGTAACATCATCATTGATTCCTACCGTGAACCCATTTTTAGGATGCTTTTTTTCCAGTTCATCATACACCCCTTTTACCATTGCCGGTGTAAATTCCTTTGAAGAAAGGCCATAACGTCCACCTACTATATTCGGTAATTTTTTCAGTTTGCCCTGCTGTAATGCTTCAACTAATGTTGCCAGAACATCCTGGTACATAGGCTCACCTGCCGCGCCGGATTCCTTCGTTCTGTCCAGCACTGCAATTGATTTTACAGAAGCCGGTAATACTTTTAGTAAGTGATCCAGCGAAAAAGGCCTGTATAAACGAACCACGATGACACCGGTTTTTCTACCGGATTTGTTTAATGCTTTCACGGTTTCTTCCACCGTTTCACTACCAGATCCCATGATGATGGTTATCGCTTCAGCATCCGGGGCGCCGCTGTATTCAAAGAGTTCATATTTTCTGCCGGTCATCTTTGCAAAATCATTCATCACTTCCTCAACAATGGATGGCATAGCATTATAGAACTTATTCACAGTTTCTCTTCCCTGGAAATACACGTCAGGATTTTGTGCGGTTCCCCTGATGAAGGGATGTTCAGGATTCAGGCCCCTGTTTCGATGGGCAATCACCAGTTCATCCGGTATCATCGATTTTATCTGCTCGTCACTCAGCATCTCCAGCTTATTCACTTCGTGTGAGGTACGAAAACCATCGAAGAAGTGAACGATGGGTATTCTTGACTTCAAGGTGGCCACCTGTGCAATCAATGCAAAATCATGTGCTTCCTGCACACTGGCGGAACCTAACATGGCAAAGCCTGTAGTTCTTGCGGCCATTACATCCTGGTGATCACCAAAAATTGACAGACCCTGCGCCGCTAAGGAACGGGCCGCCACATGAAATACTGCAGGTGTCAATTCGCCGGCAATCTTGTACATGTTCGGCAACATCAGCATCAGCCCTTGTGAGGCTGTAAAGGTTGTTGTCAGCGAACCGGTTTGTAAAGCACCATGAACTGTTCCGGCTGCACCGGCTTCACTCTGCATTTCCATTACATCTGGTACAGTACCCCAAATATTTTTTATTCCTTTAGAGGCCCATTCATCAGCCAGTTCAGCCATAGTAGATGACGGGGTGATAGGATAGATGGCACAAACTTCATTAACACGGTAGGCTACATAAGCAGCGGCTTCGTTTCCATCGATCGTTGCGATTATTTTTTTATTACTTGACATCAGTAGTTGAATTAACAGGTTCTGGAATCATTTCTATCGCATGGCAGGGACATTGTTCATAACATACCGCACAACCAGTGCAGGCATTATAATTGAACTTATAGCGGTTCCCCTTCCCTAGTTTAATAATTGCATCCTCAGGACAGGCGCCGAAGCAACCATCACATTCAAAACAGTTACCACAGCTTAAGCAACGCTGCGCTTCAAACCTTGCTTCCGGTTCAGACAAACCCGTGATCACTTCTTCAAAACTTTTCACTGCCACAGCAGGTGCCAGTTTATCCTGTTCTTTTTGCGGAGCATCAGTTTTGTACCACATATGCAGCTTCCGATAACTGGCTGTTGGATGCTTTTCCGGTTTTTGATATGGCTCCTGCATCAGGTAACCATTTATATATTTAGCTGCTTTTTTACCATGACCAATTGCGATTGTTGAACTTCTGTTCTCCCCGGGCAGCATATCTCCTCCTGCAAAAATTCCTTCATACCCGGTCATCCGTTCTGCGTTTATCGCTACTGTTCCATCTTCATTGACCACTATACCTGCTACTGAACGCAAGAAACCAGAATCAGATTCCTGCCTGTTGGCAATAATCAGTACATCAGCATCAGTCGTTTCAAATTCACCGGTACCAACAGCCTTTCCTTTTTCCACTTTCATCTTCTCCAGCGTCATTTTGTACTTTTCAATTTTACTGATACTCCTGAAAAGCTGCACATCCACACCTTCGGCCAGTGCATCTTCGGTTTCATAATCATAGGCTGGCATCATTTTATTATCACCCGGAAAATAAACGGATACTTCTGAGCCAAATCTTTTTATCATCCGTGCCAGGTACAAGGCCAGTTTACCACCACCATACACCACCACTTTTTTTCTTACATAAGGTGACGTATTTGATTTCACTTCATTGAAAAAAGAAAACGCATCAGTGATATAAACAGAATCATCATGCTGAAAATCTTCTTTACGTATTAATTGTGCCCCGATAGATAAGTAGACGGCATCAAAATTGCCGGCCTGCTTTTCGGTAAGCACATCCTGCACTTTATAATTCAGCCTGATCTTTACTCCCATCTTTACAATTCGATCTACCTCTGCATCCAGAATTTCTTTTGGTAACCGATAATCAGGAACACCGGTCCACAACAAACCACCAGGATGTCCGCCTGCATCATATACTTCTACTGTGTGACCCATGCGGGCCAGGTGATAGGCTGCTGACAAACCACCGGGGCCTGCTCCAACCACTAAAACCTTTTTTTCAGTGGAATTCACAACAAATTGAACAGGCCATTTTTGTTTGATGGCCTCATCACCGATATATCTTTCTACAGCATGAATGTTTACCGTATCATCAATGTGATTACGGTTGCACCCTGTCTCGCAGGGTTTTACACAAACCCGGCCCATAACGGCGGGAAATGGGTTGTCTTCCACCAATGTTTGGAAAGCCTCGAAATAATTTCCGGACTGTGCATGTGCCATCCAGGCCTGGATATTTTCCCCGGCAGGACAGGCACTATTGCAGGGAGGCATAAAATCTACGTAAACAGGTCGGCGTAATCGTTTGGGGCCGGTGCCTTCCGCATGTATCGAAAGGTCGACCGCTTTGGTAATGTCTGTTGCAGCCATATTTAAAGTTTTGCGGGTAAGCGTTAAACTTACCAGTGAATAGCCTGATTAAAGCTAAATAAACCTCAGCAAAGTAGGGCTGTAAACGAAAGCGAAAGGTGACATAGTTCAAGCGAAAAAATGATTCCTATCATGGTATTGGACGATTAATATGTCAGGTGACCAGGGCAGGTGGTCAATAAAAAACCGGCTTATCAAGGCCGGCTTAAAAAATACTATTCTTTGCTTTATCAGAAACTATAACCAACACTTACTCCACCGGAAGGTTGAATATAACCATTGGCGATCAGTGGCGTGAACCCAATCCGCCAGGTAAATCCACCTTTGATTGGCTGACGCCTGTACATGAAGGATGCTGTTCCAAAAACATTGGAAGTTTTATCATCATAAAAATTAAAAATATCCAGCTTTCTGCCTACATAAGTAATACCGGCACCTACTTCAAAAGTGTGTGGTGAATCTCCTTTCCCAAAAATATAATTGACCTGAGCAGGAACGGTGACAACAGATCTCAATTCATAATTATAATTACCAAGGTCTTCATCAGCAGTTACAAAACCTAGTCCGATTCGGCCTCCCCATCCCAGGGATGATTTGGCAAAACGGGTATCAATATTGGCCGAAAATAGGATTCCGGGACCACCGAGTTCAGCATAGAATTGTGTCCTGCCGGGTACTTTGCCAACATTACCTGGTTGTGCAAACAAAACAGAACTGGTTATTATAGCCAGGGAAAAAATTAAACATCTTTTCATAATAATGGTTTTAGCAACAAAGACAAACACATTAGATCTTTGCTGCTTGTACAATCAGAAAGAAATGTTAAGCTATTATAGAAAAGGTCAGAGGCTTGCCAGAACAATATCTTTTATCTTATCAACCGGTACCCTTTCCTGTTCCATGGAATCCCGGTGACGGATAGTAACTGTATTATCTTCTTTACTCTGGTGATCAACCGTTACACAGAAAGGAGTACCAAGAGCATCCATCCGGCGGTATCGTTTACCAATAGAATCTTTTTCTTCATAAAAGCATCGGAAATGGGGCTTACAATCTTTCATGATCAATGCTGCTATCTCCGGCAATCCGTCTTTCTTGGTTAATGGCAATACGGCCAGTTTGATTGGTGCCAGTTTAGGCGGAAACTTCAATACCACACGGCTGTCTTGTTTCTCCGCAGTACTTAAATCCTGTTCTTCATATGCCTGGCTTATCACCGCAAGAAACATCCGGTCCAAACCAATAGAAGTTTCAATGACATAAGGAATGTAATTGCCAAAAGGCTTGCCCGTAGCCGGGTCAATGTCATTATCGAAGTATTGTTGCTTCTTTTTGCTGTATTCCTGGTGTTGCTTAAGATCGAAATCGGTACGACTGTGAATTCCTTCCAGTTCTTTGAAACCAATTGGGAATTCAAATTCAATATCACAGGCGGCATCTGCATAATGGGCCAGCTTCACATGATCATGATAGCGGTATTTTTCAGCCGGGATACCAAGACTCTGGTGCCATTTCAGTCTTTCAGTTTTCCAGAACTCATACCATTCTTTTTGTGTGCCGGGGCGGATAAAGAATTGCATCTCCATTTGCTCAAACTCCCGCATGCGGAAAATGAATTGCCTGGCTACGATCTCGTTTCGAAACGCCTTACCAATTTGTGCAATTCCAAACGGAATTTTCATTCTTCCTGTTTTTTGCACATTCAGGAAATTAACAAAGATGCCTTGTGCTGTTTCAGGACGCAGATAAACTTTATTGTCCTCATCATCGCTGGAAACAGTAGACCCGAATTCGGTGGAGAACATCAGGTTGAATTGACGAATATCTGTCCAGTTACAAGTACCACTTATGGCACAGGAAATCTTATTGTCCTCAATCAGTTTTTTTAACCCTTCAAAATCATCTTTGGCAAGCAGTGCATCCATGGAAGCCAACAGGTCATCAGCTTTTTGGGTTTGGTTTTCTGCTTTCAGCATTTCAGCATAGCCTTCTATCAAATGATCCACCCGGTATCTTTTCTTACTGTCTTTATTATCAATCATCGGGTCGTTGAAATTATCAACATGCCCGGATGCTTTCCAGGTAGAGGGGTGCATAAAGATAGCCGCATCAATCCCTACAATATTATCTTGTAACTGGGTCATGCTTTTCCACCAGTAATCTTTGATGTTCTTTTTCAGTTCACTGCCCATCTGGCCATAATCATATACTGCCTGCAGACCGTCATATATTTCGCTGCTTGGAAAAATAAACCCATACTCTTTGCAATGCGAGATGATCGCCTGGAACTTATTCGTATCGTTTGCCATAAGGCGGCAAAAATAAGCCCAAAAGATGACTTGCGGTTTTCTTTACCTTTGCTTTACGCTAAAAAATTCTTTATGAAAAATTCTGTACTTTTTATGGCTATCCCGGCCACTTTGATTGCTGCCTTTCTTTTTACAAATCAACCTGCACAAAATTCCTGTGCTTACAAATCAACTAAAGATGGCTGCCAGAGAATGTATACCGGGAATTATTTTGCTCCTGACACATTGCGGCTTGACCCAATCTGCAATATGAAAGTAGATGATAAAAAAGGGGATACCATACACTACAAGGGACATATTTTCGGATTTTGTTCAAAATATTGCAGGGCTGAATTTGTAAAAGACCCGGAAGCTTACCTGCCAAAAAAGAAAAACTAATCCCCGGCATTTATTACAATTACCACTTATTGCTGCTTTAATACAGGCATTAAAAAATCAGGCTTACCGCTGTATACTTTTACCAGCAGGAGTTTTTCCTGCTTTTGGATGAAGTGAGGCTCCACAATTCCTGCAAAAATTGGCTTTGCTGTCATAGACAGTAATGCCACAATTGGGGCAGTTAGAAACCGGTTTACTTTCCTCTTCTTCATTTTTTGTAAGGAGGTTGGTTTTAGTAAACTCTGCCGCTACAATGCCGGTTGGCACTGCAATTATTGAATAGCCCAGCAACATTACTATCGTGGCAATAACAGACCCCAGTGTCGTGGCAGGTGTAAGGTCTCCGTATCCCACAGTCGTAATAGTTACAACAGCCCAGTAAATTGATTTCGGTATACTGGTAAATCCATTTTCAGGACCTTCTACAATGTATATAAGGGTGCCCAGGATCATTACAATCACAATCATAATGGTCAGAAAAACAATGATCTTCCGTAAGCTGGCCAACATAGCCCTTCCCATTATTACACTTTCACGCAGGTAATCGGTTAGCTGAAAAACCCTGAATATCCTGAATAATCTAACTGCCCTTAAAATTAATAATGTGTTGTAACCAGCAACAAAAAACCCCAGGTATGATGGCAATACGGATAATAAATCAACAATACCAAAGAAACTAAATATGTAACCCGTCTTTTTTTGTACTACCCAAACCCTGACCAGGTATTCCAGTGTAAATAATATTGTAAATACCCATTCCAGTATTTTAAACTCACCATGATATTTTGCATTAAGGGCAGGAACAGATTCCAGCATAATCACCAGTATACTGAAAACAATTATCCACAGCAACGTCATGTCAAACAAACGTCCTGCCCTTGTTTCGGTACTAAAAACAATTAGTTTTATTTTTTTGCGTATATCCATGCTAATTTACCTGGACAAAGGTCAGGATTTCAACTTCTCATTATTCTGATGCCTCTCTGCGTCCCGTATATTTTTTTTCTCAAAATTCTTCTGCAGCGCTTCCGTTAAATCAACACCTGTCTGGTTGGCCAGACAGATCAATACCCATAAAACATCAGCCATTTCATCGGCCATATTTTTGTCCTTATCCGATTCTTTAAAACTCTGGTCACCATATTTACGGGCCATTATGCGGGCCAGCTCTCCCACTTCTTCGGTCAGGATCGCCATATTGGTCAGTTCACTGAAATAGCGGACACCTACCGTTTTAATCCATTCATCCACCTGCTGCTGGGCATTTTGAAGGGTCATAACAAAAATTTTTGAGTGAATACTGCAATATAGCATGATTCTTGACGTTTAGAACTTCCCACCGGATTACGGTGGCCGAATCTGTACCAGTTCAACGTATTCAATGCGTTGGATCTACCCTCTGAAGACTGTTGTAAACCAATTCCTTTAAAAGATTAATGTATTCTATGATGAAGTCCATCAACAGGCTTTTCGCCATCGTATCGCTGTCCGTATTAGTTATAGTCTCACAGGCTCAACCGGTGAATAATACCATTGCGGAACCTTCTATAAAGGAAAGTAAACCCTATAAAGTTATCACAGCCGGCAAACAGGTTACTGTAAAAAGTACAAAGAATATTAAAAACATTATGGTGTGGACAGCAAGTGGCCACCGCATTGTTGAACAAACTAATGTTAATGTTACTTCTTATACTTTTAATGTATCAGGTGCAAGAGAAAAAATATTCTTTATCATGGTACAATATGAAAATGGCAAACCCTTTACTGAAAGGATCGGGATACAATAGAGGAATTGTGAGCAGTTAAAAGTGATAAGATCACTCTTTATTTTTGGTATCAATCACAATTGTTACTGGTCCGTCATTCAATAATTCCACTTTCATATCAGCACCAAATTCGCCGGTGCCGATTTTTTTTCCAAGATCAATTGAGAGTTGCTGTATCATTTTCTCATACAAAGGCACCGCCACATCCGGCTTACTGGCTTTGATATACGAGGGACGGTTTCCCTTCCTGGTAGAAGCATGTAAGGTAAACTGGCTCACCAGAATGATGTCGCCATTTATAGCTTTGACCGATTCATTCATCACCCCTTCCGCATCATCAAAAATGCGGAGGTTGACGATCTTGCTGCTGAGCCATTGAATATCATCTAAGGTATCCGCATCTTCAATACCCATTAAAACCAGCAACCCATTCCCGATCTGCGAATACACATTCCCATCAATTGTTACACTGGCTTTTGAAACCCGCTGAATTACTGCCCGCATTGTCCGTAATTTTGATTTACAAATGTAATGGCTGAAAAATGATTGACCTCAGTAAAGAAATATCATTTCAAACAACCCGAAGTGGTGGTAAAGGCGGACAAAATGTAAATAAAGTGGAAACTGCTGTCATTGCTTTCTTCCAGGTGGAATCATCAGCCTTACTTTCCGCAGAACAAAAAGAATTATTGAAAGAAAAACTCAACAACAGGATTAATGCTGATGGTTTTTTACATATAAAAGCACAGGTGCATCGTACCCAACTGGCCAATAAAGAAGAAGCGGTTGAAAAAATACATGAACTGGTAAAGAAAGCCCTCGAAAAGAAAAAAGCCCGTATCGCCACCAAAGCCAGTAAAGCTTCAAAAGAGAAGCGGATAGAATCAAAGAAAAGAAAAGCGGATATTAAAGCTGGCAGACAGAAGTTCAGGCGCCCCGATTTTTAACGCTTTGACAAAAAGTAAAATTGTAAATTAGCTGTTCAATTGAACCCTGTGCGAAAAAGCCTGCTGACTATACTTTTATTAGTTGTTACATCTTTCACTTTCTCCTGGCTGCTGGGTGCCTGCAAAAAAGATCAGAATACAGATGGCATTGAATTACTACAACAGGAAATCCCGGATAGCTTTTCAAAACCCTTGTATAAATTTGAAGACAACCCACTAAGTAAAGAAGGTTTTGAACTGGGCCGGAAATTATTTTACGATCCCCGGCTTTCAGCAGACAATCTGCATCCCTGCTCTTCCTGTCATGAACAGGTTGCGGCTTTCGGCACATTTGAACATGATCGCAGCCACGGCGTTTTTGAATCACATACTTTACGAAATGCACCGGTATTATTTAACCTGGCATGGAGCTCTTCTTTTCATTGGGATGGGGAATTTGTTTCCTTACAAGATGAAGCGGTTCACCCTCTTACCGGGCCGGTTGAAATGGGAGAAACATTTGAAGGTATCATTAAAAAAATACAAGATGATCCAGAATACAGGGAACTGTTCAGCAAAGTATTCCGTTACCCGTTTATCAGGCCGGAGTTTATCACCAAAGCACTGGCTCAGTTTACCGGTTCTATGATTGCTGCTGATTCTAAATATGACCGTTATAAAAAAGGAACGGTCACTTTTAATGCACAGGAAGAAAACGGTTACCAGTTATACAAAGTCAATTGTGCCAGTTGCCACCCGGAACCACTATTTACTGATTATAGCTTCCGGAATATCGGGTTACCGCTCGATAATTTACTCACAGATTATGGACGGATGAGGATCACCGGGAAAAGCGAAGACTCACTAAAGTTTAAAGTACCTACGCTGCGCAACACTTATATTTCTTCAAATTATATGCATGACGGGAGGTTCAATACCCTGCAGCAATGTATTAATCATTACCGCACAAATGTACAGCCGGGCCCTACCCTTGATCCTTTACTGATAAACGGGATTTCATTGACAAATGCGCAGGCTACTGACCTTGTTGTATTTTTGCGAACACTGACTGATTCAACATTATTAAGAGACCCCCGTTTTTCTAAACCGAATTAGGTCTTATCAATGACCCTTTTCGCCTTCAGCTCATCAAGTGCCTGTTTCTTTGCTTCAATTTCTTTTTCTGTATCCCGCTGTGCATCTTTGTTATTCTTTAGTTTCTTTTCCAGGTCATCCTGGTCATCTTTCAACCCTCTGAGTTTCTTTTCAGCTTTACCAACCGCTTCTTCCTGTGCTTTTATGTCCAGCTCCAGGTTTTCGGCCATCACATCCGGTTGAAGATCATTGAGGAATGTCTTAACTTTTTCAACCTGGTACGCATCAAAAGCAGTTTTTGCGTTACTCCCATCTTTCTGCAGGATCATGTATACTACAGATTCACCCTGGTTTTTTCTGCCCCTGGACTCAACTTTAATAATATAATCCATCCTCTCCTCATTGATCTCTGTAACAAATGCGTCTTTATATATCCTGAATCCTTTGTCCTTATTAAAAATGCCTTTTTCCTCTTTTGGTTTATAACCCAGCTTCTCCATTTTTTTGGTAATTGCATTTTCCACCGCTTCCGGCGGGTAGGGGTAATCGATCATAAAAGCTTCCTGCTTTTTTTTATCAAATTCCACAGTCCCCTCATAGGCTTGTGCCGAAACAATACTATCAACAGCTAAAACAATTAAAAAGGATAAGAGTAACTTCTTCATATCAAGTGATTTTGAGGATAAAGATACAGCAAGGCTCAAAAGCGTTGCAATTGTCTTAAATAAAATATCTACCTGGGCCGGAATTCGTTTTTTGTCAGGCTAACAACTACTTTTGTTCAGCTATCCCTTCGGATCGATTGCCGGAGTGAGCAGAAACAAAAATTCCAATCCTTTGAGTGGTATTAAAAAGCTGGCAGGGCAAACATTGTGGTATGGAATGAGCAGTATTTTCGGCAGGTTTCTCAATTACCTGCTGACACCACTGCTGGTTACTATTTTCGCATCCGGCGAATACGGTAAAATAAGTACCCTTTTTACCATCGCTGCTTTTCTTAATATTATCTACACCTACGGACTGGAAACATCTTATTTCCGTTTTTCAGCACTGCAGCCTGAATCAAAAGTTTACAATACCTGTTCTTCATCTATCATAGTTACAACTGTTCTATTCACGGGTCTTTTGCTTTTGTCTGCACAAAGTTTTGCTACATTCCTGGAAATGCCCAAACACCCGGAATATATTTCCTGGGTCATTCTTATTGTGGCACTGGACACCCTCAGCGTAATGCCATTTGCCAAACTAAGATTTGACGGAAGGCCCAGAAAATTTGCCGCGATAAAAGTTCTGAACATCCTCATCAATGTGGGATTGGTGATTTTCTTTTTGGTGGTTTGTAAAAATGCATACGAAAAAAATGCAGACAACCTGTTTACTACATTATATGATCCAAAAATTGGCCTTGGGTATGTAATTCTTGCCAACCTGATCGCAAGCGGTATCACTTTATTATTACTGAGCAAGGAATTCTTTCATTTCAATTTCCGTTTAAATCCCGGTTTCTGGAAAGAGATGATGAGTTACAGCTGGCCGCTGATCATCGTTGGCTTTGGTGGCATGATCAATGAAACAATTGATCGCATCATGTTATTGAAATTGTTGCCCGGGTCTACAGAAGAAGCATTTTCCCAATCAGGTATCTATTCTGCCAATTACAAACTGGCGGTATTGATCGTATTATTCATACAGGCATTCCGTATGGGAGCAGAACCCTTTTTCTTTAAACAATCCACCAGTGAAAACGCACAAAAAACCTATGCAAGGGTGATGAAATTTTTTGTGATTGCCTGCTGTTTTTGTTTTCTTGGCGTAACCTTGTTTCTGGATATATGGAAATACTTTATGGGAACCAAACGTCCGGAATATTACACCGGGCTGAAAGTAGTGCCCATACTGATGACTGCTAAAATATTTCTCGGCATTTATTACAATTTGTCTATCTGGTATAAAATAAAGAACAAGAACCTGACCGGTGCCTGGATCACTTTGGGTGGAGCAGCCATTACCATCTTATTCAACTGGATATTTATTCCCATTCTCGGTTATATGGCCTGCGCCATTGCCACCATTCTTTGTTACGGTTTTATGATGGTGGTAAGTTATAAGTTGGGTCAAAAATATTATCCCATACCTTATGCCTGGAAAAAACTGGTGGCTTACATTGTCATATGTTTACTTCTTTTCGGACTGCACCAGGCATTTTTACTCTTCGAACTGAACCATTGGATAAACCGGGCTGTGGCCGTTGGTTTCATCGGCCTGTTTACACTATTAGTATTGAATGTAGAGCGGAAGGAGTTTGAAAAAATGCCGTTGATAGGCAGGATATTGAAACCAAAAGTTGCTTAATACATCTTCACAAAAGGGTTATTCATTTTCTCAAATCCTACTGTAGTTACCGGCCCATGACCGGAATACACTTTGGTGTCATCCGGCAGGGTAAAAAACTGGGTCTGGATACTTTCAATCAATACCTCCATACTGCCCCCCGGCAGGTCGGTACGACCAATACTGCGGTTAAACAATACATCACCCCCTATAATAAAGCCCCCTGCTTCATGATAAAAGGATACACTTCCGGGTGAGTGGCCGGGAGTAAAACGGATCTCCAGTTCATCTTCCCCTATTTTAATTCGATTTCCTTCCTTTAAGTAAACCAACGGGCCGTCATAATTGTCAAAAGGAAGTTGCCACATCTGGCCCGATTGTGGAGCAAAATCCAGGACCGGTTTTTCCTTTTGATGTATATGAAGGTCGAGCCCCCAAGTATCATGAACGAATTTGTTACCAAACACATGATCCAGGTGGCAGTGGGTATTTAGCAGCAAAACAGGGGTAAGACCGGTATTTTCAATGCCCGTTTTTAATTCGTCCCTTTCTCCGGGAAAATAACAACCGGGGTCAATAATGCAACACTGCTTTTGTTCGTTATACAAAACATAAGTATTCTCCTGAACGGGGCTAAAAGTGAATGACTTAACACTTAACATGGATGGGTTTTCGTACTTTTAGTTTTAAATTGGGAAGTAATTGTAAAGATAATGCCGCCTGCTCTTAACGGGCATTTTACCGGCAGAAAAAAGAGATTATGAAGAAAGTATTAAGCCTGATTGCCTGTCTTTCCATTTTCGCCTCTGTGGAAACTGCAGCACAAGTGAACACCGTGGAATTCGGAAAGAACCGGGTTCAATACCAGAAATTCAAATGGAAATATTACCAGACTGAAAATTTCAATAGCTATTTCAGCCAGGATGGGTTGGGACTGGGTAAATATGTGGCCCAGATCGCTGAGGCAGAATTACCAACTATTGAGGAATTTGTGGAATATGGATTACAACGCCGCATCAATATTGTTATCTACAATAATTATGATGAAATGCA
>Ga0209063_1000452_pt1 | contig 28509 bp, 18 predicted proteins | sample KloWWTmeKNB19Kit_FD_187177 | JGI IMG/M metagenome (GOLD analysis project Ga0209063, IMG submission 187177) | Active sludge microbial communities from Klosterneuburg, Austria, studying microevolution and ecology of nitrifiers - Klosterneuburg... | ecosystem: Engineered > WWTP > Aerobic digester >... | reverse complement strand
CGGAGGAGATCCTGAGCACACCGCTCACCTTTATCGATACCATCGGTCTGCGTGAGCATCTGAGCCCGAACCGCAGCAATGGTCTGGTGGCCATGTTGGACCAGATGAAGAGATACGCCTTAGCCTATTCAGCCAAGCAATGACACCGGAAGAAAAGAAACACTTGGAGGACCGCGTGATCGATGTGCTGAAGTCGATCTATGACCCCGAGATCCCGGTCGACGTATACGAACTCGGCCTGATCTACGAAGTGAATGTGCAGGAAAACGCACATGTGGACATCAAGATGACGTTGACCTCTCCCTCTTGCCCAGTTGCCGAAAGCATGCCGAACGAGGTGGAGCAAAAGGTCGGTCAAACACAAGGAGTGTCAAGTGCGAAAGTGGAGCTGACCTTCGAGCCACCTTGGGACCGGACCATGATGAGCGAGGCGGCGCAATTGGAATTGGGATTCATGTGATGAGCGACGAGAACCCCATCATCAACAAAGTCGCCTCCTCCGGCATCATCACCCTCGATCTCGAGGAGGTCTACCCGCAAGGCGAGCGTGTGGTTTTTGATCTGAAGCCGCTCCTATGGCAAGAGATCGCTTTGAAGGAGGATGATCTGCGCGTCTTTTGCAAGACACACGATTGGTCGCAGTACAAAGGACAGTTTGTTTCCGTGCATTGCTCTGCCGATGCGATCATTCCAACGTGGGCATATATGCTGGTGGCTATACACCTTCAACCCCATGCCGCATTCGTTTCGCAAGGTGATGCGGAGCAACTTGAACGTACCGTCTTCACACGGTTCGTGGAACAGTTGAATGTTGAACCCTTTCGCGACACACGAGTTGTGGTTAAGGGTTGTAGCAAGTTGCCGGTTCCACTGAATGCGTATGTGGAGTTGAGCGCGAAGCTTATGCCAGTGATAAGGAGCCTCATGTTCGGTGAGCCGTGCAGCACGGTACCCTTGTACAAGGCACCGAAAAGCTGAAAGCGGCAACGCCTTGATCCGGTGATCTCTATCTTCGAGGGCATGCACGTATGTTCCCGGAACCTGCTCGTTACGCTCTCACTACTCTGCTGTGTATTGCTCGCCGCTCAGGACAAACCCATTCAGCAAAGCAAGAACGGATGGTACCTCTCGCCCCACGGCACCATACGTATACTGGTGCTTTTCGTTGAGATCGACTACGACGTAAAGCCGGAGAAAGATCCACAGCCGGACGGACACCCAACTTGGGCCAAAGGGAAGCTTCCGGACTGGGCGGACAACTTGTTCGACCCCCAAGAACTTCCCCAGCAGAAAGCCAAGGTTTCGCGTTACTACGAGGACATTTCATTCGGACAATACACTGTACTCGGCGACTATTTGAATGAAGTGCTCACGTTGAAGGAAAGCGAGTTCCCCGGTGTCCATCAAGCTCACTCCATCGGGAGGTTCGCGGTGCAGGAAGTGAACGAACGCCCCGCTTTCAAAACGCACAACGGTTTGGACATCGCAGATTTCGACCTCTGGAAAAGAGGCGGTAAACAAGGATTTCCCAAAGAGCAAGGAGCTGATGACCCACACTCCTTCGACCATGTCATGGTGATCACGCGCAACAGTGCATTGCGCCATGGTACCGGCAGTACGGACGGTGGGAGCCCCGGTGAATTGTTCGGCTATGAAAGTGATACTCAATCCCGATTCGGTGGTATGTACGGCTTGCCGTTCGAGATCCTGAAACATGAATTCAACCACTTGCTGATCGGCGGCAACAACTTCCATAGTGGCGGAGGAAATGCTGCTCCGTTCGAGAGCTATTTCATGAACCTGCAAGGAGGCTGGAGCATGATGGGGGCCGCAGGAAGCAGCATACTTACCTGCAGTGCTTGGGACCGTGACCGCATGGGCTGGTTGCCCGATGGTGCGCTCAATCGTATTCGTGCGTACGACAGGGATGGCAGCGAGGTGGACAGCGACTTGGAACCGCTCCAAGGCGATACGGGGATTTTCGTGTTGCGTGATTTCGTGCGCACAGGTGATGCCATACGCATACGCATGCCGCACATTCCGGAAGGTCTGGTGCAACAGTGGCTGTGGATAGAGAACCACCAAGGCCGCCCGCTGAACGGTTCGCCCACCGATAAATTCCAATGGGAGGACAGTGGGGATTGTATTGCACCGATACAACCGGGCCTGTTCATGACCATGCAAATGGATCGTGAAGATCGTGAAGGCACAAACATCTATGGCGGCCGAGCGGACTACTTGCGACCGGTGATCGCCACTGGCTTCAATGACCTCCGTTTGCGCGGAGACACGATCCAACATAGCTGCCTATACGGAAATCCGACGCTCCCCTTTCTGCTTGAAGAACGTGCTGCGAACCCATTCACTGGGAACCACGAACAGGAATTGATCTCGATCGACAAAAAAGGAAAAGGGCGGCTGGAACATGGTGACCATTGGGTACCCGGAACACGCGTGGTGCCTGGGAAACCCGATGCCGACCAAGTGTTCGCCGGTAGTCCGGACCATGCGTTCCGGATGAACGGGGTGCGCAAGCTCGGCATGTGTACCAATCCTTCAAGTGCAAACATGCACACGCTGATCAGCAACAACACGAAGGAGATCTTCAAGCGCGATGAACCCAACGTGCGCACCACTTACCTCAATGGCATCAGTGTGGAACTGTTGGCCATGAGCCCGAACGGCGAGGCAACAGTGCACGTGGGGATCAATGATACGCGGATGGAAAGTGACCAACGTTGGTGTGCCGATAGCATCGTACTGCCTCCACTGCGCGGTACCGATGGGCACTCACTCACCATAAGCCGTGGAACCACCTTGTTGATCGACCGGTCCCGAACACCTACGCGTATGACCGAACCTGACTCCTCAAATGGCGGGCCCTGGTTCAGTGACCCAACGGTGCTTACGCTTCTGGAAGGAGCCTCTGTGCTGGTGGAAGAGCGCGGGAAACTTCAGTTGAAGAACGGGGCAACCGTGCATTTGCTACCCGGAAGTGAACTGGTTCTTGAAAAGAGAGCGAAGCTCATTGTGGAACCCGGTTCGCGTATCGTGTTGCATTCTTCAGCAATGATCAACGCGAAGAAATGCGCCTTGAAGAAGTTGCGCAAGAAAGGACAACTGATCGATGCGCTCTAATACGCTCGAACGTTCTTCCCTTCACAGTAATTGATGAACGCACGATTGACCACCCTGTTGCCGCCGGGTGTAGGGTAGTTGCCGGTGAAGTACCAGTCGCCGGTATGTTGCGGACATGCAGCGTGCAACCCTTCGATGCTTTGGAAAACCAATTTCACTTCTGAAAGCATGCCTTCCGGGGTGATCATCTCCGCGATCTTATCGCTGATCTGTTCCGCGGTGAACGGATCGTAGATCGCCTTCACCACATTCGTCTGTTCAGTGAACGGTAGTTCCACCATGGCCAGTGCACGGTCGTAAACATCGTCAATGATGTTCTCTTGCTTGGTCTCTTTCAGCAATTCGATCGCTGCGCGGAAGGCTGCCAGATCACCCATTTTGGCCATGTCGATCCCATAACAATCCGGGTAACGGATCTGCGGTGCACTGCTCACCACCACGATCCGTTTCGGACCCAGGCGGTCCAACATTTTCAAGATGCTTTGTTTCAGTGTGGTGCCCCGTACAATGCTGTCATCCAACACCACCAGGTTGTCCACACCGCGGCGGACCGTACCGTAGGTGATGTCGTAAACGTGTGCCACAAGATCATCGCGTGCATCGTCTGCAGTGATGAAGGTGCGGAGCTTGGCATCCTTGATCGCCACCTTTTCCATGCGCGGACGAATCGCAAGTATGGAGCGCAACTTCTCGGGATCGATGCGATCACCAAGTGCGAGGATCTGCTTTTCCTTGAGGCTGTCAAGTTCAACATCCAGTTCTTTCAACAAGCCATAGAAAGCAACCTCCGCCGTATTAGGGATGAAAGAGAAGACGGTATTTTCCAGATCATGTTCCACGGCTTCCAAGACCGCGGCGCAGACGGACCGGCCCAGCGCGATCCGCTCCCGGTAAATGTCGCGATCGCTGCCACGACTGAAGTAGATCCGTTCAAAACTGCACGCCCGCTTCTCCAATGGTTCACGGATCCGCTCCTCCGAATATGTACCGTCCTTGCGGATGATCAGCGCACAACCGGGTGTCAATTCGTTTACCTGCTCGGTGCGTAGCGCAAAGGCAGTTTGGATCGCAGGGCGCTCACTGGCCACCACCACAACCTCATCGTCGGCATACCAATAGGCGGGGCGGATGCCTGCCGGGTCGCGCAGTACGAATGCATCGCCATGTCCGATCATGCCCGCCAACGCATAGCCGCCATCGAAGTCCACCGCGCTCTGGGTAAGGATGCTCTTCACATCCATTTTCTCCGCCATGATCCCGGTGATCTGCCGATCATTGTAACCCAACTGCTTATGGATCTGCACCAATCGGTCGTTCTCCATGTCCAGAAAATGCCCGATCTTCTCCAACACCGTCATGGTATCCGAACGCTCCTTCGGGTGCTGACCAATGGAGACCAGCAGATCGAATAGTTCGTCCACGTTGGTCATGTTGAAGTTGCCCGCAACCACCAGGTTACGCGTGATCCAATTGTTCAACCTGCGACGGGGATGGCAATTCTCCTCTCCGTCCTTGCCGAAGGTGGCATAACGCAAATGGCCCAGGAGAACTTCACCCATGAAGGGCATGTGCTGTTTCAGCGCGGAGACATCCGTTGCGGCGGAAGGGTCACCGATCAATGTCTCGTTGTAACCGTGATGGATCTTCCCAAAGATCTTCTGGATCGCCTGCTTATCCGTGCTACGATAGCGATCGATGTAATTGAGCCCCGGTGTCGGATCCAACTTGATCGTGGCCACACCGGCACCATCCTGTCCCCGATTATGCTGCTTTTCCATAAGCAAGTACAGCTTATTGAGGCCGTATAATGGGGTGCCATGCTTTTCTTGGAAATGCTCCAAAGGCTTGCGCAAGCGGATCAGGGCAATGCCACACTCATGCTTGATCGAGTCGCTCATGGATGGGTGCCCAAGGGGCTTTTGGGTAGATGCTTTTGCTCAGATCTCATTCGGCCGGGTCCGCAAAGGTAGGGAGCCGCTCCAGCCCCAAGAGAAACCGGTCCATCACTCTAATTGCCTGCTAAAGCAACCTTTACCATTGTTACCGTGTCTTTTCAAGGTACCTTGGCTTGTCGATGCCCGTTTCCCTACGGATCCCCCTTTCCTATTTGTTCCTTTTAACGGCACTTTGCTCCCGGGCAGTAGCGCCCGTTGCATCTTTTACGGAGAATAAAGGGCAGTGGCCTTCGCAGGTCCTTTACCGGGTAATGCTACCAAGTGGTGCTCTTTTCGTGGAACGTTCGGCATTCACCTATGTGCTCAAAAGCGGCGGGGATGCTCACGTGCATGGACCCACCGATCACGAACACTCGAACACTCCATTGAAGGTACATGCCTACAAGGTCCATTTTGTGGATGGGGAGGCTCAGGGAACTGAACCAAGTGGTCGACAGTCCCATTACGAGAATTTCTTCCTTGGGAATGACCCGGCCAAGTGGGGAACCGGGTGTGGTGTTTTCGGCGAGGTGGTGCTGAAGGACGTGTGGCCAGGTATTGATCTGCGCATGGACGGCACCAAAGGATTGAAGTATGAACTGATCGTGGCTCCCGGGGCGGATCCCGGCATGGTCGCCTTCAGATACGAAGGTCAGGACCGCATGGAGTTGAAGGATGGTCGGATCGTGGTCACCACTTCTGCGGGACAGGTGTTTGAAGAAGCTCCCTTCACATTCCAAGATATGCCCAAAGGCAAACGTACCATCGAGTCCGCCTACCGATTTGAAAAGGACCTAGTTCGGTTCGATCTTCCTGCCAAGTACGATAACAGCAGAACCCTAACCATAGACCCCACGATCACCTTCGGCTCGTATTCCGCAAGTACCGCAGATAATTTCGGCTTCACTGCAACGTACGATGGTAGTGGGCACCTTTACGGGGGTGGCATCGTTTTCGAACAAGGATATCCGACCACGGTCGGTGTACTTGATGAGACCTTCAATGGAGGAACGATCGATGCGGGGATCAGCAAGTGGTCACCTGATGGAAGCGATCTGGTCTGGAGTACCTATTTCGGCGGCTCTGGGAACGATTCACCGCACAGCATGGTGGTCAATGCCAACGATGAACTCTATGTGATGGGCGCAACTGGTTCGTCCGACCTACCCACCACCCCAGGATGCGTGGACAACACGTTCGGAGGAGGGATCCCGTTGACATTGAATGGCTCTTACGGCTACACCCAACCCAATGGTACCGACATCTACGTGGCGCATTTCAACAGTGCCGCCACTGCTTTGATCGGCAGCACGTACATCGGTGGGCCAGGGAACGATGGTATCAATAACTCATCCGTGCTTTGGCACAATTACGGCGATTCGTTCCGCGGGGAGATCATCATGGATGCGAACGAAAACCCCGTTATAGCCAGCGTTACCTATAGCAACGGACTACCAACCCCTGGAGGCCCGCAACCTGCGATCAGTGGAGGGCAAGATGGGTATTGCTTCCGATCGGACCCAGGGTTGAACAACGTGCTCTGGGCAACCTACATAGGTGGTTCAGAAGATGATGCAGCGTATAGTGTGCAGGTGGACAGCAACGGTGAATTGTTCGTAGCCGGAGGTACGATCAGCGTGAACATGCCCATGGCCCCGAATGCTTCACAAGCGACGTATAGTGGTAGTGTTGATGGATTTATTGCTCACTACGACCTAGGGGGGAACATGGTCGGATCCACCTACTTGGGAACCTCTTCCTATGATCAGTGCTATTTCGTGCAATTGAATACTGCCGACGAGGTCTTCGTGGTTGGCCAAACGCACGGTAATTATCCGGTAACCCCAGGAAAGTATGCGAATACGGGCAGCTCGCAGTTCATCCACAAATTCGACCATGACCTGAGCAATTCGCTTTGGAGCACGCGCTTCGGCAATGGTGGCCCAGCCCAGGATATCAGCCCCACGGCATTCCTTGTAAGCGATTGTGGTCAGATCTACTTCAGCGGGTGGGGTGGTTCAGTGAACGTTGGTGCGGGGAATGGTTCCAGCTCAACGGCCAACCTTCCCACTACGGCCGATGCGTTCCAGTCTTCAACCGATGGAAGTGATTTCTACTTGATGCTCCTGGAACCGGAAGCAGTAGGTCTGAACTATGCCACCTACTTCGGCGGGAACACCAGCGCGGAACACGTGGATGGTGGAACCTCCCGTTTCGATAAGAACGGTACGGTCTACCAAGCGGTTTGCGCGGGGTGTGGCGGCAACGATGACTTCCCAACAACACCCGGTGCATGGAGCAATACCAACAATTCGTTCAATTGCAATTTGGGCGTTTTCAAGTTCGATCTCGCGCGCGGTATTGCCGATATCGACATCGATGGGCCCAATGTGATCTGCCTGCCCGGTACGGCGCAATTCGTGAACAACAGCGTGGGCGGTAATTCATTTGCGTGGGACTTTGGCAATGGGAGCACCTCAACCGATTTCGAACCGTCCGCAGAATACCTGACGGCGGACACGTTCTTGGTCTCCATGATCCTTACTGATACCACCGGATGTCGTGGGCCTGATACCGCGAGCGTTAACGTGATCACTGTGCTACCGCCCAATGCAGAGGTGGACAGTGTACCCGCAATTTGCGCAGGACTGACCGTTCAACTGAATGCTACCGGCGGTGGTTCTTACAACTGGTTCCCAGCGACAGGTTTGGACAATACGACCATTGCTGACCCGCTGCTGACCCCCCTTAACTCTGGCACGTGGACCGTGGTCGTATCCGGGCAATGCGGAACTGATACCGCACAAGTGACGGTGGACCTGAACGTTCCGCAAGGCTCGGCCGGACCCGATGCGACCATCTGCGTGGGTGATCAGGCCATGCTCGTTGCCGATGGAGGTGGATCCTACAGTTGGGAGCCGGACACTACGCTTTCGAACCTCGAGATCGCGAACCCTACAGCCTCTCCCTCGGATACAACCACCTACTTCGTGGAGATCACGACACCAGAAGGTTGCACGACCTCTGACTCCGTGGTGGTCTATGTGCTCGAAGGTGTACCGACACCGCTATTGGAAGACACGTTCGTATGCGAAGGGGGAAGTGTTGGCCTTCTCGCACCGATCGCCGATTCCTATGCGTGGCAGAATGCGGTTGGCATAAGCGCGTTGGACGTACGCAACCCGACGGTCACGCCGGAGGTTCCTACAACATACATCGTGGTCGCAACCAATATCTGCGGGAGCATAACTGATGAGGCATTCGTGGATGTGATCGTACCCCAAGCCGATGCTTGGCCGGATTCCTTGGTGTGCCCCGGTGAACCGGTGCAACTTGGTGCCTCCGGCGGGATCAGTTACGAATGGAGCCCTGCCAATTTGCTCGATTCTGCGCAGTCGCGAACACCGAACGCAACGATCTACGGTCCAATAGAATTCTCAGTGATCGCGGTGGATGAATACGGGTGCTCAGATATCGCCACGGTGCTACTGGACACCTATCCCATGCCAACCATACAAGTTGGACCGGACCAAGTAATGGACCTTGGAGATGTTGTGCAGCTCTACGCTTTGGGCGAAGGAACCTTCCACTGGGAACCGCCCAATGGGCTTTACTGTACGGAATGCCCCAACCCATTGGCGAGCCCGGAACAGAGCACATACTACGTGGTCACCATGACCGATACGAATGGCTGTAAAGTGAACAACACCGTTACCGTACTATTGAACGGAACGCTTTTCGTTCCGAACACCTTTACACCGAACGGCGACAACTTCAACGACCTGTGGGGTGCTTGGGGAAGTGAGATCAAGGAATTCCAAATACTGGTGTTCAATCGTTGGGGAGAACAGATCTTCAAAGGAGATGATCTGGATGCCCGTTGGGATGGCTCCTACAATGGCGTGCTTTCACCGATCGACACTTACGTGTGGCGCGTGGACCTTGAAGAATTGGCTGGAACGAAACGCACCGTTTACGGCCATGTGAATTTGGTCCGGTGAAGCATTCACTTCCCGAATTGTGAGCGCTGCATGCCCAACCATTCCAGCGCTGCACCACTGAGCAGTTGCTCTTTCACCGTATCATCATACGGCATGCTGTTGATCAACTGGCCGGGTTGCAATTCGCCCAAGGGGAACGGATAGTCGGTACCCATAGCCACGCGCGAAGGACCCATTTGGTCCACCACCAATTGCAACATGGCCGGGTCATGGACCAACGCATCGATCCAGAACTTCCCTAGGTATTCACGTGGGTTCACCGGATTGTCCACAGCACAGAGATCAGGGCGCACTTGGAATCCATGCTCGATACGACCGATCGTTGCCGGGAACGCGCCACCGCCATGTGCAAATGCAATGCGCAATTTCGGCAAGCGCTCCAGCACACCTCCGAATATCATGGAAGTGATCGCCGTGGTGGTCTCCGCCGGCATCCCCACCAACCAACGCATCCAATATTTGTCCATCCGCTCGGCCGCCATCATGTCCCAGGGATGCACGAATACGGCCATGCCCAAATCCTCGCAGGCTTGGAACACTTGGAACAATTGAGGCTCGCCCAAATTGATGCCATTGATGTGCGTTCCGATCTGCACACCGACCAAGCCGATCTCCTTGCAACGTTGCAACTCCTTGATCGCCAACTCCGGTTCTTGCATCGGCAAGGTGCCCAAGCCCACATAGCGCATGGGGTATTGGTGAACGATCCCTGCAATGTGATCATTCAGGAATTTGGACAGGTCCAAAGTATCCAATGCCTTTGCCCAATAACTGAACATCACCGGCACCGTGCTCAGGACTTGAACATGTACTTTCTGTAGGTCGCTTTCACCCATGCGTACCAACGGATCCCAGCAGTTCGCTTGTACCTCGCGGAAGAACTTGTCGTCCATCATCATCCGCGCACAACCGGGCTTGTGGTGGTCCAAATGGATGAACCCACGGTACCCGTACTTCCGACCGAAATCGGGGATGTTCTCCGGAAGGATGTGCGTATGGATGTCGATCGAGAAGAGCTCGGCCATGCTTGTTCAGACGAAGCGTGGGTCGGTCTCCATTACATGTCCGCAACTGGTACATGTACGGTGCTCCAATGATCCGTAGAAATCACGGAAGCGTGGGAGAAAGTCCTTCTCTATATCGTGCAGTATGAATTTGTATTCGTGCAGGAGGTGGTTGCACTTCTCGCAATACCACTGCAAGCCATCCTCCAATTCACGGTCATCGCGTTTCGCCTCGATCACCAAGCCCACGGTATTGGCAGGCCTCCGCGGTTGGTGCGGCACCCTGCCTGGCAACAGGAACATTTCGCCCTGCTTGATCGGTATGGTCACCGCTTTGCCATCCTCTTGGATCCCCACTTCAATGTCGCCCTCCAACTGGTAGAAGAGTTCCTCTGTTTCATTCCAATGGTAATCCTTGCGCGCATTGGGCCCACCCACGATCATTACGATGTGGTCGCCCGCATCGGAATAGAGGTTCTTGTTGCCAACGGGGGGTTTCAGCAGATCGCGATTGTCATCGATCCATTGGTGCAGGTTGAACGGTCTTCGTATGGCCATGGCTTTTGCTTGGTGCGCACCGAAGATAGTATCCCTTACTTCTTGACCGCCGCCCTGCCGCTCATCAACAACAAGGCGCCGTTGGTGCGCATCATGTCCGTTGTGTACTCGCGGTCCTGCACAAAAGCTTGAGCGCGTTTGTCCCAAGCCACTATGGCGAACGGGAAATCCAGCTCGTCGGTGTCCGCACCATTGTACTTTGAGGCGGGCATCATGTGCATGTCGATCTCCACCGGGGCGATCCCCAGCAGGTCTTTCGGCAGATCTGCACGGGTGTCCACAAGGATCCGTTTCGGCAAATAACCTTCCATGCGAAATTCCATGGAGAACTCCTCTCCCAACCCCAATTCCAAGGTGAATCGCCCGTTGCGTTCAGTAAGTTGTTGGCCAACGAGATCATTGCCCTTAAAGATGAGCACTTCGCAGCCTTGCAACTTGTGGTCGTCACTATCGGCCACTTTTCCGGCTATTGGTAGGGTAAGCGGTTCGCTCGAATCCTGGGCGTGGCTGTTACCCAGCAACAAGACCAGAACGAGCAGCAGGAACATGTGGATGGGAACGCGCATGACGAAGGAATTTCCTCCGTTTTACGTGAGCCATCTGAATAGGTTCGAACGGTCCTGAATGCGAAAAAGGCGGGATGCACCCCGCCCTTCTCGATCTTGTCCTTTTTGGCCTGAAGGAAACGTTCGTTCAGGACCTTGCTCTCCTCAATCAATACACCATGAAGCGCTGGCTGGTCACCTCTCTATTTCCCACGATCCGCAGGGTGTATATGCCCGCGACCAATGTGCCGGCGCTCGTGATCTCCTGTACTTGGCCTTTCGAAAGGCTCCGCTGTTCACTCAGTACCAGACGACCGTTCATGTCGATCACCTCAATATCCACTTTGGCATCCATTCCGGAATACCTCAGGTTGAGCCCGCCGTTCGTAGGATTGGGGAACAAGGACCACGTGTTGTCCGAGGCGGTCGCTATCCCGCTGCAGATATCAACCGTTATGGAGATGAAATTCCCGCTCAACTCAATACAGCCACCATCGCTGGTGATGCCGGAGACCAAGGAGTCCAGAACAGCTCCGTTCAACTCGCCATTGTGCGAAACACCCCACACATGATATGTACCCAAGGCCAGATCACTGAAGTCGAGTGACTCGCCGCTCAATACAAGGACAATGCTGTCGTTGGCATTCGCAAGTATGTAGGAATAGGCTTCGGGTGATGTGCTGGAAGTGGAGAACGTGATCACCTCGGCACCTTGATCGGCGCATACGTGGTAAGTGGAATCGATGCCCAAGGCCTCGATCATTCCCCCGGAACATTGGAATGTTGGGACCGACCCACTGATGCAGAGATCGAATTCGCCACCCGCTCCATTGCTGCTGTACACCCGCAGCACATAGTCCGTGTTCGATGTGGTCAGGAAGAGGATCGTGTCCATGGGCATCAACTCACAATAGAGTTCCGTACCTCCGCAATTATCACTCAGCGAAATTCCCCACTGCTCCATGGCACGTTGATCCAAGTCAATGACCACTTCCGTGTTGTTGCCACTGTTGAAGGTGTACCACATGTCCGCGAAATTGGTCGTCGTCCCATCACAACTTGGCGTGTCACCGGCCTCTTGTGTGGCGTAGGTGTTGTCGCCCAATACAGCTGCTGTAGGGCAGCTACCTGCGGCATTGACCGGCAGAACGACCGCGTTTATGCAGTCATCGTTGATGGGACTACAGTCCGAAACGGTGATCTCAGCACCGATCCTGTCCAACCCGGCACAGATCTCCCCGCCTCCTTGTATCAACAAGGTGTCAAGGTCAGGACCTAACGTAACGCCAGGAACAATGATATCCAGATCCAACGTAAGGCTGTCATACACCAAGGTGTGGATCGAATAGATGCCAGGCGTGGTAACCATGAACGACGGCAGGGTGTCCATTTGCACGATCAGGATGTTGCTTCCTTCGGTTAACAAATACATCACACTGAAGCCCGGTAGCACGACCATGTCCCCGTTGGATGTTGCCCCGATGTCCGCCGTGTCGTTCAACAAGCAAACAAAACCGGTGTCTGCTGTAAGAGTTCCCGCATCGGCATCGCAGCATAGACCCACAGTGATCGGTGCACCTACAACATCGAGACTTGCGCAGATCGTGCCTCCGCCCTGTCCCAACAGACCATTGATATCATACCCGGTGGTCACACCCAATTCGACCAAGCCGAGGTCCAACGTAAGGCTATCGTAGACCAATGTATGGATCGTATACAACCCCATTGAGGTAACCGTGAATGTTGGCAAAGCACCCGCTTGGACGATCACCAGGTCCGTTCCGGAAGTCAGCACATAGATGGTGGTGAACCCCGTTGGTATGGAGTCATTGCCATTGGCCGTAGCGGAAACCGTTGCACTACCATCCTCGAAACAACCCGTTCCTTCATCGGCGGTGAGCGTGCCTGCGTCGGCATCGCAGCACAATTGAACATCAAAGGGCGCACCGACAAGGTCAATTGACGCGCAGATCGCTCCGCCACCTTGTGTCATTTGGCTACTCAGGTCAGTTGTGGTGGTCACACCGAACTCGATCGCATCGATGTCAAAAGTGAGGCCATCGTAGACCAGGGTGTGGATCGTGAAGAACCCCATCATGTTAACGTTGAACGATGGAAGATCACTCATTTGAACGATCACCTGGTCCAATTCGGAACTCAGCAAATACATAACTTCAAATCCTGGTGGCACAACTGAATTTCCATCCCCAGATGCCGAAACGGTCGCCGTCCCATTCTCGAAGCAGCCCGTGCCATCGTCCGCGGTCAATGTTCCTGCTTGGGCATCGCAGGGATCACCCACTGTACCGGTAACGCAGATCGCAAAATCCTGAGTGGCCGAGGTGCCCGCATAGTTATCGTAGACCCGGACGTAGTAAGTGGCCCCTATCGTTAGCCCGGATGCCGGAAGGTCCATTGGGAACCCGAGACCATCCGCATAGCTACAATTGACCAAGGATAGGTTGCTGCAAGGACCACCGTAAACATCCAAGGTGCCATAGAACTGAGCACTGGGTTGAAGCGAAACGAAATGGAACTGGTCCGTGGCCACAAATGAATACCACACGGCATCGGACGGATCGCCACCGCCACAACCACCGGCCGTGGAACCGGTCAGTGTCGCATTGGCCGTGCTTCCGGAAACCGGGCTGCATACTGAGGTGACGGTCAACGGGATCGCACCCGAGCAAATTGCATTGTCCGGTGGGGTCCCAGTGCATGCAACAGCCGAGATCGTCAACGTATAAGGCCCTTCCGATGATCCAGAAACCTTGCGGACCGGGAAATAGTAGGTACCTGGGGATAACTGCGGTATGCGTACCGTCGGGTTACCATTTGCACAGGTGGTGAAATCCAATGCATTGGCGGGTATGGTGGCGTAGTTGCCAATGGGGCAATTGAGGCCCAAATACAAGGTGACATCACTGAAGGCTGGCGTGGTACCGCAGTAAGACACGGTGATGTCCGCACATTCACTGGTGGTGAACCCTTCCCAAACAAGAGAATCCTCGAAAAAGAATGCCGGAGGGGCATCGGTGTTGTTCCCGCTTCGCGTGATCGTAGCGCCTATGGCCAAGGGTTCTACTGTTGCGCCTTCGCAAAAACTGTTGGGCGGAATGTTCCCGCGTTCTGTCAAAGTAGGTTGACCGGAAGTGGTGGTCAACCTGTTCAATTGAAGCGGCTGGGCATCCACAGCGGAAATGGGCAGCAACGCCACGACTAAAAGGCCACTAAAACAAGCGTTCAAAATGGTGCGTTCCAATACAGTTCTCATGATCAAGTCAGCGCGTTCGAGGTTACGGAGCCCACAAAGGTCCTGAACCCCGGGGGTAAACCGGAACGGTATCTGACTATCTTATGCACGATCGGGCTTGGGAACACATATAACGTGCTTCCCAAACTGGACGCACGAAGCACTAACGAATTACAAGTCGCTGCGTCCAGGTGCCCTGAGCACTGGTGATCCGCACTAGATACACTCCGCGAGAAAGAAGCGAGGCACCATTCACCTGGAGCGGACTTCCACTCATGCTGGTGCGTTGCTCTTGGTGGACCATTCGGCCCATGGCATCCAGAAGCTCGATCCCCACTTTTCCGTTGAACCCCGAATTACGGACGGTGAAATCCCCGTCACTTGGATTCGGGAACAGGGCCCACTTTACCTCCTGTGCCTCCTTGATACCGGTCACGTCCGATACCAACAAACTGTAATCCTCTACTTCACCGAAATCCGAGGCACCGCAAGCTTGTGGAGTTAAGCTGTAGACCATCCGTATCCGCATGCGCGTGGTACCCAAAACAGCATCGGCCGGTGCAGTGATGTTACCCATGTAGGTGATGCCATCATCTGCGCTGGTGAGTGCAAAGCGCTCATTGAGGCCACAGAATCCGAGGTCTTGATCCCAATCCACCCATACAGCGACAGAGTCCTCGCCGTAGCTTATGGGTCCATTGTACACAACTATCGGAAGGGATTGCGTGCGTTCGATACCGGTACTGATCGCCGTATGGTCCGCGCTCACCCCTTGTGTGCAATCCGTTGAATTATCGATCCCGCCGATCACCACTCGCGCTATGTACTCATCGCATTCGACCGTGGTGGTGGTACAATACACGGTTGGGGTGGTACTCGAAATAGTCACTGTGTACGTGCCACCGACCCCATCTTGCAGAACCGGGTAATAGTAAGTACCGGCCGGCAGGTTCTCGAACAGGACCGTCGTGTTACCATCCGTACAGACATCGTGATCCGTTGACGTACTGTCCACGCGTGTTCCCAAAGTGCAATCTGCAAATAGCCCAGTGAACGGGGCCATACGTGCCGGGGCCGTTCCACAGAGATCGACCGCTACATTGGTACAAGCACCAATGGAGAACGCGTGCCATACCGATGGAAGGCCAAGGTCTTCCGTGTCCAATGCGCCTGTGTCGTCCCCCGAAAGGATCAAAGGCGTGCCTGGCAACAAGGGCAATGCAACTGCCGAAGTACAGAGGTCGTTGGCCGGTGGGTCATTCACTTCGTAGATACAAAGGCTGAAATCGAGATCGACAGGCACCGGTTCCCAGTATGAATAGACCCGGACGTAATAGGTCTCGCCAAGGTCGGTAGCCATGTACAGGATCTCGGTGGAATTTTGTGGTGGATCGCCCATTGGATAGGTCGCATCCGCACAACCAACCGAAACAAGTGTGCCGCAGGTTCCGATGAACCCTTCTACAACTGGGTCGAATGAACCCGTCCCTTCAACCTGAACAGCTGTTGCACTACCCACCGCTGTAAAACTGAACCAGAGGTCGTTCGCTTGGGGAGAGCCCAATGTGTTGCAAACTAATGCGGGTTGGGACTCGGTTGCCGCACCGGCTTGGTATGTCGCCAAGGATCCGATGCAATCGCTTGTTACGATAATCACGTTGGCATCGGCACATTCATCCGCTTGGGCGTGTAGGTCAAGACTGAGCAGGCTGATAGCGAGGGAGAACAAAAGGGTAGAGAATTTCATACGGTTGTGGTTCAAGGCTGGACAAATCTAATCCGAATGGTAGGGCTTTTCGGATCTCGACACCGTTCAGTACGACGCTTCGCTCGAGATCCTACCATGTCCTTGGGCTACTCTTCCAGCACAAAAGAAAAGGGGCCATCCCTTTCGAGACAGCCCCTGTTCAGATCGTTGGTGTTTGGATCACTTGATCACCAAACGCTGGGTCGTACGAACACCGTTCGCTGTTACGCGCACGTTGTAGTTGCCCGCGGTCAAACCGGTAAGGTCCATAACGTGGTCGGCGCCTTTGTTCAGTTGGCTCTGCTCGTTGTAAACGGTACGGCCGGTCACATCGAACACTTCGATCGTGGAGAGACCGCTGGTGTTGAGCGCGCGCAAGGTGAAGATGCCTGTGCCCGGGTTCGGGAAAAGACGAATATCGGAAGCTGCGAGCTCTTCAATACCATTGAAGAGCATAACGTCCACGGTGTAGTCCTCAACCTCTCCGTACTCTGCACTTCCACAAGGATCAGGTGTTCCCGTGTACATGATGCGAACACGCAAACGGGTGCTGCCCACTGAGGCGTCCAAAGGAACATCGATCGTTCCAGTGAACGTTGTAAAGGGATCGACAGTAGTCAAGGTGTACACCTCATTGGCATCCAAGAAGCTCTCATCCTGGTTCCAATCCACCCAAATGGTGCACTGATCACCGTCATAGGCAGGAGGGCCATTCAACACCGTAACAGCAAGACTTTGACCCTGCATTACCGTGGCAACCATGTCGGTGTGATCAGAATAACCGCCGGTGCAATCGGTGATGTTATCGACCTCCTGGAAAGTGAATTGTGCAACGAACTCATCACAAGCGTCCGAACCGGCATAGCAGTATCCCCCGCAAGGGAAGGCGGATACGTTCATTTCATAGGCTTCACCCGTGTAGAGCACAGGTATGTAGTAGGTACCGGCCGGCAACTCATCAAAGATCAGGGTCACATTTCCGTCAGCACAGTCCGTGTTGTTGTTCAAGGTATTGAACACGATCGCCCCGGTATCCAATGGGCATGTTGTGGCAAGAATAACGTAGTAGTCAGAAAGCAATGGGACCGATCCACAGTAATCGATACGCACTTCGCTGCACTCGGTAGTGGTAAAGGCGTGCCATACAGCCGGGTCGGTGATGAGGTCCGATTGTGCGTAATCACCATCGGCAGTGGCCCAAGCCGTAGTGCCTGAAAAAGCAACTGAAGAACCTACCGTCAAGTCGGTCGGGGTCACACTGCTGCACTGGTCATTCACCGGAGGCGGAGGGGTGTCGAATACACAGGTGCTGAAACCGAAGACGGTTTGCGCTGCAGTGTAATTGTAGAAGTAGGTACGGTAGTAATACGTGGTACCGGACACCGTTGGAATGGTCAATGTTTCCGTTCCACCACGTACGGTGGCATCTACGCAGTTGATGAGCGTCAACGCACCACAGCTTCCTTCGTAGATCGCCAATACGGCATCGTAACCATCTGTGATGGCAGCGAGCGTATCACCGGTCACCTGCACCGTGGTGCTGGCACTGTTCGCAGTGAAGCTGTACCATACATCCGTGACCAAACTCGACGTAAAGCCGCTGCACGTATCGCTCGGCTGACTTTCAGTGGCACCGTCCACCGTTCCAACTGTACCAACACACTCCGTTCCTACGGTAAGCACGATAGCACCTGCACAATCATCGTTGGCAACGGTTCCGCGCTCTCCGGACAGGTTCGCAACAGGGGTGCGTTGACCAGGAGCAAAAGCGGACTGCTGCTTCTCCAGCAACTCAGCGGCTGCAGCGGAAGAAGAAGTGTTCACGGTCTTCACCAAACTACGTGTGGTAGTGGCCGTCTTGTTCGTTTGACCGATCGCCGCAGGAGCAGCAATCGCCAAAGCACCGAATAATGCAAAAGAGTAAAGTACTTGTTTCATCCGTTGTTTGTTTGTGGTTTCTAGGGTAATGGAAATGGAGCGCAAACTTAACCATCAATATTTTGAAGGTGTCCATGCACGGATCTATTCTGTTCCAAGTTCTTAACGTAAGCAGAGTTATGAACTGTGAAAATGTTTGAAACTCCCATGGCGTTGAGCACATTGTGGTCGCTAATGGAACGAGCTCGAGCAGCGTTGCGGATCCTTGGACCACGTGCAATGATAACTTTGGCCAAACATGGATACAAGATTGAATGGACAACGTGCGCTCGTATGCGGAAGCACCCAAGGTATTGGCAAGGCAACCGCTATGGAATTAGCCCGCTCAGGGGCTCATGTGACCTTGTTGGCCAGGGATGAGGAGAAACTGAAGTCCACTCTTGCCCAGTTGGATCGTTCGCACGGACAAGATCATTCCACTTTGCGTGTGGACATGTCTGACACCATCGCCATGGCAAGCCTTATCGGTGAATATGCCGCCGCACACCCAGTGGACATTCTGGTGAACAACACGGGCGGACCTCCTACCGGCTTGGCCCATGAGGCGGAGATCACCGCATTCGAAAATGCCTTTCGCCAGCACCTCTTGGGTTTCCAGACCTTGGTTCGCGCCTTCGTGCCTGGCATGAAAGAACGGAAGCATGGCCGCATTGTGAACGTGATCAGCACCAGCGTAAAACAACCGCTGCCGAACCTTGGGGTAAGCAACACCATCCGCGGAGCGGTGGCCAATTGGGGCAAAACGTTGGCCAACGAACTTGGCCCTTACGGGATCACAGTGAACAACGTGTTACCGGGTGCGACAGGAACGGAACGATTGAGCACCATTATTGCGAACAAGGCGACCAAGAGCGGCGATACAGAAGCTGCTGTGACCGTTGAAATGCTGAGCGAGATCCCCTTGCGCCGATTCGCAGAACCGGCGGAGATCGCCTTCGCTATCACTTTCTTGGTTGGTCCGTCCGGAGCATACATCAACGGGATCAACTTGCCTGTGGATGGCGGACGAACCGCGAGTCTTTGACCTGCCGACACTTCCAAGGACCCTATTCCGATCGTAGACTGAGCGGGATCTGGTAGTACACTGGAACCGGAATACCACCTTGGCTGCCGGGTACGAATTGTGGCATGCTTCGTAGCGTGCGTTCGATCTCGGCAAGGACTTTCGCATCGACCTTGGGAGCACATACGATCTTGGTTATTTCGCCGTGCGTGTCGATCAAGAAAGTGACCGTGGTCCGCACATGGCCGCGCACACCATTGGGGATCCGAAAGTGGCGTTGCAGATGGTCAGATATGCGATCCTCAGTGCAAAAGACCAAGTGTTCCGGGTCACGCTTCAGGCATTCCATGAAGTAGGGATTCACTCCTACAGAGCCCCAAGGCATCGGTCCAAGGTCCACTGTTTCTGTAGAACGTAAGTCGTTTGGTGGAACAAAGGGCGCTGGGTCTGTAACTGGTCCAAGATCGGGACCAGGGTCAGGCGTAGGATCCACTACCACGACCGGATCGGGATCAGCAAGGATAATGCGTGTCTTGGACCGTTCTTTTGGGGCAGGTCGAGATGCCGCTTGCTTCTTGAGAATTACGATGGGCAAGATCTCGGTAGGCAAGTCATCTTCCGGAAAGTCGTTATTTGCAAAGTGGAGATCCGTTCGTGGTAACCGCCATTCAAAGGCGACCAAAGTGAACGAAAAAGCGACGATCGCGCCAAGGACAAGCCGGTCGAACGGCTGGCGAGAATTTCTCCAAGAATGTTTTGCGAGGGACATGTGAAAAGGGTTTCTTACAAAACCACTTTCCCTGCCCGATCCGTACACCGTTCCTAGGTCCAGATGCACCGTTGGCCGAACTTCATCCGCACACCCAGCCTACTCAGGACCTGGCCCGGCCAAGAGCCTGAATCCTTTGCCGTGTACATTGATGATCTCCACTCCGGGATCCTCTTGCAGGTATTTACGCAACTTGGCGATGTACACATCCATGCTGCGCCCATTGAAGTAGCTGTCGTTGCCCCACACTTCACGAAGGGCATGGCCTCGCTCCAGCACATCGTTCCGGTTGGCGCAAAGCAATCGCAGCAGATCGGTTTCCTTGGTGGTCAATCGGCGGCTTCCTTCCGGTGTGGTCAATATCTGTTTGCGTGGATCGAAGCTGGATCCTCCGAAGCTGTACTCCTCTGGTTCCGGCTCCTTGGGCAGTGCTCCATTCGCCCGGCGTAACACTGCGGAAATTCGCAACAAGAGCTCTTCCATACTGAAGGGCTTGGTGATGTAATCGTCCGCACCGATCTCGAATCCCTTGATCGTATCCTCCTTCATGCTCTTGGCCGTGAGGAAAACGATCGGGGTGGCCTTGTCCTTTGCACGTATCTCCTTGGCCAATGTGAAGCCATCCTTCAGAGGCATCATCACGTCCAATACCAAGAGATCGAACGCGCCATTCTCATAGGCCCGCTTGCCTTCCTGACCGTCCGTACACAAGGTGGCGTCGTATTCCTTGGCACGCAGGTATTCCAGAAGGAGCTTGCCCAAATTGGGATCATCCTCTACCACCAACAATTTTAGGGGAGTTGACATGTTCAAATGGGATGTAGATGCGGAATGTACTGCCTTGGCCGGGAATGCTCTCCAGTTTTATGCGACCGCTATGCCGTTCCACTACGGTGCGCACATAGCTCAACCCAAGACCGAAGCCTTTGGCGTTGTGGATATTCCCCGTGGGAACGCGGTAAAGACGGTCGAACACCTTGGTCTGCTCAGAAGGCGAGATCCCAATTCCGTTGTCCGTGATCGAGATCGTAATGCCGACGTCGTTGCTGGTGGTCGCGATACGGATCCTGGGTTCCTGTTCGGCATACTTTACCGCATTCTCGATCAAGTTGTAGAGCACGTTCGTGAGATGGGTGCGATCACCATTTACATGATGTATCTCGGCATTCAGTTCCGTGTCGATACGGCCGTTCCTCCGTTCCACCAACATACTGCTACTACGGACCACCTCTCCCACAACTGTATGAATATCCAAGTCCACGCGCTTCAACACCATGTGCCCCCCTTCCAGCACGGCACTTTGCAAAACGTTCTCCACCAATGAACCCAAGCGTTTGTTCTCATCGCGGATCATTCCCACGAACGTGCGCGTCTGTTCTTCCGTCTTGGGCATGGATGGGTCCGAGAGTGCCTCACAGGCCAGTCCGATGGTGCTGATCGGGGTCTTCAGTTCGTGGGTCAGGTTGTTCACCAGGTCGGTGCGGATCTCGCCAATGCGCTTCTGCCTAACGATGGTGCGAATGGTGAACCCGAACCCAGCAATAATGATGGCCATCAACACAACCGATATCAGCAATAAGGGCCATAGCCCTCGCCAGATCGCCGCATGCTCTCCAGGAATATCCACCAACAGGAAATACTCAGGCCCCGAATGGTCATGCTTGAAAAGCCGTTCGCGAAAGGGTGTATCCGCACGAACCGGCATAGCTGAACGATCCACTTGGCTGAGGTGTACAGGTTCTCCGTTCTCAGCCGCCACAGCGAAATGAACAGTGTCGAAGATCCCGTTCGCGGTCATCTCCTCCTTGAGCAAGGAGTCCAACAGATGCGGATCGATCCGTTCCTGTATATCGCGGGCCAATTCCGATGCGAGAATACCACGTACCATATCGGTGATCAACTCCTCTTGGTCTTCTCCTGACGTTTGTTGCACAGGTGTTTCGTTGGTGACCCGCTCTTCCATGCCACTCGGCACCTCAGTGCTTCCATCCTTCTCTACGATCACACCGGTTCCATCCCTAACACCCAAGCGCTTTACTTCATTGTCCCGATGTTCGTCCAATTTCTGCAACAAACGCTTTCCCACCTTGTGTCCTTGCAGGACTTGCATGCGCTCGATACGTTCCATGCGATCGCTTACTGCATGCAGGGCATTATCAATGCTCCTATGGTATTGCGACTGCCGTAATAACTTGGTATCGCGCACCCACTTCACTTGGATCGCAAGCAGCCCTACCAAGGCCAAGCCAATGGCCACCAATAAGCCTGTGATCCGTCGCTTTTCCACGGAACGAAACTATCGGCAAGCGGTGCACATGCAATTGGCTTAACGGTCTTTAACGTTCGTTCGCAGCCCCTTAACACGAAGCACCCTGCACCGCCCTGACCTTTGTATCGTATCCGGTACGATGCTCTGCAAGGGAATTGTACAAGGTATTTGGAGAGGAGCATATCACGGTGAGGGTTTTGGTTTTCCGTGATCATGCAACAAGGGCGACGGAAGGCTACCGGGAACGGTGGCCTTTCGGCGTTTTGGGCGTTGACCTGTTCGGCCACGTACCCTTTACCTTCGCCCGAACAACAAAGCATGGAACGACTTCTCAATTTCATCAACGGCGAATTGGTCCCGGCCCGCAGTGCCCGTTGGTTGGATGTATTCGCACCGGCAACAGGTACCGCACATGCACATTTGGCCGATTCGGATGAACACGATGTGGAGGCCGCCGTCCAAGCTGCAGAGAAGGCCTTTCCCGCGTGGAACGCATTGGGCCGTGAGGGACGCAGCGCCGCTATGCTCCGGTTGGCGGACCTGATCGAAGAAGATATGGACGGCTTCGTGGCCGATGAGTCAAAGGACAATGGCAAACCACTTGCGTTGGCGCGCCGTGTGGACATTCCCAGGGCGGTGGCCAATTTGCGCTTCTTTGCCACAGCGATCCTCCATTTCTCCAGTGAGGCCCATTTGATGGACGATGTGGCGGTCAACTATACCGACCGACAACCCATCGGTGTTGTGGGCTGCATCAGTCCTTGGAATTTGCCGCTCTACTTGTTCACGTGGAAGATCGCACCCGCACTTGCCGCGGGCAACTGTGTGGTGGCCAAGCCATCTGAAGTGACCCCACTGACCGCCTATCGATTGAGCACGTTGTGCAACGCGGCAGGGATCCCCCCGGGTGTGCTCAACATTGTGCATGGGCTCGGACCCAAGGTTGGTGCAGCCATTACCGCGCACCCTAAAATTACGGCCATATCCTTTACCGGAGGAACACGCACCGGCGCAGAAATTGCGCGGGTCGCCGCTCCGATGTTCAAGAAGCTGAGCTTGGAACTGGGCGGAAAGAATCCTGTGCTGGTCTTTGCTGATTGCGACTTTGACCTGATGGTGAAGACCACCGTGCGCAGCAGTTTCACAAACCAAGGACAGATCTGTTTGTGTGGATCGCGGATACTCGTTGAGCGATCGATCTTGGAACGTTTTCGCACTGCATTCGTGGACCAAGTAAGGCTGTTGAAAGTTGGTGACCCTTCAGACCCGGATCAAGACATGGGCGCGTTGGTGTCCAAAGATCATCTTGAAAAAGTGCTCTCTTACGTGGAACTGGCGAAGAGCGAAGGAGGCCGTATTCTCACCGGAGGTGAACAGCTTCATTTAGCTGGCGAGCTTAAGAACGGTTGGTACATGGCTCCCACCGTGATCGAGGGATTGGGGCCGGAATGCCGAACGAACCAAGAGGAGATCTTCGGTCCGGTTGTGACCATTCAACCTTTTGATGCGGAAGAAGACGCCCTGGACTTGGCCAACGCAACACCGTTCGGTTTGGCGAGCGTGGTTTGGACAACGGATCTGCAACGCAGCCAACGGGTTGCCCGTGCACTGCATGCAGGCATCGTCTGGATCAATTGCTGGATGCTGCGCGATCTGCGAACCCCGTTCGGTGGCGTTAAGAACAGCGGCGTCGGCCGTGAAGGCGGAGTTGAAGCACTGAAATTCTTCACCGAGGCGAAGAACGTGTGCATCAAGCTTTAAGCGCGTGCATGCGCTTGGCCCGGACCTGTTTCATGCCATTGGTGAAGAACCAACCGAAACGCCGATCGAACCATGCTTGGAACCTGTCGAAGCCATTGAGAACACTGAAGATAGCTGCTACCATTGGAGGTCGTTCTTGGATGTATAACTCCAAGAGCGCACTGATCAGTATGTGCCGCAACTCCCCTTCGTGAAATAAAGGAGCCGAGGCGGACACTATAGGACTGCTTCCTTCATTCAACGCTGCCCATCGTGATCGCAACCAACAGGGCGAATTGAAAGGGTGGCGAGCTCTAGACCATGGCCTTCAGCACGATGAACTTGGCACCTCCATGGTCCACGATCCCTGCGTTGATGGGGCCGTCCCTTCTACGGGCAAGATCCAAAAGGCCCAGTTGGACAGTACCACTGGACTGACCGCGACCGAGCAGGATATCCCTATATCGCCGCTGTTTCGCCTGATCATCCATGGCGTTCACTTCCCGGATCCCGGCTTCCAGTATTTCTGCCGAGGTTTGATCCACAGGGGCACAAAGATCCAATGCCACTCCGTTGGAAGATCTTGAAACGACGATCATGGGTCCCTCCCCGACCGGCGCAATGTTCTGGAGCAGTTCGGTCACGCCCAAAAAGGCGCGCATCCGTGCATTGGACAACGCCAGGTCGGTATCCAAGTCGCGTTCAATGATGCGCATGAGCACCTCTTGTTCCCCGGCGGCCAAGCTTCCGCGACATACGATCGAAATACCCTGTTCCACCACTTCTCTTTGCAGGTCCAAGTCCTGTTCCGGCCCGCTCTTCCCCTTCGGAGTCCGACCGATCATTATCCGCAGCGCGAACAACATGTGGTCGGCGTCCAGCTCTCTCAGCCCCATTCGCAATGGATGACCCGAACGGCGTGACATTTCGATCAACCCAAGCCCCGCACCACCACGCTCGGTCCGTTTTTCGTCCTGCAATCCTTGCAAATAGGCCTGTTTCATTTGGCCTGGATCCATGTCCTGCATTCCCGCCAAGGCATGGGTGAGCTTTATGGCATCAGGCCTCGTGACCGGATTGATCGCGGTGACCTCGTGCATGCCCACATTGCTCCTGATAAGGAACATGCTCCTCCCACGCCCTTGCTCCAGATCACGTGACAGGGGAGCCCGATGTCGAATGATGTTCTGGTAGGCCTCCACCATTACGAACGTGAACTTTCCCCGAACCCCTTTATCCGCTCCCTCCAACTCCAAGAACTCATCACCCAAGGTGATCAATCGTGCGGTATGGTCATCGTGGAAAAGACCGCTGTACAAGAAGGTCAGTCGATACCCGGATAGTGCGTCATACAAGGCAAGGGTGCGTCCGGGGTCCATAGCAGCGGCCAAATATAGCGGAGAACACAAGGTGGACCTTTTGCGCTATTGTGATGTGTTCTTGGTTTGATGCGCCGCAACACCAACTCTACCTTCGCCGCATAATGGTACAGGAATCCGTTCTCGAGCGTGTGCGATTGCATGTACGGCATTGGTTCGCCAAAAGGATGCCTCGCACCTTGGTGTTCCATGATCTCGAACATACGCTCGGAGTAGCACGAACTGCTCGCGCCATAGGACAGGCCACGAGCGCTACACCAGATGATCTGGTCTTTTTGGAGATCGCCGCACTCTTCCATGATACCGGTTATGCAATAGCCCATGACGGACACGAGGAGCACAGTGCGGACATCGCCGACGAGGCCCTTACCAAATTCGGTGTGCCCAGGTCTGGTATCGACCACGTGCGTAAGTTGATCATGGCAACCAAATTGTCCAACGTCCCGAGGGGTCCCCTACAAAAGATCCTACGGGATGCGGACTCATCAAAAGCCGGACAAGCGGACTTCATTGAAAAGAGCGAGTTGCTGCGGAAGGAACTTGGTTCCATCCACGGGAAACCGGTACCCGAAGCGAATTGGTTGGAGCAGAACTTGACCTACCTGAAAAGTCATCGCTTCTACACGGCTTATGCCACGAAGCGTTATACAGCCCAGAAACAGATCAATATCGGTGTGCTAGAAAAGCGGAAAGCGACACCGGCAAGGAAGCGCGAGCCGCTGCCAGAAATACACGAGCAGTATTTCGACCGTGACCTGAGTTGGCTCTCCTTCAACGACCGTGTTCTGCAAGAGGCAAAGGATCCCGATGTACCTCTATTGGAGCGCATCAAATTCCTTGCGATCTACTCGAACAACTTGGATGAATTCTACCGTGTTCGTGTGGCTTCGCTTCGCAGTCTCGGAAAATTGAAGAAGACGTATCGTGCGGCACTGGACGTGCCACCTGAGAAGCGTGTTGAACGGATCAATGCCAAGGCATTGGCCCAGCAAAAGGAATTCGGATCGCTGTTCCGCGAGGAACTATTACCCGCTTTGGAAAGGAGCGGTATCCGCATCCTACAGCCGGAAGGACTTTCAGCCGTCCAGAAACGGTTCGTCCAAACCTACTTCAAGGAAAAGGTGTCCCCCTTGATCTTTACCGCAGCAATGCGCACCGGCAATGCTCCTTTCATTGAGGATCGAAAACTGTACTTCGCGTGCCGGCTTCGCACAAAAGGAAAGTCCAAAGAACGTGTGGTGCTTGTGAACATTCCCAGTGATGAGCTGGGCCGCTTCATTGCACTACCCGCAACCAAAGGGCGCACTGATATGATCTTTCTGGACGATGCCATTCGTGTTAATCTCGGTGAATTGTTCACTGGCCATAAAGTCGTGGCCAGTCATGCGATCAAACTCTCGCGCGATGCGGAACTTTACTTGGAGGATGAGTTCGTTGGGAATGTGAAGGACAAAGTGCGCAAGAGCCTTCGGAAACGGAGCACCGGTGTACCATCCCGATTTCTCTACGACAGCTCCATGCCGGCCGCGACGCTTGAAGCACTTCGCACGTTATTGGCCCTTACCAAACCGGATCTGGTGCCCGGAGGCCGCTACCACAACTTCAGTGATCTGTTGCAGCTCCCCTTAAAAGGATACCCCAAACTGCATGATCCACAATGGCCCGCGGTGCCGGACAACATCAGCAAGAATGGCATGAACACCTTTGCTGCGTTGCGTAAAGGAGACCTTTTTTGGCATTTCCCTTATCACGATTTCGGAAATGTAGTAAACTGGCTACAGCGCGCTGCGAAGGACCGGCAAGTAAGGCATATCTACATTACGTTATACCGCGTTGCCTACGGATCCGAAGTTTGTGAAGCATTGGTGGATGCCTTGCACCGTGGAAAGCAGGTGACGGTTTTCGTGGAGGTCCAAGCCCGATTCGATGAACGCTCGAACCTGTTCTGGGGTGAGGCCTTGGAAAAGGCCGGGGCAACAGTTCGATACAGCTATGCGCACGTGAAGGTGCATTGCAAATTGTGCTTGATCGAACGGATGGAGAACCGACGCACAGTTCGCTATGCGTACCTCGGAACCGGAAACTTCAATGAACAAAGCTCCAAGATCTATGCGGACATGGCCATACTTACACGCCGTGTTGCTATTACACGGGAAGTATCCGCCGTGTTCGAGCACCTGATGGATCGCAGTAATAGACCAGCATTGGACCATCTCCTGCTGGCACCACTTTCCATGCGATCCGGACTTGAAGCCATGGTCGACAAAGAGATCGAAACGGCATTGTTGGGCAGGAAGGCAGAGATCCTTTTGAAATTGAACAGTTTGGAAGACCGAGCCATGATCCGCAAGTTGTATGACGCGAGCGAGGCAGGTGTAACCGTGCGGTTGATCATACGGGGTATATGCTGTCTGGTGCCCGGGGTGAAGGGTTACAGCGAAGGGGTCGAAGTGATCAGCATTGTGGACAGATACTTGGAGCATACCCGCGTGTTCATGTTCCACAATAGCGGTAAGCCAAAAGTGTTCTTGAGCAGTGCCGATTGGATGGGGCGCAATCTGGACCGCCGGATAGAGGTGGCTTTCCCGATCGACGACCCCGCCATCAGAAGTGCTGTGATGGACCTCATGGAGATCCAATGGAATGATTCCGTAAAAGCACGTTTGATCGATCAAGGGCAGACCAACCCATACGTGCTTACCCCAAAAGGACAGAAGAAAGTGCGGGCACAGAAAGCAACGTGGCGCTACTTGCAAAGGCGGGCTGAGGGGTGAGTACAAGAAAGGCGGCCCTTTTCAGAACCGCCTTTTTGTGAAGAATACCGGAGTCGTTCCGCAGCGTAGCGGAACGGTGACCTTCCCGCCAGCCCAGCGGATGGCGGGACGCTCTAGCCAGCTGAGATCAGTTGCTCGATGAACCTACGGCTCTTTCGCGCTTTGATGATGCGTTCCGTGTCCATAGCCTTTGCACGGGTATCGAACCACTTTACCCAACGATGTTCCGATGGGACCCCAGACTTGGTGCTTTTGTTACGCCCACCATTATGATCCTGCGTCAAGCGCAGCAAAGGATCCTCGGATTGGCCAACGTAATTGCGATCCTTCGATGGGCCATAAAGAAGGTAGGTAATGCAGGGCATGTACAAGAAAGGCGGCCCTTTTCAGAACCGCCTTTTCGTGGAGAATACCGGAGTCGAACCGGTGACCTCTTGCATGCCATGCAAACGCTCTA